>UMAR01025510.1_pt1 | contig 19207 bp, 29 predicted proteins | sample 1963761 | NCBI WGS metagenome assembly UMAR01 (sample SAMEA4835921, study PRJEB28245) | human gut metagenome | biome: gut microbiome; material: fecal sample | place: Denmark | collected 2008 | reverse complement strand
CATGTTATTTGTTTTATACTAGGGCAGAAGATTTTAATACTATATGAAACAGTTCCAATAATATTTACATCAATTATTTGTCGAATTATTTTTATAATTATTTTCAAATATTTGTACAAAAAGTATTGCATTTTCTTTCCAAATGTTATATAATTAAATCATGGAAAGGGAATTAAATATGCACTACTAAATATCATAACCTTGTAGTGGCTAAAGGTATGTATTCGGAAATAACAATAAAATGATGGAGGAATTAAAATGGACAGATTAGATTATGAATCAGAAATAATTGATATTTTAAACGAAGCATGTAGTAAGTTAAATTCACAAGAATTTGAAACACTATTAACAAGAGTTGAAGAACTACTAAATTTTTATAAATAAAAAGGAGATTGATAATATGACAAATAATGAAACTGATTTAATGGAAATAATAAAGAGTAGTATTGACTATAAATTAGAATGTTTAAATTGGAGAAATGAAGATATCGGTTTATGGTTAGATGGTATCATTTTTGCTTTAGGCAATCCTAGTTATGACTTTTCACATGGAATTCAAAGTTTAAGAGATTATTATTTAGGATTGGAGAGTGAAAAATATGTATCAACAAATAGCTGAATATATAAATAGTTTAAATCAAAAAGAATTAAAAAAGTTATATAAAAAATATCATGATATGTTATTTACTTTTTATATTAATTCAGATAGGGAAAAATATAATAGAACAATGCTTGTTATAAATTTAATTGATAATGCCTTAAGAGAAAAAGGTTATTGGAAGAATATGAGGTGATTAAATGAATGTCAATGAATTAAATAGTCTATTAGACAATATTAAAAATCCTACAATAGGAAAAGCATTATTAACTACTTATCATAAATTAAATAATTCTAACTACAATAAAGTCTTATGTTCAATAAGTGGTGGTAGTGATAGCGACATTGTATTGGATATGGTTTACAAATGTGATAATAATAAAATAGTTGATTATGTATATTTTGACACAGGATTGGAATATTTAGCAACTAAAGAGCATATAAAGTATTTAGAAGAAAAATATAAAATAAATATAGAAATAATAAGGCCTAAAATTCCAATACCTTTATCTTGTAAAAAATTCGGGCAACCGTTTTTATCTAAACATGTGTCTGAAATGATAGATAGGTTACAAAGGCATAATTTTAAATGGGAGGATAAGCCTTTTGATGTATTGATACAAGAATATCCAAAATGCAAATCTGCGTTAGAATGGTGGTGTAATGTTAAGCCATCGCCTGCTCATAATATTAATAGAAATAAATTGTTAAAAGAGTTTATGATTTTAAATCCTCCTAATTTTAAAATAAGTCAACTATGTTGTAAATATGCTAAGAAAGATTTAGCTCATGATAAGCTAAAACAAGGTTATGACTTAGATGTAACAGGAATAAGAAAATCAGAAGGTGGTGTAAGGACTACTGCTTATAAATCTTGTTTTGATAATAATTTTGGAAAATATGATAGATATAGACCAATATTTTGGTTTACAGATAATGATAAATTAGAGTACAGAAAATTATTTAATGTATCTAATTCCAAATGTTATAATTTATATGGATTGCAACGTACTGGGTGTTGCGGTTGTCCTTTTGGAAGAAAATTCGATTATGAGCTAGAAATTCTTGAAAAATTTGAACCAAAATTATATAACGCAGTTATAAATATATTTAAAGACTCGTATAATTATACTAGAATGTATAATGAATTTAAGAGGTGATTAAATGAATTGCACATTTTCAACTTGTTTTTACTGGAACAATGGAACATGCAGAAAGAACAAAACAGATTGTTCAAAGTTGAGATATGCACCAAAGCATAATTATGATTATTCCAAAGGTAGTTATGTTGTAGCAAAGAAAGATAAAAGAGATACTTATCATTACGCATTATATGATGAAAATGATAATTTTATATGTAACACTAGTGAAAAGATGGTAGTATTATATAACTATAAAGTTTATTATGATGATTAGAGGTGAATAAAAATGACAAAAAGACAAATTGAATTATTAATTGAAAGTATTAGTTATCACCAATTACATTTACAAAAAATGTATTGTCGATTTACTGATGAAAAAATATTAGAAAAAGCAGTACATGAACATTTAGAATTATGTGAAATTTCAAAATTATTGATAGGAGTGTTAGATGTATATGATGAAGAAAATCAAAACTCATAGAATTAAACAATTTTATTATTGTTGTTCAAAATGTGGACGACAAATAGATAGTTACGAATATTATAAAAATGATGGGGTGTGTGATTTATGTCAATGGATGTAAAATGTGAAAATTGTAAATATTGGAGGAAAATTGAAAATAGTATTTACTGTACAAGTAAATTTATGTGTGATAACTATGATAAGTTTGAAGCTAAACATTCCAAAATCAAGCCAAGTTATTATGGTACTGGTATTGATGTAATAGAGTTTTGTTTAAGAAATAATTTAACATTTATGCAAGGTAATGTTATAAAATACGTAACAAGGTATAAAGATAAAAACGGTATTGAGGATTTACAAAAAGCAAAGGAATATATTGATAGATTAATTGAATTTGAAAAGAGGAGTGTAAATAAATGAACTATGTATATGAAATTTATAAAGTGTTAGAATCTAGAGGTTGTGAACAAATATCAATGGAGTTTGATTCTGAGTATAAAATACTGGAAGTTAAATATAAAAGAAAAAATCAAATTACTAATGAAATGACTGATGAAATGTTTACTATTGTTCCAAAGAATTATAAATCAGAAAAAGATTTAAAAGCGAAAGTAATAAGGGAGTTGTACTGTATATGAGTGATAGATATATAGCATTTAAACTATTAGCAGATAAATGTGGAAAAGTTCTCGGTTACAGGGAACTTTATCCCGACGATATATTTTGGATAGCATATGCATATATAAATGGTGGTTGTAAATCACGCAAAGATTATGAGTATTTAGTTAACTTTTTATTTGAAAATAATGATTGGAGAGAGGAGCTATTAAAATGATTAGAGAAAGTTTACAAGATGTTAATTCAATTACTATAGAGGAATGCTCTGAACTTATACAAGCTTTGTCAAAATTAAATCGTTGGATTAGTGGTGATGTAACATTAAGAGCAAGTAAAGAAGAAATAGATAACATGGTACTTGAAGAAATGGTTGATGTATATATCTGTTTAGAAAAGTTGAACGAAAAGCTTGAAATAATACCCGAGGACTTCGATAGTATTTATATATCCAAGGTTACAAGATATAATGAATTAATGAATAAATAATAAGTGAAAGGACAGTCAATTATCTGTCCTTTTTTTGTCGAACAAAACTTTAAAATATTTGTTTACTAACTATTGCAAAAATCGTTTAAATGCTGTATAATTAAATCATAGAAAAGGAACAAAATATTAAATAAAAGGAGAATGAAAAATGAAAAAATTATTAATCGCTACATTAACAATGATGATGATCGGAGGAACAACTGTAAAAGCTGAAACAAATTTTAAAGTCCATAAAGAATGTTTTGCAATGCCAGTATTGGTAAAAGTTGAAAATAATGGAGAATATGATTATAATGTATATTATGATACATTAGGAAATAAAATTGATTTATCTAAAGAAACAATTTATTTTAATGACGACAATGAAAGAGTGTATTTTCCATATGATGGTTATAAATTCCATGAAAATTATCATCTTGAACAAGAATTAGGAGAATACATTGATGAATTTGAAACTGCTCCATCTGCTATTACAAGGCAACTAGTAAGGGACGGTGAAAATAATGAAAATTAAAGATTTATTATTTAATGAATTGTTGTGGAGCAAAGAAAAAATTGAAATAATAAATTATGAAACAGATGAAATAATTTTTAATATAGACAGATTTGAAAATTTATATTTGGATGATGAATGGAATAAATATAAAGATTGGTCTATTAAATGGTTTGAAAGTAGATATAATAAAGAAACCAACGAAAGTTATATACGTTTTTATATTAATTAATAATAAGGGAGTGAACAATTCGCTCCCTAATACATATAATATAAATATATGAATAATGGGAGGGTATAACATGAATGCAAAAAGGCAATTATCAGGATTAAAAAGAGTTAATTGGGAAAAGAAGTCAACTAAACAAAAGGTAAAATATTTAGTTAATAAGTTACAAGTATTAGGTTATAAAATTCCAACTTATTTAAAAAATGGACAACTTAGTGATAGGCAATTAAAATCACAAATTAATAAAATTGAACGTGGGTTACAATCACAAATCAAAAAAGACAATTCTAGTAATAATAAAAAACAATTACCAATTGAAACAAGACTTAACAGGTATATAAAAAGATATAATAAACAAGTTGAATCAACTATTAACGGATTAAAAGCTATGGGACTATCAGAGCAACAAATTGATTATTTAACTGGTAAAGATGTATTTTTTCCATCTAGGAGGAATAAAAGTTTTAGGATTGATGGTGTTGCATTAAAGAAAATTGGTGAACTAAATATATCTGATGATGAAAGAAAATTAGCAATGTTAAATAAATTGAAGAATGATTATAAGAAGATAACACTTCAAGCAGTTTATGACAAATTAAATGATGATACTATGCAGAATAAATGGTTTGCTGATTTTATGAGTTTAGATTTTGTTCAAAACATGGAAAGTTATCAAAGACAGGCTATATGGAAACAATGGCACACACTTTCACCACTGCAAAAAGAATTATTTATAAAAGGGGAACTTAATAATTTAAGAGATAAATATTTTGATATTGGTGAAGGTGAAATGGATAAAGCTTCTGAAAATTCTTATGCGAGAATTGACAGGACTATTAATGAATATAGACAATTAGATAGTTTTAAATAGGGAGGGTTAATAAATGGATTTAAATGAGAGGTTAAAAAATATAACAGAGAATTTAGATAATTATTATTCTTATAGGTGTATTCCAAATTATGCTGAAACACAAAATTTTGCATTTGATATTGAAGCATGTTATTTAAAAGAAAAGAATGAAATGTTGACTTATTCTATAGCATTAATGTCATGCGATAATAATACAGATATTTGTTATCATTATAAATCTGTTGATAAGTTTATGAATGATTTACTATCTATTAAAAAGAAAACAATTAATTTATTTGCTCATAATGCATTATATGATATCAAGCCTTTTATATTATGGTTTACTGAACAAGATAATGCTAATCAAAGATTTGATGCATATTATGAAAAAGAATGTTACGATTTTTATAATAAGAAAAAAGAGAAATTAAAATTTACAGCTAAAAATAAATCAAAGTTAAAATCATTTGAATACAACTTAATAATGAAAGATGGTGTTTTTTATAAGTTAACTTTACAAGGTGATGATGTAACTATAAATTTTTATGATACTTTCAAAATTGCTCCATTTAGTTTACAAAAATGTTGTAGTGATTTCCTTGATTTATGTTTACCAAAAGATGGATTAGATTATGAAAAAGAAAGAAGTATTGATGATGATTTAACAACAGAAGAATTAAGTTATATTTATAATGATGTGTTTGGGTTAAGTTATTTAGTAAAAATGTTAAAAATTGACGGACTTGATATATACGGAAAACATGTTGTGTATACTAAATTAACAAATAGTGGTCAATCATTAGAGGACTACAAAGAAACAGTTCTTGAAGATTATACTTTAAAACAAAATATGTTTAAAAATCAAGATTTATTTGACTATGTAGATAATGGGTTAATGCGAAGTAAATTTTTTCAAACTAATAGTCCTGCGTTAAAGAAACAAATAATGTTTGAATGTTTATTCCCAAAACAAAGTTATTTTACTGACGCATGGCAAAGACATTCTTATTATGGTGGATTAAGTACAGTATGTTTTGAAAATGTAGAAAAATTTACAAAATGTAAAAATCATAATGGTATAGTTTTAGATGTTAATTCATTATATCCTTATATAATGAGCGATAGATTATTACCATATGGTCAAGCAAACTATAAGGAAATTCCGTGGTGCAAAATGAATGAAAGTTATAAGAAATGTTTTCCACTTTATATTCAAGAAATTACTATTTATGATTTTGAAGTAAAAGAAAATAAGATGGCATTCTTACAAGTTAAGGACAATCCAAATTTTAATGGTAGAGAAATTTTAAAGAATAATATAAAAGATGGTGAAAAGGTAACATTAACTTTTAGATTATGCAATCCATTACTTGAATTATTATTTGAATGTTATAATGTTTACTCTTATGAACTTGGTGGTCATATGGCATTTACTGGTAGTCATGATTTATTTAAAAATTATATTGATTTTTGGAGCGAAGTAAAAAAGAATAGTACAGGAGCAAATAGGGCAATTGCAAAACTTAGACAAAATGGGTTATATGGTAAATTTGGTATGAGTGGCTCAAATGAAATTACAGAGTTTGAAAATAAAGACGGTATATTTACAATTAATCATTTACATGATGAATATGTTTCAGATAATGTTTACTTACCTATGGCGACCTTTATAACTTCATATGCTAAACAGTATCTAGTACAAGCTATTAATGCGAATTACGACAGATTTTTATATTGTGATACTGATAGTTTACATTTATACGGAACACTTGAAGAAGTTAAAGGTGTGAACATTGGTGCAAAAATATATGGTTACTGGGATAATGAGTTGTGTTTTGAAGATTTTAAATATATTGGTAGCAAACGTTATGCAGAAAAGAATGCAGAAACTCATAAATGGGAAATTAAATGTTGTGGGCTAACTGATAGCATTATGAAACAAGTTGATGATATTAATGTATTTGATAACTGCCCACATTCAAGTAAGGAATTAAAAAAGATCAAATTATACACAAAAGAAAATGATGTATATTATTATTACGACGAAGAATGTACAAAGAAAATAGTAGGATTAATTAAATCTAAGAAATCAAAGATTATAAAAGGTGGTACACTTATACAAGAGCAACCTTATAAAATTTCAAATAGTTATTATTTATTTTAGGGGGTAAGGGATTTATGAAATATGAAGATTATATTAATCAATATGGTGATAGATATTTAAGGGGTATGACTTATAAATATTATAATAGTATTTTAGTAAAATATCATGATAGAGTAGAGTTTGAAGACGTGCTTCAAATATGTGAAGCAAAAGTCGCATTTGCTATAAATGAATATAATAAAGATATTGCCGGGCTAAACACATTCATAGCAAAAGTAATAAAAAATGGAGTTTATGATGTTTTAAAAGTTGAAAGAAGAGAAAAAAGAAAAGTCTATGATAACAGAGTATTTTTAGATAAAGAAGTAGTTGAAAATGAAAGTAATAATGAATTGAGTTTATACAATGTCATTCAATCCGAAGATGAATACGAAGATATAAATGAAATAATTGATAAAGTTTGCGAATTTATTAAAAACGAAAGACATAGAGAATATTTTAAAATGTATTGTCAAGGATATACAATTGAAGAAATAAGTAATAAATTCGGAGTAAAATACAATGGAACAAAAACAATTCTTTCAAGGATAAGAAAGAGATTAAGAGAACACGAAAAAGAAATAAGAGAAATAATATAATAATTGGAGGGTTTTACCCTCCTTTTATTTTACACCTAAACTTCTAAATATATCATACATCAAATGTTTAATATTTTGGTCTGTAAATCTTACTCTTCCAACTTGGAAATATGAAATTAATTGTTTCAACATATTTAGATTAATTCCACTTGCATTTAATAATGTATTCGGATTATGGTCTTCACAACTTAATACATATTCATTACAAGTTTTCATATATTTATCATCACAATAGAATATACCAGTTTTATAGTCAAGCCATATCATTGCTCTTTCACCATTATAAACTATACTCATAACAGGCGAAGTATTTCGTTTCGGTCTTTTCTCAATGAATACTTCACTGTCTCTAAGAGAATTGTTATATATTGAATAGTCTGCATACTTTGTTCCTTTAATAAGCTTTCCGAATTTTGTTTCAAGTTTTTCGTTGATGAAAACTGTATCTGTACACATTTCAACAACTAATTCACCATCACGAGCAATAGTAAATCTTTCTGTTTTCTTAGGTGTTACATCAAAATAAGTAAAGTATGGATTTACTATAGAAACATTATTAGCTAATAAATAAGCTTTAACATTATTTCTTTTTCTTGCTATTGTTTCGTATAAATCTAAAAATACATCAACTTCATTTGTTAGGTATCTTATACAACCTTTGTCAACAATGAACTCATCAAAAATGATGGTAGTTACAAAAGGGTAATCAACTGATTTTAATTTTTGAGAAGTTGAGAGAGCAATTGCATAACCTGCGATTTTTCCATCTATATAAAATGTTTTTCCCTTAACTTCAAACGTATGAGTTTTAAACTTTTTCCTTAAGTCGGGAGAATCAAAAAATTTGTGAATGTCATTAAGTTCCGTTTTATATCTTCTTACATAAACAAATTGTTCACCTTTCTTTAAAAACTTTTTTATTACATTACATTTAGCACCAAAAGTTTTCCCAAATCCTCTATTAGTCAATATGAAATTTAAAGTAGCATTATAGCTATTAATTCTATCATAATTATACCAAGCCACGAACAAAACACTTCCTTTCCATTTATTATAAAGCCCTTACATCTACTTTGTAAGGGCTAATTATTTTATACAATTATACTATCAATACCTAATTTCTTTAATTTTTGTTGCATTTCTTCTGCATTTGATTTAATTTTATATGCTCCAACTTGTACACGATAAATCTTATCATTTGTATTTTGACTTGGTACACTAACTGGTCTAGACATGTATACCTTACCAGTAAGCGCTTCTATAATTGCTGAACAAATACTATCAAAGTTTTCTCTATATTTTTGTACGTCGTATGAAGAATCACAAAAACATACTTCAATCAATAGCATAGGCTTGTTTGTATTTCTTAACACATAAAGTCCTTTTCTTTCCTTTCCTCCTCTATCTTTTAGTCCACTTGCTTTACTAATCGCAGATGAAACTTGACTTGCTAGTTGTGATTGAGAATAATAACAAACTTCTGTTCCCATACTATTTGATGTATGCTGATAGGCATTAAAGTGAATTGATATATCTATACCATCTTTAAATTTATTATGCCAGTTTGCAATATTTGCTAAATTTTGTGAACTTGAACTTGATGTGTCATGATACTTGTACACTTCAATTCCCATAGCTTTACACATTTCGTAAATTTTATCAACTACTTTTCTTGCTTCTGTTACTTCATTTATTATATCACTTGCACCTTGACAGTTAATACTATGCCCACTACTTATATTAATTTGTGAATAAGTCATTTTTAATTCCTCCCTATTTTGGAAAATAAAATAATAATTAATAAAAATATAACTTTGATTGATATATCAACATACATTTCCCAGTACATTATTTTTTACCCTCCACTTTATCCTCAATATTTTCTAATCTTACCATGATACCCTTAAGAGTAACGTTTAACTCATTTAATGTCTTTGTAAAATTTGAATTATTCCAAAACAATACAACACAACAAGCTATAGGGAATCCAACATTTGTAATTAAATTTGTTATATCTTCCATAGTAACCTCCTATTCATATAATTCAGTTGATAAATTTCCCTCATCATCAACTAATATTTTAAATTGTTTATTATTTGGTGATATTAAAACTATTTTATTATATGGTAGCATTAAATTGATTGTATTATTTAAGTTTTCGCACGTGTCCTGGCATTGATATATTAAATTGTATAATTCAGCAAGAACTTCTTGCCATGTATTTTTATCCATATTATAAAGATTTTGTATTGATGAATAAATATTCTCTTTACTTGCCATTATTATTCACTTCCTTTTTAAAATTAGGAAAGTTGATGTTGCCTCCTTACTCATTTATGAACAATATTTATAAATTGTGAGTTATAAATCTGTAATACCAATATTATTTTTTACATTATAAGTAACATTTTCATTTGTTATAACACCTTGAATTGATGTATCAGTTAATCCACACTTATCGATATTTCCATTAACAACTAAATTTAATTTACTTGTTACGTTAACACCATTAAATTTTATACCGGCTCTATTTTGACTATCTCTTAAAACTAAATTGTTATTATTTATAAAAATATCTGTTACACCTTTATTTAAATATTTTATTTCTATTGCTCCGTTAACGTCTGCGTATAAAATATTATTATTATAATTAAAAGTGTTTATTTGATTATCATCAACGTTATTGTCTAATCTAAAACCTAAATATGATATAGAATTATTTAAATTTACAATTCTGTTGTCTAGTACAATAATTTTATTATTTATATTTATACCATCTTTATGAGTTATTTTAGAATTATTATCAATTGTCAATTCATCTAAATTTTTAATTTGTAACCAATCACAAATTGTAAAAATGGTGTTACTTAGTGATAATGTATTCTTAATGTCATATCCTCTTTTAGTTGCTTTGTCCACCCAATCTGTTGAAGGTACTGTTAATACACAATTATCACATTTTAATTGTAACAAAGGATTTAAATAAAAAACATCGCAATCTTTAAATGCTATATTTTTTGAGAATCTATTATAACGGGTATTGTGTGATGTAAAAATAGAATTTACAAATGTTACATTTGTTACAGCATTACCAAAAGCTTCACCACTTCCGAAATTATATGATACTCTGTTGTAATATGCTTCATTATTTGTATTTGTTCCGTTCCAATCTTCTATTATAATATCGTGTTCATAATTTCCATGAAATTGTATTTCATTTGATTTATTGTCATAACTTCTTACATTTGTATAATGACAATAGCCACCGCTCGTAAAGTCTAATGTATGTCTACTTTCATTACCTACTATATAGTTTCCACTAACGTTGTTTGAAGATATATTTTGAATGACATATCCCTCACCACCACCATATTTTCTTGTTTTTAAATTTTCAATATTATTATATTCACAGTTATGAGCGTACTCGCTATGAATAGTAGAGAATATACCATTTTCTAATTTTGCACCATTTACTTTAATGTTGTCTCCGCAAAAAATTGCAATACCGCAAAAACATTTTGTTTGATAATCTGATTGGTCTAAAGTGCTATCAGGTAAAACATCTTTTCCATTAAATCCGTTTATAGTTATATTTTGTTTAGCATCAACTTTTTGAATAAAGCATGTTGTAAAATCTGCATTTAATAAATGTTCAAAATTCCATCTATCTTTAGGTAATATATAATCTAAATAAATTTTTGTTTCTTCTTTTTTTATTATTTTACTCATTACAGAAACAGATGGAGTCAATTTTGATGCACTATATATTCCAGTATCCACTCTAACTATTACATAATTACCAACTTTTAAATCGTTGATAACACTGATATTTACATACCCTTTATCTAAAGTTAATCCGTTGATAGATAAATCAATTGGATAAGTATCTTTTAATTCACCTCTAATTGTAAAAACGCCATGATTATTTCTACCATCATGCGGTTTTGTTGTATCATAATCCATTAAAATTAAAGCATCATTTAAATTCAAAATTCTATTACTAGGGACATTAATTGGTTGTGTTATTCTATAAACTTTTTCTTGTTTTAGTTCAAGAATTTTACCCGTCTCCAATGCTTGAATAAATGATTGAGTATCATCTGTAATTCCATCACCTTTTCCACCAAACATTTCTGGAGTTACATATATCGCCTTATTATCCAAATGTTCATTAAATTCTAGTTTAAAATTATCAACTTTATCATTTATATTTTTAAGTAAAGTTTGATTGATTAAAGCCTCTAATGTACCATTGTTTATTAATTCTAACAACCTTTTTGCAACTTGTTCCTCCAGTCCTTGCCCTAATAAATATTGTAATTTTTCCTTCATAGCTTTATCACTATTATAACATCTATCGTCTATATACTTTAAATGTTCAATTATAATATTTATTTTTTGAGCAAATTTACACAATAATTCGTCTGTTGTTAAACTATCAAAATCATAAACTTGCGTAATTAATTTATCAAGTCCAATATTTCTTATCTTATCAATACTCATGCACATGCACCTCCTAATTATTACTAACGACAAAAAAGGACTTGAGTAAACAAGCCCTAATAAATTAACATAAATAAATCATTACATTCTTCAAAAATCATTTGGTCAATATTTATTAGTACACTTCTCCACTTTTCTAATAATTCAGCTGATGAAGTAACACCAATATTACCTTGGGAAACTAGAGAATAAGTTTCTGTTGAATTATTTTCTGCACTATTTGTTCCATTACTATTCATTGTTGAGTTGTCTGTATTTTTACTTGCACTAGTCATAAATTGGTCAAGGTCATCAATTTTATTTTGTGGAGTATCATTATTAATATTTAAACTAGTGTCATTTGTTGTACTTGTTGAACTTTGATTTACTGAACTATTCCCTGTTAACTCTCTTGTATATTGTTCTTTCAAATCTTTATTTAACATAAAATCAATGTCATTACATCGTAATTCTGTTTGATAGAGTTGCTTAAAATATGGATAAATATCATTTAATTTAATTTGCAAAGCTTTTTTAAATCTAGCAATAGGAGTTAATCCGATTTCATAAAAATAAAAATGGTCAATAAATTTTTTCTCAAAAGCTGATTTTAATTCATTGTCGTACAAATTATAATTAAAATCAAATAATGTAAAATCCACACTATTAACTATTTGATTTAATTCTAACGTATATTTACTCATCAACTTCTCCCTCCTCTTCTCCCTCTTGGTCATAACTACTTTCAAAATTATTATTTTTACTTACTTTAACATTTAGTCCAAACTTTTTATTAAGTTCTTCACATGCAACTTGTCTATTAGCAAACATAATATCTACATTTCTGTTTATATAATCATTATTTGAATTAACCTCATCTACAAGCAACCTCTCTTTTTTCTCAAAAGAATTATTTAATCCAAAAAATGTCAAAATTTCTCTTTCAAGTTCATACTTATATTGATTAAGTTTATCCGCAACATATGGAGTTGTAGTTAATATTGCATTTGAATTTTCTATATTTAAATCCTTATTACCAAATATAACTGGCTCTAAATTATCCACTTCTTCGAATAGTTTTTGCATAGTTTGTTTATTGTTAGGGGTTGTTTCAATAAACCAAGGGAACTTTTGATGATTGATGTTTGCTCTAATACATCTTTCAACCTCCATCATCTTTGTTGCATAATCTATTACATAATCTTCTGTTCCAAATCCTAAATCATTATTAAGAATAAGCTGAGATTTATCTTTCCAGTTTTTATTTAAATAGGGTATAGTTTTTATATAATTATAACCACTTGTAATTACTTTTGTATGCTCAAAATTTACATTCATTTCTTCGGCGAATTCACAAGGCACACATATTAGCCCTAAGTTTTCATCATCAACAAATATCGCTTTTCCAAAATGAAACAAAGATTTTTCTATATATCTTGGTTTAATTGTTTCGGGTAGATTTTCCCATGTGAACATATTTAAAGCTAATAGTTTATATTTATTATACAATAAATTAAAATGTTGATTTCTGCTTTCTTGCATAAATGCTTGTTTTTGTTTATGTGTCATTCCCATTTTAATACACCTCCACATTATTTTCGTATTCGAACATTGTTGTCCCTTCATTGTCCATGTGCCATACTGTAATGCCATTATTGAAAATTGATTTTATTTCGTCTAAGTATTCATGTGGTATTCTTGCACCCACAATATTACATACATTTGTTTTTACGTAATTATAATGCTTTCTACATGTTAAATTTATATAATCATATCCGTTAACTTTATAACCATATCGTTTAAAATATTCTTGAGCCTTTGCCATCTGTTGGACATTACATCTATATTCTAATAAATCTACTCTTTGATTGCTATTAATTAAATTAAAAAGTGTGTCATTCCCTGCGGTTTTAATACTATTAGGAGTTGTTAGCATATCATTAACCTTTGCATTCTTCATGCTTATAATATTGTGTTCATTTAATTGTGAATTTTCATTTGCTTGGGTATTAGCTAATTGATTTTGCATGTAACCAAAAGCTAGGTTACTTGCATTACTAGCTAAACCACCAAAATTTAAGCTTAATAAATTACCAATAGCACTTAATGCATTGGTTGCAGTATTTTGTGCAAAATTCAAATTATTTGATTGTGTATTATGCTTTAATGTCAAATCATTTTCTAATAAAGCATTAGTAACTGATTGATTAAATGAACTTGCGGAAGTTGCTAAAAATTGACTATATGCTGATGAAGTTACTGGTAACATTAATGCTGTACTATTACACATCCCCTCTAAGTTTCCGTCATCATCGTATTTATAATTTTCTACATAAATATTATATTTACTTTCTGAACTAATAGCAGTAGTTTTTACCATAACCTTAAATTCATTACTATCATTATCTTCAATTCTTTCGGGTTTAATTAACATTGGATTAGAAGAATAATCAGTAATTAAAAAATATCTAAAAGGATAACATAATACCCTAGGCTCAAAATCATAACTATAGTCAGATTTTTTAGGGTATATTTTCTGTGTATCACCTAATTGATAATTAATTTTATCGAATGAACATATTCTTTTTACATATGGGATTTGGCCATCAGGACTACCATAACGTGCAGTATCGAATATTGCTTTTCTTACATCTGATATATCAGCTTCATCTATAAAAGGATTATAAGTTACACTTTCAATAGTATTTACAAAACCCAAATAAGTTGCTTCAGTTGCACCATTTTTTGGTACGTAATAATAATATAATCCAACCGCAACATTATTTATTATTGTACTATCAGGCTCGTTTTTTGAAGTTGTTGCCATTAAAATTACCTCCTTTAATCTCCTAATAAATTTCTATATCGATAATCACTATTTGGAGTTCTGTCATTTTCCATTATATCTGTACCAGTTTGTTTTGCTTCTATTACATGAATTGTACCGTCATCATTAAATCTATAAAACATAACAACATGTCCATTATCAGAATTACCTCTAGTGAATACTAAATCACCCGGTTTACATTCTTCAAGTGTTATTTCTTTACCCTCTTTAATTTGTGTGTATGTTGTTCTTGAAATTGAAATTCCGTTGTCATTATATGCCCATTGACATAAACCCGAACAATCTGTTCCGCTACTGTTACCAAGTGGAGGATAATTTCCACCATATACATAAGGCAAACCAATTAACTTTAACGCACTATTTATAATATTTTGCCTTATTTCACTTGTTGGAGTGTCATACTTATTGAACATATCAGGAATGAATCCTTTTCCGTCATTATCTGTAATAGTTCCACCATTTAGATTAGGTATTGGTTTATAATTATAATCACCGTTTAAAAATACATTTGCTTCAGCTTTTCTTCTATTCCTTAATCCCTCTTCGAATTGAGTACCACTCATTATTACTGTTTCTTTCCACACTTCAGCTATACTTTCGGGACTATCACCATTAATATACTTTGTAAAAATTGTTTTAGAAGATAGTGAGCCAGTATTATAATAAAAACTAACAAAAGCATCAAAATGTTGTTGCTTCATTTTATTCATATCAAAACCATAATTAACAAAAGTGTCATAAACATAAGTTGAATAATTTTTCTTTAAACTTTCGGCTAATACATTACTTGCCTGTTCCTCTGTACACTCAGGAGCGAGTTGATTATAATGTTCAGGATCGTATTCACTAGTAGTACCGTAACCTATTGTGTATGTCCCATCACCTAAATTGTATGGAGTAGAACTAAATCCCTCGCCCTGTTTAATAAACCAAAAACCATTTGCTGATACTAGTTTATCTTTATATAAATTACCTTGATTTGTTGAACTGCCACCACTTCCACTACCGCCACTGTATTTTATAGAAAGCTTATCAGAACTAGTAACAATATATCCGCCTTTATTTTCATAATCATAAAGTGGAGTTCTGTTTTGTAAGATATACTCACCTATTTCAAAATCTTCATTTTCTAACATATTATAATCTGCAACTGTTCCATCTTGATTCCAACGCCATAAATGTTGTCTGTCTATATGAGATTTAATTTTTGTAAATTTCATTTCAAACCAATACGTTTGGATAACATCTAATTTCAGAGTAAGTTCTGTTACATTTTCTGATAAATAAGTTTTATTTAAAATAAAAAAGTATTCCATTTTACCATCAACAGAATTTTGAAATGCACAATAATTACATAATGCAAGTTCGTCAATATATTTTGGAACTTTTAATGTACGTTCTTTTCTTAAATATGTGCAATTATCAATTTTAAACTGTAAATAATTCATAAAGAAATTAAATTGATTAGTTACATTATTGAAGTTTACTGTATGATTGTGCCCAACATCTAAAAACCAACAGTTAAACAAATAAATTGTACTTTGTCTTGCCATAAAAATTCACTTCCTTTCTATTTTCATATACGACAAAAAAGGAGGGTTGTATACCTCCTATAAATTATGCAGTTACTATTCTACAAACATTTGCAAAATTACAAGCAGACATTAAACCCCATCTATTGAAGAATATATTTGTATAAATTCCTTGAGGATTTCTGAATGTTTCAGAACTATTTAATGTTTCATATATTTGTATTGCATCTTTATCACAAATAATAGCCAAACAATCAGTATCTTCTGCGTATGTTGCTTCTTCACCTGTTCCAGTTCTCTTTGTAAATTGAGGTACCGGTAATACATGAAGTGGAACTTCTGCCTTGTCTATATTGAATGCTTGTGCTAATAATTCAACATCAATGTTTGCCATCATATCGGGATCTAAGAATACAACTAAGTCTTGAGGCCTTGAGAATGTCATTACCCCTTGTCCATTATGTTTGTTGTTTAAGAATCCCATTTTGATAACTTGAGATTTTATAGTTTTAACTATTACTTTTGCTTTTTCTTCTTCTGTCATTGCACTATATGCAGTTTTATCAATAGTAGCTTTGCCACCTTTTAGTTCAGGTAATGCATGTAATACCATTTCTTGCATATCATACTCGATAGAAGTTAGTGGAGCCTGTAATATTCTTCCTGTCATTGAAGAAAGTCCATTTTCTGCTCTGAACGCACCTTTTAATTCCTCATCAGTAATTGTTGTCTTATATTGATGACGGAAATTTTCTGAATAATACTCAACCTTTACATTTGGATTTTCTCTTGATAATAAATCACTTGCTAAAGTAGTTGTATTAGTTTCGTGTGTTCTTTGTTTACCCTTAACAATATCAACAAAGGTAGATTCTATTGACTTACCATATGGTAACATACCTCTGTTAAATAACTTATATGGATTTTCATATGCTTTGCTAAAAAATAATTGTTTTGCAACTTGATTTGTTAAAACAGAAATAAATTCATTCTTTGCAGTTGGATAAGTTGAAATAATTTCTTCTATATTTCCAATATTGTCTTGAGTAGCTACTGGTACTCTGTCTTTATATTCTTGACTTGCTAAATCACTAACCATACTTGCAAACGTAACGTTATCTAATGCCATAATATAATCACTCTCCTATAATACTTTATTTAAAAACTCTTGATAACTCATTTTAGGTTGAGCATCTTGAGGTTTAGACTTATTTTGTTCGGGACTAGATGAAACTTGTTCAAATAATTCATAATTTTTTATTTTTAACTTCTTAACTTGCTCATCATATGATTTAATTGTTTCATCCTTTTCTGATAAAACTGATTTTTGACTTTCCAATTGTTGCTTTAAATCTGCTATTTCTTTTTCAGCTTTTAATTGATAGTCGTTAGCTTGTTCCAAATTTTCAAATGCCATTATTATTTCCTCCTTTTAATTTATTAATTCTTAATAGAATACCCAAATATGCACCTTGTAGTGCGTTGGGTACTCAATAAAAATGCAATTTATAAATGTTAATAACGGAAATACCACTTTCGACCTTACAACTATCGGCTCTTCACCGTGGTGCATAGTTGTAACATTATTATTCAACGTATTATAAACTACAATTATTATATACGATTGAAAAAATAAAAGGTAGACAATAAAGCCTACCTTAATATTATTCTTCGATCTCACCATTAGCAAATTGAATTGCCTTATTTAATCTGTATGCTATTTTCTTCATTGCATATATTTCTTTTTCTTCTGTAGCAATTTTATCTTCTAATGTATATATTTCACAAGATAATTTTTCCATATCTATGAATTCATTGTCTGAACTAGCTAACTTTAATAATTTATTAACTTCCTTTTTATCATTTACTTTAACTCTTTTTGCTAACTCTAATGTTTGTGTAACCTCGTCTAATAAAGTTAATAAATGAGCCTTAATACTTTCCATTATTTTCTACCACCTTTTCTATAATTTCTCTTATTTTTATTATCTTCTTCAAATACATTTTCTTCTTTGAACTTAATAATTTCAATATTGTGGACAATTACACTAAAGTAATTCTTCCAATTTCCTTTATCATCTTTAACTGATTTATAATCAATTTCACCCTCTATTAAAACTTTAGCACCAGTTACTAAATACTTTTCCATTGATTCAACTCTTTGACCAAACATAGTAACAGGTACAAAATTAGTTTTAGCCTTTTCACCATAACCAACTTGATTTGCTACTGTAAAATTACCAACTATTGTCTCGTTAGCTAATACCTTTACGTCCATGTCCTTTGTTAAATTTCCACTAATAATTACTTTGTTCATAAAAAATCAACCTCACTTTAAATACTTATTATTTTCTTTGTATTTATATTATACTGATATTTGAGAGCTAAAGTATACACTATTTTAAAAATATTTAAGAGTAATACCAGTATAATATATGTAATATTGAGGGCGAATAAATCGCCCACAGGAATAAAATATGTGATTAATAAATGTGCGGTAATTAAAATGGTGGTTTAATTCCGCTATAAATAAAATGAAAGGAGAAAAAATGAAAAAGTGTCCGATAGAACTATGCTCAATTATATTATACTATTTTGAGTTGGATTGGTAAACAATTATGATAAAGTAATTAATACTATTTAATAAATATTTATGTAAAAATTATATGGTACTGTGTGATGTATTGTGAAAATCTTCTGCCCTAGTATAAAACAAATAACATG
>UMAR01055833.1_pt1 | contig 20111 bp, 18 predicted proteins | sample 1963761 | NCBI WGS metagenome assembly UMAR01 (sample SAMEA4835921, study PRJEB28245) | human gut metagenome | biome: gut microbiome; material: fecal sample | place: Denmark | collected 2008 | reverse complement strand
TGTAGAAACGGGTGTATTATGTGGTGATGGAGTGATTATAAGTCAAGGACTTCATAATGGAGACAAAGTAATTGTTAATGGCTATCAGAAAATTAGTGAGGGCATGAAAGTTTTTGAACCATGAAAAAGACAGGTGTTATAGAAGGTGCGATGCATTATCATAAGATAGTGCTGTTAATAGTGGGCATATTAGTATTTATAGGCATGTATGGACTGTACAAAATGCCTAAGCAAGAATTTCCTACATTCACTATCCGACAAGGAGCAGTAGTAGCCGTTTATCCCGGCGCAACATCTTATGAAGTGGAAGAGCGAGTGGCAAAACCATTAGAAAATTTTATATTTTCTTATAAAGAAGTCAACAAGAAAAAGACGTACTCGCAAAGCCAAGATGGAGTAGTCATTGTTCTGATAGAATTGAATGATAACATAAAAGATAAAGATGCTTTTTGGTCAAAATTTAAGCATGGTTTGGCCGCATTTAAGACACAGTTACCATCCGGAGTCATCGCTTTGCAAGCAAAAGACGATGTGGGTGATACTTCTTCTATATTAATAACATTGGAAAGTGAACAAAAGACATACAGGGAATTAGAAAAATATCTCGAAGAATTAAAAAATAGATTACGCAGGATTGATGCAGTTTCAAACCTCCGTAGCTTCGGATTGCAAAACGAGCAAATAACCGTGTATTTGGATCAGAATAAAATGGCTCAATATGGGATAGGCTCGTTTTCTTTGTTGGCCAATTTGTTCGCACAAGGTTTTACAACCATGAGCGGGAACATCGACAACAGCCGTTTGGTAGCTCCTATCCATGTGACCGATTCTTATAATAGTGAATACGAAGTCGGTGAACAAATTGTATATTCTGACCCGAAAGGACATATCATCAGGCTGAAAGACATAGCCCGTATTGTCCGTGAATATCCCGACATGGATAGTTATATTAAGAATAATGGTAAGAAATGTATCCTTCTTTCCATAGAAATGCAAGATGGAAGCAATATTGTGGAAATGGGGAAATCCGTTAATAAAGTATTGGAAGACTATAAGCAGGAATTGCCCAAGGACGTACAGATGTTCAGTATCACAGACCAGAGCGAAGTTGTAAATGATTCCGTAAACAACTTCTTGCGTGAACTTTTGATTGCGGTCATTTCTGTTATCATTGTTGTAATATTACTGATGCCTTTCCGTGTTGCGTGTGTATCAGCCATATCTATTCCCATTACTATTTTCTGTGCACTTGCATTATTTTACCTTTTCGGGATAGAATTGAATACAGTGACATTGGCGGCTCTCTTAGTAACCTTAGGTATGGTCGTGGATGATTCCATAGTCATTATTGACAATTATATGGAAAAGTTAGGTCAAGGTATGACACGTTGGCAAGCAACTATAGCTGCACCAAAAGAGTTCTTCATGTCCGTAATGTCTGCAACATTGGCCATAAGCATTACATTTTTCCCATTCCTCTTTACCATGCATGGAATGCAATTAGATTTTATTCTATCTTTCCCGTGGGCCATATCTATTATTTTAGGAATATCTCTATTAGTGGCATTGCTTCTTACTCCGTGGCTGCAATACAGTTTTATACATAAAAGCCTAAAGACAGAGAATAAAAAAAGAAAGACCCCACTTGATTTTTTGCAAGAGGGATATGGGTGGTTACTCGCCAAATGTTTTGCGCATCCATATATTACTTTATCTATTGGAGGATTATTGGTCATGGTTGGCGGAGCAATTTTTTTCCTTCTTCCGCAACGCCTGATGCCCGTCGCCGACCGGAATCAATTTGCCGTAGAGTTCTATCTTCCTAAAGGGGCATCCATAGAGCAGACTGCGATTGTTGCTGACAGCATGGAGCATATATTGCGCAAAGACAACCGCGTTATTTCGGTCACTTCCTTCATAGGGCAAGGCTCTCCGCGTTTTCACGCCACATACGCACCACAGCCGGGAGGAACAAATTTTGCCCAATTCATCGTCAATACGAAAGGCAACAACGAGACAGAAGATATATTGGACGAATATGCTGACAAGTATGCGGATTTCTTCACCAATGCCCGTGTAAGGTTTAAGCAGTTAGATTACAGCGATGCAGCGTATCCGATAGAAATCCGTTTGACAGGAGACAATCTGGATTCACTGCGTCAAGCCGCCGATACGGTGATGAAATATATGAACAGAAATACAAATCTCAAATTGGTGCGTACAAATTATGAAGAGCCATTACCGGGAGTCACCATACGTCCGAAGCAAGATGAATGTAGTCGTTTGGGAATGAATAGAGCTTTGTTACAAACGAATCTTGCCATTCACTTCGATAAAGGCATCCCTTTGACAACCATGTGGGAAGGAGATTATCCTGTTGGTGTCATACTAAAATCAGACAGGGATAAAGAAATTAATTTTAGCGATTTGCAGAATGAATATATCCCGGTAATGGGTGGTACGACCTCAGTCCCTTTACGGCAGTTGGCTGATATCGAACCGGATTGGACTCAAGGGACAATCGTAAGAAGAAACGGCGTGCGCACTCTATCTGTTGTGGCAGAGCCAAAACAAGGATGTAATGCTACCCAACTTAACCACGAAGTGCTTGACGAACTACAGAGGACTGAACTTCCACAAGATGTAACCATGAGTTTAGGAGGAATGGCAGAAAAGGATGCGGAAATACTACCAATGGTTGCAGCAGGACTGGTGGCATCCATTTTGATAATTTTCTTTATTTTACTTTACCACTTTAAGAAAATAGGGATGGCTGTTCTCAACTTGTCTTCGATTGCCTTGTGCATTTTTGGAGCAGCCATTGGAATGAAAATTATGGGTTTTGAAGTGAGTTTGACATCTGTTTTAGGCATTGTCAGTCTGATGGGTATTTTAGTGCGCAATGGCATTATCATGCTTGATTATGCCGAGGAATTGCGCAACAAGGAAAACATGACAGTCCGTGAAGCGGCTTACCATGCCGGTCTCCGACGGATGCGTCCTATCTTTCTGACTTCCGCTGCGGCATCTGTAGGCGTGTTGCCGATGATTATGGAACGGAGTGCGTTATGGGCACCAATGGGAACTGTGATATTCTTCGGAACATTAATTTCAATGATATTAATTTCTACCATTCTGCCAATAGCCTATTGGCTTGTATTCAAGAAACAAAATAATAATAGTTTTATATCAGCATAACAATGAAACATTCAATTATACTCATCGGTTTGTGGTGTATGGTAGCTTTTAATGCGTTTCCACAACATATACTCACCATTGATGACTGCCATAAATTGGCCTTATCAAACAATTATTCGCTTAAAATATCCCAAAACAATGTGATGGCCGCTAAAGAAGAACAGCATCAAGCATTCACCAACTATTTTCCTGTTGTAAGTGCTACGGGAGTAGCTTTTCAAGCGGACAAAGGTATGGCGAAACTTTCCGTAACGCCGGATATGAGTTTGAAGATGTTGAAAAATGGCAGGGCAGGCAGCATTACTGCCGTACAACCGGTATTTACAGGAGGACAAATTGCTAATGGCAACCGTCTGGCAAAACTCGGTGTGGAAGTAAACCGTTTGAAAAAGGAGCAGACCGAGAAAGAAATAGCCTTGACTGTCGAGCAATATTTTTGGCAGGTAGTTGCATTACAAGAAAAGTTGAAAACAATCCAGTCTGTGGACACAATGCTAAACAGTTTATGCCATGATGTGACAATTGCTGTTTCTGCTGGAATTGTCAATAGAAACGATTTGTTGCAGGTACAGTTAAAGAAAAGCTCCATTGCAGTAGATAGTATAAACATAGGAAACAACATAGAGTTGGGAAAAATGTTATTGGCGCAATATATCGGACTTGAATATTATGACTTTGATTTGTCTTATGATATGGCCTACAACCTTCCTGCCCGTATGCCGGATAGCCTCTATTTTCCTCCCCTTTCTGCACTTCCTCAAACAACAGAATATACTCTGCTTCAAAAAAATGTTGAAGCAAACAAACTAAAAGTGCGAATGGCGATTAGCAAGAATTTGCCAAAGATTAGTGTGGGCGCGGGATATATGTACCATAATTTCTTAGACACAGACCGTTCTTTCGGCATGATATTCGCATCTGTGGCTATTCCCATTTCGAGTTGGTGGGGAGGAAGCCATGAAATAAGGAAACAGAAGATTCAAGCAATAAATGCGGAATACAGGATGCAAGACCAATCTCAAAAACTCCTAATTAGAATCCAACAAGCATGGAATGATTTGGAAAATGCGTACAAACAATTGAGCATAAATTATGCTTCAATAGAACAGGCTAAAGAAAACCTCCGTTTGAATACTGATTATTATCATGCAGGTACGGTTAAGATCAATGATTTATTAGAAGCCCAATCCTTATACCAACAAAGTCTTGACAAATATACAGATGCTTATTGTGTTTATCGAGTAAAAACCGTTGAGTACATGCAAGTTACAGGTAAAAAATAATAAATTGTTAATTATGAATAAGAATAAAATCGGAGAAAATGCCGGCATCGTCTGGCGTGCGCTACATAACAATAAGTGTTCTTGGGAAGAACTTGTAAAGGTCACAGAATTAAACCCGCTGGAGCTGGCAGCCGCTATCGGTTGGCTGGCGAGGGAGGATAAAATCCGTTTCTCGCCGGAACGGGGCATCATGTACTTCGAAGTGTATCATGAATGTTATTACTGACCGGAAGGCAAGCATGACGCGACAGAATTTACGAATGAGAATCCTTTTCGGGTACATCATCTTAATGGCGGTCATTAGCAGCATGGCCGCTATATTGATGCATGAGCGCAAACGAATGCGGGAGATTGAATCGGAAAGTGTCGAGATATGTAGGATACGTCAGGACATAAATATGGTCCATTTATATATTACAGGACTTTCCCTGTCGGGTGAAAGTGTTATCGGTTGGAAAGAGGTGGACTATCTGCGCTACCATGCACAACGGTTGCAAACGGACAGCCTGTTACAGTCATTGAAATCTTATTGTAATGATTTTGTCCACCCGGAACAGATAGATAGCCTGCGTTTTATGTTACAAAGCAAGGAGGAACATCTGCGACACATCATGTCAGTATTTGAACGGCAGGAAGAAGCCGACAGCCTTTTGGTGAACCACCTGCCAGAAGTAGCGAAACGTGCAACCCGTGTACGAACCATACAACAGAAGAAAAAAGGCATCGCAGGCTTCTTTGGAAGCAAAAAGACCGTGCAGGTACTTCCGTCAGCCCAAGAACTGCACGAGTTCAGCGACAGCCTGATTGCCCTGCAACGGAAACAAGAGGCAGAAATGTACGCATACGCCGATAGTCTGCGTACACGCAACCGGACATTGAACACCCAATTGAACCATCTCGTTAGTGACTTTGACAGGAAAGCACAAGCAGCTTTTCAGCAACGGGAACAGGAAATAGTAAAAGCACAACGTCTTTCCGTCCGTTTGTACACAATTACTATATTGACAGCTATCATTCTTTTGTTCTTGTCTTATCTCACTATCCATAGGGAACTGAAACGCAATGCGGACGAGAAAAGGAAACGTGAAGAACTTATCGGCAAATTACAGGATAGCAACGCCAAGAACGAGGAACTTATACGCCTGCGGCGCAACCTCATACAGAACGTAAGTCACGAACTACGTACACCTCTGACTGCCATCATCGGAAATGCGGAACTTCTGTTGAACGATGACAACAGGGACAGCCGTGTGCATCATGCGGAAACGATAAAGGCTTCGGCAGGACGCATGGCATCCATGCTGAACAGTCTTCTGGACTATTTCCGGCTCGACAGCAGGAAAGTGACAATCCTGTCCCAACCATTCAAACTAAGTCTGATAGCGGACACTCTCGAAACGGAGTTTGCCACGCAAGCCAAGTCGAAGCATTTGACTTTGGTAGTCCGCAACTATGCAAGTGAAATAGTGAACGGCGACAAGAACCGCATTTTGAGCATTGACGGCAACCTGCTTTCCAATGCCGTCAAATTCACGGACAATGGTACCGTCACACTGACAACCCGATACAAAGACGGCGTGTTTACGCTGACGGTGGAGGATACGGGCACGGGCATCAGTAATGAACAAAAGGAACGGATATTCGATCCCTTTGAACGGTTGGGCAATGCCGCCACGCAGGACGGTTTCGGATTGGGGCTTTCCATCGTGAAACGGCTTGCGGAACTGATGGACGGGCATATATCGGTGGAAAGTGAAAAGGGCAAAGGCAGCAGGTTCATTGTCAGCCTGCCGTTGGTCATAACAGATGGAACTACCGCCAATACAAGAACATCCGTTGAGCCAAACAGCTTATCCGTGTCCGGCTGTTCCATACTGGTGATAGACAATGACCTTGTGACGCTCGGCATGATACGGGATATGCTTGTGCAACACGGTGCAAGCTGTGATACTTGCCTGACGGCGGAAGAACTGACAGACAAGATGAGGGGCAAGGATTATGACCTGCTGATAACCGATTTGAAGATGCCGGAGGTGAACGGCTACGAGGTGCTGGAACTCTTACGCACATCCGACATAGGCAATTCCCATACCATCCCTATTGTGGCGGCAACGGCGGCAGGCTTCATCACGGAGGAAGAACTGAAATCGGCGGGTTTCACCGCCATGCTCGGCAAACCGTTTTCCATCAATGAATTGCTAAACGTGGTAAGCAAATGTGCCGATAAGGAGAACAGGCAACAGCCCGACTTCTCGGCTTTGCTCGCCTTCGGCGACAAACGGCACACGCTGGAACGGCTGATAGCAGAAACGGAGAAAGAAATGAACGAAGTACGCAAGGTTGCGAAAAATAAGAACATGAGAACATTGGACGACTTGGTACATCACCTTAGAAGCTTGTGGATGCTGATGAAATCCGAACAACCGTTGCAGGAATTATATGCCGTAATTCACAGCGATAATCCAACAGATGGAGAAATAGCCCATGCCGTTGATGCAGTATTGGCACAAGGCAAACTGATTGTGGACTTGGCAAGAAAGGAGATGGAACGATGGGAAGAATAATCGTTGTGGAGGACAACCTTACTTTTTCCGGCTATGTATGCAGGCTGTTGGAAAGTAAGGGATTTCAGACCATCAGTGCATCCACCTGCAACGGAGCACGCAAACTGTTCGCCAAGATGTGCGAGGGCGACATCGTGCTCGCCGACCTGCGTTTGAACGATGGTGATGGCATCCTATTGTTGGAGGAACTTCGCAAACAAAGGAAACGCAATCCTTACATCGTCATGACCGATTATGACGAAGTGCCCACTGCCGTCCGGTCGATGAAGTCGGGTGCGGAGGACTATATCCCTAAAAAGTTGTTGGAAATGAGCCTGCCTCCACTCCTGAAAATCTTACATGAAAGGATGGAATGGCACGAAACACCCATTTATGAACGGCAGAGCGCGGCTTTCCGTGAGATAGACCGCAAGATAAAATTAGTCGCGCCGACAAGCATGAGCGTACTGGTATTGGGCGAAAACGGCACGGGCAAGGAGCACGTTGCGGAGAAAATACATGCGATGAGCAAACGGTCGGGCAAGCCCTTTGTGGCGGTGGACTGCGGCTTGTTGTCAAAAGAACTTGCCGCATCAGCCCTGTTCGGACACGAGAAAGGCGCATTTACGGGTGCGGAAAACAAGCGGAAAGGCTATTGGGAGGAAGCGGACGGAGGCACGCTGTTCCTTGACGAAATAGGCAACCTGCCGTTAGAAGTGCAACAGATGATGCTGCGTGCATTGGAAAGCAAACGGTATAGCCCCATCGGAAGTAGCAAGGAAAAGGCAGCGGATGTGCGTATTATCGCCGCCACCAACGAGGACTTGCAGGCCGCTATCGCCGAAAAACGTTTCCGTCAGGACTTGTTACATAGGATTAAGGAATATACGTTGAACATACCTCTGCTTCGCGAATGCCGTGAGGACATCATGCCGCTGGCGGACTTCTTCCTTGAACTTGCCAACGAGGAGTTCGGCAAGCAAGTGAAAGGCTTTAATGCGGAAGCAAGGAGACGGATGCTTGCCTATTCGTGGAACGGCAACGTAAGGGAGCTGAAAGGTACGGTACGCTCGGCAGTGCTGTTCACTGACGGGGATATGATAACGGCTGACAAATTGGAATTTGAAGAACCCATGTTGTCCGGCAAAACATCATTGTCCTTGAAAAACGAAGAAGCGGAAAAGAAACAGATAATCCGTGCTTTGGAACAGGCGAAAGGCAACCGCAAGTTGGCCGCGGTATTGCTCGGCATCGGACGTACCACACTGTACAATAAGATAAGATTGTATAGCATAAAGTACAAGGAATAGACCAAGAACACCGCAAGGTTTGAACAGGTTGTCTGACTTCGGAGAGGCAACCCAGCGGCAAGGCTTACGAGAGTAACCCGCAAGGTATGTTTTGAATAATTCAAAACATACCTTGCTATTACAAAGAAATCCTTGACGAACAGAGGTATATCACAGCGGAACTTGTCAAGAATGCCGTGAACGGCATCGGACAACACAAGCGAAAGTTGTTGGAGCTGTATCGTGAGTATATGGAAGATTTTGCCAAACGTGTGGGAATCAACCGTGCACCAAGCACTCTGAGAATCCATAAGACATCTTATTGCAATCTTCAGAATTTTATCCGTGAGCATTATGGCATTGAGGACATCTCTCTCAAACAATTGGATTATGCGTTCATCGAAAAGTATGACAATTTCTTGCGTGTGGAAAAGGGATTTTCAGGCATGACCATAGAGAAACACATCATCATGTTGAAAACGATGGCAAGGACAGCAATGGCACAAGGTACAATCCAATACAATCCGTTCGCTTCGTTCTCGCCAGAGAAGGCGTTGAGGAAGCACCGCCATCTGACAACGGACGAACTGCAGAGGCTGATGAACACGCCTATCCGGGAAAAGTTCCTGTGTTTTGTCCGCGACCTGTTTGTCTTTAGCACGTTCACTGGCATCGCATATGCGGATGTGTGCAATCTGAATGTTTCTAATTTGGACACGGACAATCAAGGAAATCTTTGGATACGGTTCAAACGTCAAAAGACAAAAAGTGAGTGTAACATACTTCTCCTTGATGTTCCACGGAGTATTATGAAAAAATACGAGTGCGAACGGAAAAGTAATAAACTTTTCAATATGCCATTCCGTTCCGCCCTGACCAACAACATGCCTAAACTTGCCAAGGTATGCGGTATAGAACATCGGCTTACCTATCATTCGGCAAGACATAATTTCGGGACCCTGATTACTCTCTCTCAGGGAGTTCCGCTGGGAACCGTATGCCAAATGATGGGACACAAGAGCAAGAGCACCACACAAATCTACGCCCGACTGACCCATCAGAAAGTGGACGAGGACATGAAAAAACTGACACAGCGCATTGGCAACAAGTTCCGTATGCCGGAATGGAACAAGGATAAGGAAAACATCAAAAACATACATTATGGACAGGGGAATCATTACCATCAGTGAAAACGGGACGGTCACAATACCGACCGCTCCCGTATGGATGACACAGCAGGAAATGTCCGATGTGTTCAATGTGTTCGGCTGCGACATTCGCAGGGCTATCCGTACCATCTACAAGAACATAGAGTTGTCGGAAGAAGCAACGATGCGGCATGTCAGGCAGAACGGCAGGATTTACTATGACGTGTACAGCCTTGAAATGGTAATAGCCATAGCCTTCAAATTGCGGACTAAGGAATGTATGGCTTTCAGGCGGTTCATCATGGAAAAACTCTTCTGTTCAGCCAATAGAGGGAATCCCGTCCATTTGTTCTTTTCGCTATCCAGTACCCATCCACGATGCACGTGTTAGGGTGAAGTAAGCAAAAACGACCTTTTGTAAAGAGCAAGCCGATGGCGGAAAGGTAACTGCTCGACCATCGGCTTGCTCTGTTTTTGCACGTGTCAAATCACGTATCCAAGCGGTAGGCGTTCCGATATCCGCTCATCACCATCTTTTCGACATCGGACTCCTTGTACAGAATCTTGCCGCCCAACTGGTAGTAGGCAATCATCCCGTTATTGCGGTAGTCCTGCAAGGTGCGGCGGCTCACCTTGAGCCATGCCGACACCTCCTTGTCCGTCAGAAACTGTTCGTTACTTGGCGAAGCCTTGCTGTTTGCGCCCATTCTCTCGATGCCTTGAAGCAGGGCATCCAGCTTTCCGATAAAGCCGACTTCCAATTCTTTGTCGGCAAAAATCAACTCATTCATAATATACAGTATTTACAATGGATTTAGTGGTACATTAAATTCTACTTGTCAAATGATTCTGCCACGCCATGCGGCATCCTTGCGTCTGTCCTCCACGAGCCGGACAATACTTTGAACGTCCTCCGGCTTGTAGAAAATCTTATGCCCGATTTGTGAGTAAGCCAGCGTTCCGTTGTCGCGGAGCGTCTGCAAGGTGCGGGGACTGATGCGCAACTGCTGGCAGACATCCTGGTTGTCCATCCAACGACTGAGTTTCCCTTTTTCATGCTTACCGATGATTTCATTCACCCGGTCGGACAACTGGTTGAGCTTGCCGACCATTTCCTCATACTTTTCTTTCGAGATAATCACTGCGTTCATTCTTTATCTTGTTTTTGTTGTTAATAATCCGTTTCGCCTGCAAAGTAAAACCAGTGTCAGCATTTAACAATGGCTTTGCAATGAGGCGGCAGCTTGTGGCAGCAAGTGGTAGGGAGTGGCGTTGTCCGCCGACCTGTAACGGCTGTTCCAAGCATCCGCGATACAAAGGAAAGCGAAACCCGGCATAATCCAATCACTTCATACCTGCGTGGCAGCATTTGGCGTCGGTCTGGTAGCCTCTGGCGTTCTTCAAATCTCCAAGCGGCTATCAGGGCAACCAACATCACCCCGTACTTCATCCTACATCAAGTCCGGCCTCATGGTGGATGAAGTCCGACCTTATCCTATATGACATCCGAACTGATGCCACATCCTTTACGGACTCCTCCTGATGGCAAATCGGCGCAATATCCACCGCAGGCCTAATGCGTATAATGCAAATCCATACAATGTTGCCACACCAAACCCAATCGTTTGACAGCCCGTAATGTATCTGCTTCCTTTGCGGTCGATAATCGATCAAATGTGCGCACTGTGACCACTATTGTTAAACATTTAATTCAAACAAGTATGAAAAAGAACGTAAGCAATCAGTCAATGGATGCAACATTGCAAAGATTTTTGGGAAACCTGTCAAGCAAGGAAACACCGAAGTCGGAACCGCAGCCTGCCGACACGCAGGAGCAGGTAAGCGAGGCTGTACAGAAAACAGTTAATGAACCTATGCCGGAACAGACGGATGAAACTCCGCAAACGGTACGCCGCGTCAGCGGCAAGCAACGCCGGGCATCATTGGAGGAATACAAGGAAATCTTCCTTCCCGTTCCGTCCATCGAAGACCGCAAGCCCGTATTCCTCAGCCGCAACACGCGCGATGCCCTCGACCGCATCGTCCGCATGTTTGGTGAACGCAGGATGAGCGTGTCGGGACTGGTGGAGAACATCGCCCTGCAGCATCTTGCCACCTACGGTGAGGACATCGAGGCTTGGCGTAAACTCTGAGAATTAAGAGACGAATTGACGGGATGTAGTTTGGAGTTACCCTGAACCTGTCCAACGGAGTTTTGAGGGGAGCAAGTTTGTGTTTCGGGCATACCGAAACCACCTGCTCCCACTCTCAAAAACTCGTGGAAGCCGCATCCCGTTGGTCTAATCAGTATCAACATTATAAACATTAGAATTTGAATCTTACAGATGGAACAACAGCAAAAATTTAGTAGAAGAAACAAGGTCGGTCGCCCCAAGAAGGAGGCGGCAGACAAGCTGAAATACCGTCTCACGGTGAAGATGGCGACATCGGACTACTACACCCTGAAAGGCAAGGCTCGGAGCGCGGGCATATCTGCCGGGGAATTCCTGCGCGAGTGCATGAGAAGCTGCCATGTGAAGGAACGGCTCACACCGGAACATACGGATTATGTCCGCAAGCTGTGCGGTATGGCGAACAACCTGAACCAGCTTGCGCACAAAGCGAATGCCGCAGGCTTCGTCACGGTGAGAATGGAGTGCCGCGTGCTCGTGGCACGTATCGAGGAATTGCTGAACCTTATCCTCCTATGATAGCCAAAATTGTCAAGGGTAGTAATTTCAGTGGTGTGGTGAACTACATTCTTGACAAGGAAAAGGATGCCAAAATCCTTATCTGTGACGGCTTGTTTTCAGAAAATAAGGACAAGATAGTCATGAGTTTTGAGGCGCAGTCAGGGATGAATCCGAGGGTGACGAAGCCTGTCGGACATATTGCACTGGCATTCTCCAGAGAGGACGAACACCGCCTTACCAACCGAACAATGGCAGGAATTGCATTGGAATACTTGGAGAGGATGGGTATAAAGGATACACAGGTTCTTGTCGTGCGCCACTTTGACAAGGAGCATCCACACGTGCATATCGCATTCAACCGTATCGCTAATGACGGCAGGACAATCAGCGACCAAAACGAGCGGATACGTAGCACACGCATCTGTAAGGAACTGACACGGAAGTACGGTCTGTACGTATCCGAAGGCAAGGAAAAGGTGAAACTGCATCGGCTGAAAGAGCCGGACAAAACCAGATACGAACTTTATTTTCTCCTTAAACCGGAAGTTTCAAGATGCGGCAACTGGCGGCAGTTAGCTGCTAATCTGGTTAAACAAGGCGTGGAAATGCAGTTCAAACACAAGGGCAAGTCGGACGAGGTGCAGGGTGTCGTATTCTCCAAGAACGGCTATTCGTTCAGCGGCTCCAAGATTGACAGGCAATTCAGCTATTCCAAGATAGACGAGGTTCTGAACACCAACAGGCAGGAGGAACAGCAAAGGATAATGACGGGCAATCAAGTTTCCGAACAGCCGACACCACAATCAGAAGTGATGGGCAACGATGATTTGTACAGTGGTTCCATAGGCTTGCTCATGCCGAATGCTACAAACGGGCAGGCAGATGAGAACTATTTTGAGGAACAGTTAAAACGTAAGAAAAAGAAACAACGTAAAATCAGTTTATAAACATGGATAATAACGAAGTGTATGCGCTTTTTGAGGACATCAAAAGTGGCTTAAAGAGTATAAACAGCAAATTGGAGAATACTCCAAAAGTAAGCAACAACCAGTCAGACGGACAGCCTCCGGCAATGGATTTGGCTCCCATAAAGGAATTGCTGAATACTTCTGCCAAAGAAAACCGGGAACAGACTAAAGCCATACTGACCAAATTCGGAGAGGCGGAAGTCTACACGTCAAACCGGATTCTGAATCTGTTGCGTGACTTGAAAGAATCGTTTACCCGAAGTGTTAACGGACAGGTGAACGAACCGCAGGAACATATCCACCGCCACAGCTTCGACATCAAGTCAAGCAAGGTGTTTTCCTTTTTAGTCGGCATGGGTGTCGTTTGCGGTCTATCCATCTGGGGCAACATCGAACTTTGGCAGTCCAGATGTCAGTATGCGGACGATGCGCTGAAGTTCCGTGCCATCCGCTCGTGGGGAGGATGCAGTCCCAAAGAGATTCTTTGGCTGAATGATGTGTTCGACATTCACCGTGACGAAAAGTCCATTGAATGGATACGCGGACAGGCTGACGGTTACGACAAGGATTTGAAAACCGTATCCGACAGCCTGATGCAGGAGAGTTTGAAGGTAAGACAAGTGAAAAATAATAGAAAGCAAAGTAGATGATACGTATAAGACACTTGATACGACCTCCATAGGCACAATTACAATATAAAAATGGAAGATTCTTGCTAAGACTTTGTTTTATTTTCATTGTTAATCACTAACTTTGCAAATATCATCAATCAATTATCGCAGATTTGCAATATAAGCCAAATATGAGAACAGAAAAGATAAACAGACTAAAAATAGTATTGGTAGAACAAGGGAAAACCGGGAAATGGCTTGCTGGACAGTTAGGAAAGAATGAAGCGACAGTTTCACGGTGGTGTTCCAATGTAAGCCAGCCATCTTTGGAAATGCTGATGAAGATAGCATCCATATTAGACATTGATGCGAGACGATTGATTAACAACGGAAAAGACGAATAAAGAATATGGCAAAGAAAAATATACAATCAGTAGAACCTAATATTGCAGATTTAGCCAATGGATGGCTCAAATCATATAAGTTAGATTACAAATTAGAACAAGAATCTCTTAATCCTGAGATAGATAAAGCACTTGCTGATTATTTCACCAAGAATGGTGGTAGCGGAGCTAACCGTCCTGATGCAAAACTATTGTTACAGGATGAAAAGATGAATTATTATCCTGTCCTGATTGAATATAAAGGTTATAAGGATAGATTAGAGAAACTTGATGCTTCCGGACACGTTGAAAACAAGACTTCAAAAAACGAGCCGAATTTTAAAAATATAAATTCTTATGCCGTAAATGGTGCTGTCCATTACGCAAATGCCATTCTACATCTTACAAGTTATACTGATATTATCGCTATCGGCATTACAGGCTACAAAGATGAATTTGGCAAATTACAACATCAGATAGGTGTTTATTATGTTTCTAAAAGTAATTTTGGAATGGGACAAAAAGTCGGAGATTATTCCGACTTATCCTTTTTAGCACCCAAGAATTTTGACGATTTTATTAAGACGGTAGAATCCTTGAATCTTACCCAAGAAGAAATTGAGAAAATCAAAGAGCAGCGGGAAAGAGAAATATCAATTAGCCTGACTCGACTTAACAACGACATCTATCAGAATGAAAAAGGTTTAGGAGAAAATGACCGTATTTATTTGGTTGCGGCTTCCATTATTGCCACTCTTGGCATTCCGGGTAAAGTTGCACCTCTTGAGAAGTCTGATTTAAAATCCTCCACTGAAAAAGGTAATACCGACGGAGATATTATAGTAAGAAAAATAAAAGCATTCTTAAATGAAAGGAACTTGCCTGAAGGTAAAAAGCAACTCATTATAAGAACTTTAGAGAACACTCTTACAACTGATAATATCAATAAAGTAGAAAATGGAGAAAGTCAATTAAAAAGGGTATTTACCAAAATTATTGATGATTTGGGCATTTACTATAAGATTGGGCTTACAACCGATTTTACCGGAAAACTTTTTAATGAAATGTATGGTTGGCTTGGCTTTTCGCAAGACAAGCTAAACGATGTTGTACTTACCCCTGCGTATGTAGCCAAACTGTTGGTAAGGCTCGCACGTGTAAATAAAGATTCCTATGTTTGGGATTTTGCCACAGGTTCGGCAGGATTACTGGTAGCTGCCATGAATGAAATGCTCATTGATGCAAAAAACAATATAAAATCGCCTGACGAATTGACTAAAAAAGAATTAGAGATTAAAGCCAAACAGTTGTTAGGAATAGAATTGCTTCCCAGTGTTTATATGTTGGCAATCTTGAATATGATTTTGATGGGCGACGGCAGTTCCAATATATTAAACGAAGATTCTCTTAAGGACTTTGACGGAAATTACGGATATAGCGACAAACAAGACAAATTTCCTGCTGATGCATTTGTTCTTAATCCGCCTTATTCAGCCAACGGAAATGGCATGAACTTCGTAGAAAAAGCTCTCGGCATGATGAACAGAGGTTATGCTGCAATAATCATACAAGGCTCTGCTGGAACAGGTAAAGCAACTGAATACAATAAAAGAATATTAAAACGAAACACTCTTTTGGCAAGTATAAAAATGCCAATTGATTTGTTTGTGGGAAAATCAAGTGTGCAGACATATATTTATGTTTTCCGTGTAAACGAAGCACACAAGAAAGATGATATTGTAAAATTTATTGACTTTTCAAATGACGGTTATACACGTACAAATCGTAAAAAAGCAAGCTGTAACTTACGCGACACAGACCATGCCAAAGGACGTTACGACGAAGTGGTAAACCTCGTGCGCTTCGGAAAAGGAAAACTTCATTATCTTACTGAAAAGGAATATTACGAAGGAACGATAGACCCCGAAAGTGGAAAAGACTGGAATCAGACTGCACCGATTGATACTAAACCCACTTTGGAGGATTTCAAAAAGATTGTAAGCGACTACCTCGCATGGGAAGTGTCAAATCTGCTTAAACGCAAGAACTCGCAGGAGGACGGCTTGGGAAAATAGATTCCCCACTCAACAAGATGCTACAAAAAGTTGAGTGGGGTGAATTTAAAGTAGGTGATTTGTTTGATATACAAAACACAAATAGCTTTAATACCGATGTTCTTATCCCCGGAAATGAATATGATTATGTTACACGTACGTCCCTTAATCAAGGCGTTTTGCAAGAAACAGGTTTTGTAAACTTAGAAAACATCAATCCTGCCGGAACTTGGAGTTTAGGACTTTTACAAATGGATTTCTTTTACCGTCAGAAACCTTGGTATGCTGGACAATTTGTAAGAAAAATCATTCCAAAGATTGAATTGACAGAAAAATCTATCTTATTTTTCACAGCGCTACTAAATAAGTTAAAGAAAAGACTGTTATCAGTTTTAGTAAGAGACGTAGATAATATGTTCCTAACATCCATCATAAACTTACCTGTTAGGAATAATGAGGTTGATTTTTCTTTTATAGATAAATTTATAGCGGAGCTGGAAGCGGAGCGTTTAGCGGAGCTGGAAGCTTATTTATCAGTAACAGGATTGAAAGATTATAAACTTACCAATGAAGAACAGAAAGCATTGAAAGATTATGACAGCTTGTCATTCAAAAACTATTCTGTTCCAGTCTTATTTGATATTAAAAATACAGGCAACATTCTATCAAAAGACATTGTCGAAAATAGCGGAGAATATCCATACCTGTGTGCAAGTGTTGATAATAATGCAGTAAACACCTATATTTCATACGATAAAAAATATATGGATAGAGGAAACTGTATCTTTATTGGAGGGAAAACATTTGTTGTAACCTACCAAGAAAAAGATTTCTTTTCAAATGACAGCCATAATTTGACTTTACGGTTAAAAGATGAATCGAAAAGGAGTAAGGATATTCAACTTTATATAGCAACCTGTATAAAGAAGAGTTTGGGACATAAATATTCTTGGGGAGATAGTATTAGCAGCAAGAAAATAAAAAATGACATCGTTGCATTACCACATTTAGGAGAAGTCCCAGATTATGCTTCGATGAATCTACTTATATCTGCCATCCAAAAATTAGTAATAAAGGATGTTGTCTTATATGCAGATAGGAGAATTGAAGCAACAAGAGTAGTAATAAAAAAATCACCAAAGTATGAGTAATAAAAAATATGCTTTTGTGGATGAATTCGGAGCTTTTGGAACTGATTTTGAAAATTCAGGATGCTCAACACATTTTATTATCACTGCAATTATTGTTGACGAAGATGATTTATCAACTGTATCAAATGGAGTAGAGGTGGTCAGAAAACGTTATTTCCAAACAGGAGAGATTAAATCCAGCAGGGTTAAGCACAACCATAAACGTAGAAAGATAATTTTAAATGAACTAAAGAAACTTCCTTTTCATATTTTCTCTTTTGTCTGTGATAAAAGAAAAATTTACGAAAATTCAGGACTTCGGTATAAGAAACCATTTTATAAGTTTCTTAATAATTTAGTTTATCAAGAATTAAGAATTGCATATAGTAATTTAATAATTACAGCAGATGAAATTGGTAGTAATGATTTCTTGATTTCATTTGCAAACTATGTTCGTTCAAAAGAAATTCCTCTTGGTTTGTTTGACAAGAGTGCATTCAGATTTGAAAACAGTAAAAATAGTAATATTATTCAAGTTGCTGATATCATTAGTGGTTCTTTAGCTTATAACTACGATAATAAGAAAATAGCAGAAGCTGATGGATACAATTATCGCGCAATGTTAAGTGATAAAATTTTGCGTATTAAAGAATTTCCTGAAACTTTTGACACATTCAATGTCACTCAAAACAGTCTCAATCCAGAATATAATCCTCAGATAGCAGACATTTGTTATCGTAAAGCTCGGCGTTTTATTGAAACTCATCAGAATGAAGATGATGTAGAAGTGAAACAGCAAATTGCCGTTCTGAACTATCTTTTATTTCGATTTATGAACAAATCGCCAAGGAACTATATTCCAACAAAAGAACTTATAAATCAATTGATGTATTTAGGATATGACAAATTGTCAATCCAATCTTTCAGAAACAAAATTATCGCTAAACTTCGAGATAATGAAGTCATTATATCAAGCAGCTCAAGTGGATATAAAATACCTTCAACCGAGAAAGAATTATATGATTTTGTTAATCATGGAAAAAGCATTATTATGCCTATGCTACATAGGTTAAAAATTTGCAATGATGTTATTCGTATGGGCACAGAAGGACATATAAGACTTTTTGAGCGAGCTGAATATCAGCAATTAGCAAAGATGGTTGAGGAAGATAACAATGAAAAAATAGGAAATTAGATATGCCAACCGAATCACAAAACATAGAGTTCAAAGAATCTTGGCGTGACGAATATCTAAAATGGATATGCGGCTTTGCTAATGCGCAAGGCGGTATGCTCTACATCGGCATAAAAGACAATGGCGAAGTGTGCGGCGTGCTGGATGCCAAAAAACTGATGGAGGATATTCCCAACAAGGTACGTGATATGCTCGGTATCTTGGTTGAAGTTAATCTGAAAGAGAAAGACGGGAAACAATATCTGGAGATTGCGACAGAGGCATATCCTTATCCTATCAGCTTTCGTGGCAAGTATTACCAGCGAAGCGGTGCAACCAATCAGGAACTGAAAGGTGCGGCACTCGACCGTTTTATGCTTCGCAAGCAAGGTAAAACATGGGACGGTGTGCCTGTGCCTTATCTGAAAGCGGAGGATTTGGATAATACCACATTCGACTTGTTCCGTAAGTATGCGAAACGGAGCGGACGTATGGATGATGCCGATTTAATGGATAATAATCACGGATTGTTGGAGAAGCTCCGACTTTATGAAGGTAATTATCTGAAACGTGCTGCCGCTTTGCTGTTTCATCCCGACCCAGAACAATATGTAACCGGAGCTTTCGTAAAGGTAGGTTTCTTCCGAGAGAATATGGATTTGGTATATCAGGACGAAGTGCATGGCAATCTGTTCCAGCAAATCATAAAACTGATGGACTTGCTGTGTACCAAATACATGAAAGCCATTATCACCTACGAGGGTATTCACCGAATCGAAACATTGCCCATGCCGAGGGAAGCTCTGCGCGAAGCGTTGCTAAATGCCTGCATCAACAAAGATTATGCAGAGCCGTCTCCAATTCAAATCCGTGTATATGAGAACAAGTTGGAAATTGTAAATGGCGGTGTATTGCCGGACGGCTGGACGGTGGAAACATTACTGTCTTCTCATCGCAGTTTCCCTTATAACCCCGACATTGCCAATACTTTCTTCCGCTCCGGCGAGATTGAGGCATGGGGACGTGGTATTGAGCGTATCATTATGGCTTGCAAGAAAAACGGATTCTCTACACCTGAGTTCCGTTACGATGCTTCAGGCATTTGGACAATATTCAATTTTGAGTACCCGGAAAGAGCAACAATCCAAAATGACCAAAAGACTACCCAAAAGAGCGACCAGAAAACGACCAGAAAACGACCAGAAAGCGACCAAAGCAAACAGGAATATGCTATTATAGAACTTCTTAAAGAGAATCCCTACATTTCAAGAAAAGAAATTTCTGGTCTATTAGAATTGCATGATAGCAGTGTAAAAAGACGATTAGCTTCACTTCAAGAGAAAGGAGCTATTAAGCGTATAGGACCGGATAAAGGCGGATATTGGGAAGTGCAAAAAGGATTTTGAACCAAGGTGGAGAAGTTTTCATGATTATATGCCTGACTTTCAAAAGAAAGCTGTATATTTGTAATTGATAAAGGAAACCTCCACGAAACCTTGTGCAAAATAAAGCAAGTCAAAGGTGGAGCAATAGCGGGAGATTACTTCTTTAGCTAAAAGATACATCAAAGATATTCAGCCACTTATCGTTAGATTACGATTTCTGGTGGCACCACTCAAATAAATACTCCCATTGAA
>UMAR01051036.1_pt1 | contig 20361 bp, 10 predicted proteins | sample 1963761 | NCBI WGS metagenome assembly UMAR01 (sample SAMEA4835921, study PRJEB28245) | human gut metagenome | biome: gut microbiome; material: fecal sample | place: Denmark | collected 2008 | reverse complement strand
CTTTCGCAAATTGTATAGATTTACGAAAGAAAACTTCACCTCTACACCAACCAAAATCATTATCCCCCTAAAAGGATAAATGATACCGTAAAATTTCATAAGAAGTCCGAGGATGCTGCACGGCTGTTGCCCGAGCTGTAAAAGGCCAGGCGACCGCCTAAAAGGAACGGGGTGCAATTCCCCACGCGACCGGCACTGTAAGCGCAAGGATATGATCGAGGCAGCTAAGCTGCTGGGGTGAAAACCCGTCATTGCGAGAAATTCGTGAGAAGACAGATCATAAACGCAGAGAAGAAATCTCAAGGCGCAAGCCAGTAGAATTGTGTAGTTAGGACTCAAAGGCAGCGGGCGCTCTCTCCGTGGTGCTAAACAGTAAGAGTGTGCGCTGATGACCCTTTTTAGGGCTGTCGGCGTATTATTTTTACCATCACAAGGAGGTGTGCCCATGGGTAAAGTAGCAGGTGCGCAAAATTTTGACGGAGCGAATTGGTACGAGCAGCACATTGCCAAAAGAACACGGGATGCATTGGCTGAACAGGACCGCGCATTTGCGGAAAAACACGCTGGCGACAGCCTGGATCAGTTGGCTGCCTATCTCCGGCGCTGCGCCGGACATTGGGGAAAGTCCCCTGCCCCCATCGAGATCGTCGGCGGCAGTTACATCGCAGAGCGCTTTGGCGATTGGAAAGACGCGCTGAGAGCCGCTCATTTGAATCCTATATACAAAAACCCCCGCAATAGAGATTGCGGGCGCTATCAAAAAGAAAAGAGTATCCAAATTCAGCTGCATCGGGTCGAGCGTGACGCTAAACGGGCAGCACGGGCCGAGCGAGCCAAGCAGCGCAAATGCGAATGCGAAGTTGAGGAAGAGTCTCCCGTTGCAGATGTGATGCTTGATTAGAGTCTGTCAAGTCGAGGGCGGAAATCCGCCAGCTTTTCCATATGGGCAGAAGGGGCTTAGCCAGCCCCTTCCGCCCAATCCTCTTAACGAAAGCACCTTTCGCCTTGGACAGATCGGAACGCAACACCAATTATGATAGGGTGTTGCGCCTCTATATAACCTTGTTATTTTCTTATTGGATGCGAAAATGTGCTCACAGCTAAGGTAATAATGCCGGCAGGCCTTATTATAAAAAAATTTTCTGAGAGGAGATTGGAAATGCAAAAGACAGCGAAAAAGTTCCTTTCAATGCTGCTTGCGCTCATGATGGTTCTGTCCATCCTTCCCACGGCAGTCTTTGCAACGGAACAAGGCACAGTAGCTGCGCCGCTGGATAGTATTGTTCCCTATGGTGCGAATGACCAAACCACAGGAACAGCGACTATCAGTGTGCAGGATCCTGTGACCTTTACTGGCTATGATACGCCCTTCACGAATGTGCCCTACTACCTGGTCACCGTTCCCGCAGGCACGACCTATGTAAAGGCCACATACAAAGACGCTGCCATACTGACCAATGCTACAACCGGCGAAGCATCCGGCTACTACGCCGATGTGCAGCAGTGGACTGGCGGCGGTGTAGAAATGGCCTATACGGAGAGCGATGGGGCTATTACCATCACGATCCCCATGAACTACTCCCGTACAGCCGAGGACGGGACCACGGTCCAAAAGAGCTTCGTGCTGGGTGCGGATGGCAGCGGAACTGCCTATGCGCCGGAGTATGACAGCAGCGCCAGCTATGCGCCCGTTCACTTCCTTTCCTTCACCTATGAAGGCAAGTCGGCCCCCACGGTCGCTCCCGGTGCGATCACCACAGCCAATGTGACCCTGGGCAATGCCTGGACGCTGGATGTGGCTGAGATGTTCACGGACGCCGATGGCGATGCGCTGACCTATACAGCAACCGTCAATGGCGTTGCGCAAACGCTGAACGGCTCTACCTTGAGCTACACTCCCGCTGCGGCTGGTGAGTATACGATCGTGCTTACCGCTACCGACGACAGCGGCACGGCTACCCACACCATTGTTCTGACCGCTGCGGAGGGCACACAGGTCCCGCGGCTGAAGAACGGTGTTCCGGTCACCGCAAGCGCGACCGTGTCGGTAGGATACGCCTATAACCTGTCCGATCTGCAGGCTGGCAACATCTTCGAGAATCCGGACGGTTCTTCCTTGAGCTACACCGACTATTTCTATTACAGAGCGGTCGGAACCGGCGAAAAGAAGGGGCCTTACTACTTCTCCACGGCCCTGTTCGGCGCTACCACGATCCAAATCACGGAGAACACCGCCGGTACATATGTCTATGAGTTCCATGCAATGAACTCTGCCGGTCTGTCCACGGACACCTGGACGCTGACACTGACCGTAAGCGACTCGATCGAGCAGCACTATACCTTCCATGTCGGTCGGGATATGAATTATTCCACCAATGGCAGCAAGTACCCGCTGATCAAGCTCTACAAGACGGCTGGCCTTGACGATAAGGGCGCTGACTACCTGGCTTCCTATAAGAATGCAAAGGACGAGACCCAATACATCTATGAGGACTATGGCCTGTCCATCACCGAGGTCAGCGACGGCAAATACGAGATTTCCGTCGATGGAAAACCCTACGCTTTGGAGGGATACAGCCCTCTGACCTTTAAGGCCAGTGATTTTACCACGGCTGCGCCCGATTCTACCGGCACGCTGGCAGATAACTACAACAATTTCTATGCCAGCCTGGCCGCCGGCAGATATTCCTTCCGCGCCTATGGCTACAAAGCTTCGGAAACCAGCGCAAATGTTTACCTGGGCGGCCACAGCTTGACCCTGCCCACTGAGACCAATGTGGACGGCGGCACCGGCGGCGGCACGGATATTTATCTGCGCCTGCACTCCATCTATACCACGAGCAAAAAGAACAGCAGCGACTATTTTACCGCTGATGACTATACGGCTCGTGTGGTCATGCCCATCATGGGTGGTGATGTGCAGCACGGAACACCCTATCCTTCCGGCAACTACACCTACTATCCCTTCATGATGTACGCTGCCGGTAACGCGGCTCTTTGGAACGCCTATGTGGAGCCTACTGATACAACCGCTGATAGCTTCATCTTCACGCAGTCTATCAATAATACGACGGCTGCGGGGTACTCGGTAGTTACCAAGAATCTGTCGCTCTCCCAGGCGATAACGATGACTGCGACGGTTCCCGACTACGCAGACTTTACGCTCTACTTCCAGTTTAATAACTTCAATACGAAGCCTGTCAATCCGATTGGAGAGGCTACCACTGACGCTGCTGCCGGCACAAAGACTCTGAAGTACAAGATCAGCAAGAGCAACTCCAACTACACTTGGCGTTTGGAGGACAATCGTAACATTGCTGGTGTAACGAACTATGTCACCAAGGCCGGTTGGCTCAAGAGCAATTCTGCCAACTTCTCCAAGACCTTCACTTTCAACAGTGGAGACTCTACGGAGCAGTACTATCACGGGTTTGGCAACCTTGGCACCATTACCAAGACCCGTGACGAGGCGGAGATCCAGGCGTATTTGGATCCCACCGGCTATAAGTACACGGAAAAGGATTCTGAGCGTATCCGCGCCTACCGTCTGTGGCAGATCATTGACAGCGATGCCATGAACATCATGATCGAGCCCGAGTTCAAGTTCAAAGTGCTGAGCGGCGACGAAAACGCTGTCACAGCAGTGACCGGCGGCAACGCCAAGGGCAACTGGCTGGATGTCACACCCAATGGCACAACGATCGTTGCCGTGAACTATAAGGCACTGGATGTCTACACGACCGCTGACGAGCACGGCACCCACGGCGGCCTCTACCCGGCCACCAATCCCGCGCGCACCAGTGTGTTCGTGCTTACCAATGATGCGACCGAAAACGGCAATGCAAAAGCCAATATCGCCTATAATTCCAATGGCTTGACATCTTCCCGTCCGTCGGCCTGGGATTATAACTACGATAACTGGTTCTATCTGAGTAACGACACCGCTCCCACTCTGGACTTCTCGGTGTCCAGCAGCGGCACAACGACGGTCCAGTACGCCATCGTCACCACCGATGCAAGTGACCTGGATACCCATCTTTCCGGCTGGACCACCTTGACGGCGGATTCCAGCGGCAAGTATCACGCAAGCCTCCTGGGCTTCCGTGAGGCTGAGCAGGCTGGCGGTACTGTGATCATCAAGATGCATGATAGCACCGGCACCTCCTACAGTCTGGCTCGTGTGGCCGAAGTGACCGCCACGGTCACCAACGCCTCCAATCCCCAGGAGACGGAGATCATGCCCGGCGATAAGGTGTCTCTCACCTTCGAGGGCAGCTACCGTGGCATCTACAAGTACAGCGGTATCTTCAACCCCACTACCTACAACCTGTTCTATTCCATCGGCGATACGGCCTATAAGACCAATGTCGCCCAGTATCAGCAGATGGATCAGGCTGAGCTGGAGCTGACAATCCCGACGAATGTGGACTTTGGCTCCGGCAGCACCGCCAATGTTCAGCTCACCAACGGCTATACCTACGGCTCTATGTACTCGGCGGCGAATCCGTTCTCCACCCTGTACAAAATGACGGATACCGGCGTGGGCACGAACTTCAACGCGGTCACGGTGAACTTCTGCTTGAACCGTTTCCCCAATGTGAATGTGGAGGTCACTCCGCGCTATAACTTCAAGCTGAAGCTGAATATTACCAATCCCACCACCGCCACGCCCACTGTGACGCTGACGGATGCCGCAGGCAATGTCCTCACCGCCAACAGCAACGGCGAGTATGAGAACCTGCCCTACGGCACTTACACCTATGCGGTGCTCTGCGCCGGCTGCGACTATGTCTACGGCAGCTTCTACCTGGGCAGCGCAGACAAGGCCAATGTGTCCGGCGGTGTGCTGACCAAGACCATTCCGCTGACGGCCTCTGCTGCCGGCGCATGGGACGGCACCACCAAGACGCAGCCCTCCTTGACCGACGGCGTGTATCAGATCGGTACCGCAGCGGAGCTGGCTTGGTTTGCGGCGCAAGTCAACGGCGGGAGCTATGCCATCAACGGTGCGCTGACGGGTGATATTGACCTGGCCGGCTACAACTGGACGCCCATCGGCGGCACTACCGCCAGCACGGCCTTCAAGGGCAGCTTTGACGGCAAAAATCACACCGTGAAGAACATGGGCATCTACTATAGTGCCACCACTACCGCGGCTCCGTATAAGGGACTGTTCGGCTATGTGAACGGCACCAGCAGCAGCTACGCTACCATTCAGAATCTGAAGGTGACCGGCAAGATGTACCTGACCTCCACGGCCAGCGTTGCCAACGCCTATTCCGGCGGTGTGGTGGCCTACGCCAACTATACCAACATCTCCGGCGTTGTCTCCGATGTTGACATCACCGTTACCCGCGTGAATGGCAACTGGAGCAGCGTGGGCGGCGTTGCAGGCCGTCTGGTGAATTCCAATGCCACCAACTGCGGCAATGAGGGCACCATCCATGCCTACCAGTATGCGGGCGGTATCACCGGCTACGCTACCGGCACCATCACCGGCTGCTACAACAGCGGTGCGATCACCGGCAACGGCTATGTGGCCGGCATCGTGGGTCAGACCACCAAGGGCGTCACCGCTTGCTACAACACCGGCAGCATTACCGGCGCCGGCAACTATGTGGCAGGTATCGTGGCCTTTGCCTCCGGTGCGTCTGCTTCCGTGAAGAACTGCTACAACCGGGCTTATGTGGAGAGCACCGGCAGCAATGTGGGCGCTGTGGTCGGCATGACCAACAACGCCTCCGCTGCGATGTCCAACCTGTACTATTTGAACTTCACCTGCGCCCAGGGTATCGGCAGTGCCAAGAGTACCGCTCAGACGGCTACTGCTAAGACCAGAGCAGAAATGGCCTCCGCAGACTTTGTGACAACTATGAACACGGGTATGACGGGTACCTTCGGCTCCAGCCGGTATAGCCCTGCTTTGAGCTGGCAGATCAAGTTGATTGGGCTGACGACCCCGTCTGTAGGCAATGTGACCCTGGACCCCTTTGGATATGTGGATGAAGAGGACCTAACATTGCTTACTCAGTGGGTGGCTGAGGAAAAGACATCTGCTACTCTCACTGCGGAGCAATGGGCGCAGGCAGATATTAATGGAGATGGTATCTTGGATCGTAATGATACGGCCGCACTCCGCCGTTATGTTAATAATCCCAGCAAATATCCCTTAAGATGATTCTCACCGTACAAACCGACAAGACAGAAATGACATACAAAGCTGGAATTACAACCTAATTCCACGGGTAATGTTAAATTCAAAATCTATCATTAGCCGCAGGGAGTCCCTTAGCGGACTCCCTGCGGCTGGAATTGGAGAATGACCGTGAAAGTTAAAAAGATTCTTGCGTGCGTCCTGGCTTTCGTGATGCTCATTTCTGCCGTTCCGGCTGTTTATGCGGCAGGGGACGATGCAGGGATGAGCTTTTTATTTGATAATACTACTCCCAATCCAGGCGATACCATTACCGCACTTGTGACCGTTGATTCCGATTTTTCTGCCGCTATGGGGTATGAAAGTCATTTTTACTTTGATAAAGAACTGCTTACTGTTGAGAAAATAGAAATTTTAGGTACATCCGTTTCAAATCTAACAACTGTAGATAAGGCAAACACTAACGGAGAAATCCGTTTTGCAGAGTTTAACTGGGATTATGATGAAACTATCGCAGATAATTATGTCCGAAATTTGAAGGGTAATTTTGCCAGAATTACCTTGAAAGTCTCCGAGTATGCCGGTGGCAAAACTGCGACTGGCCGCACTTACGGAATGGCTTGGGATGATATGGATGAAAATGTTGTCGAATGGGAAGGTAGTTACAGTTTATCTGTTCAAGGAAGCGCAACGGCTAAGCCTACAGCTACCGGCTATACTGTTTCCATGGGTGCTGACCAGCAGCTTGTTTCGGGTCAGAAGGTGCGTATCCCCGTGACCGTCGCCTCCTCCGAGAAGGGCATCACCGGCTTCAACGCCTACGATATGACCTTCACCTACGACCCGGCGGCCCTGACCCTGAACACCACCTCCAACGCCGCCGCCAACCTGACGGTGGAGGATAACAACGGTACCGTTCGGGTCCGCCGCTATGGTGACACCGTGGCCCTGGGCGAGGCTCTGGCTCTGGAATTCACCGCCAACAAGGCCACCTCCAGCACCGTGACGCTGACCGCTGCCAAGTTTGACCTGGATGCCAACTCCATCAACTTCGACGCCCCGGCAGCAACCATTTCCGATGCCGACACGGTGGTCAACGCCAATAACTTCACCGTGACCCTGCCGGATGAGTTTACCTCCGACGCGGAGACCCGCCTGGTCCCCAGCGGCGGCAGCTTCACCTTCAAGCCCGTGGACAGCCACTATACCTACACCTTCACCGTGAAGATGGGCGACACCGCCAAAGAGGGCCTGACCTTCGGCGCAGATGATACCTACACCATCGAAAACATCTCCGGCAATGTGGTGGTCACCTGCACCAACAAGACCCCCAAGCAGTACGATGTGACATACAAGATTAACACAAATGTGGAGCAGGATGTGACCAGGGGTCCGGAGAAAGCCACCTACTTAAAGGACTACTCCTTCACCGTCACCCCGAGAGCCGGTATTACCTACGATGTAAGCTACAGCACACCCTCTACGGCTGGCACTACAAAAATACTGATCCCCACCGTCAACGACAATGGCACCATCACCTACACGATCCCCGCCAATAGAGTCGTTGAAGATCTGAGGATCTATGTCAGATCCAGCGCAACAGAGGGTATTCCGGTCGTGATCACCGGCAACGGCGCTGAGGACGCAGCCTCCGGGAATGCAAGCTCTATGGGCAGGAATATGCCCTACTACTTCACGCTGAACCAGCGCGCGAACTGCGACTACACCGTCACAGCTTACTATCAGCCCCTCAACACTCCCACGGCTTCTAAGAGACCTGCCACCGTGCGCAGCCTTGGCAATGGGAAATATGTGGTCGAGGCCGTGGATTATAACGACTATCTGCGTAGCGCCAATCACTGGAACTTGGTGGTGAATGTGGAAAAGGTCTCCCACAGCGCGGAGGAAGTGACCGTGTCCAAATATCTGGAACTGAACGACAAGACCTTGATGCTCATAACGGTCAAGGGCACCCCCGAGGGCGGCAAAGCCTTTACCTATGACGGCAACACCATGTATAAGGTCAATGCCTACGGCACGGATCAGTACGCATGGCTGGTGATCGTGGACAAGGGTCAGACCCTGACCCAGGAGGAGGCCGCCGCCAATGTCGCCATCTCCGCCGCAGACAATGTGGTCACCATCACCCGGGGCTTCGATGTGAACAGGACCGGGAAAGTGGATGTCAACGATGCGCAGCTGGTCTACGATATGTATAACGGCACATACAGTGACTTCACCCAGGTTTCCGTGGAGAAGTTCCTGCGGGCCGATGTAAACGGCACTAAGACGGTGGATCACACCGACGCTGTGGCCATCGTGAATCAGTTTAAGTAAGGCCCTGCCAGCCTCCCTTCCCCAGTGGGAGGGGAGGCTATCCCCCGTTGGGGACTTCGCACCGGTCAAGCCGGGCAAAAAACGGCCCAACCGGGCGGAGAGAGAAGGAGATCAGCATGAGAAAACGCATTTTTACACTATTGGCAGCCCTGTGTCTGCTGCTGTGCCTGCTGCCCACCGCAGCCTTTGCCTCGCAGACAGGCAGCAAAACAGACGAGAGCCGCAGCTACAATTTTGACCTGTCCGTAGGCGGCGCATCTGAGGTGCGGGCCACCACCGGCGAGACCATCACCGTGACCCTGGTGCTCAAGCGCACCGATGCCCAGGAAAACGCCGATATGTACGGTATGCAGACGGAAATCGAGTACGACGACACCTTCCTCCAGCTGGTGGAGGGCAGCGTCATGACCTCTCCCGGCATCCGCTGGAGCGACTTAGGCCGCCGCACCGGCGGGCGGGCCTTCTATCTGAACTTCGTGTCCTTTAAGGGCGGCGAGGCATGGGAGCCGGAGGTGGTAGTCGGCAGCTTTCAGATGAAGGTCATCGGCACGAAGGGGGTGTCGCAGCTTATCCCCACCAACACCCTGGTTTCCACCCAGGACGGCATGGCCGGATACGCCGTGAAGGATAACAGCGTGTCCGTCATCGTCACCACGGACTGCACCGTTACCTTTGAGAGCAACGGCGGCACGGAGGTCCCCTCCCAGACCGTCCAGTACGGTGAAAAGGTGAAAAAGCCCGAGGACCCCATCCGGGAGGGCTACCACCTGGAGGGCTGGTACAGAGACCTGGACCGCACTCAAAAGTGGGACTTCCACAAGGATACCGTTAAGGGCAACATGACCCTCTACGCCAATTGGGCCGAGGGTGCCGCCGCAGGAAGCGCCACCTGGTGGATTATAGGCGGTGTGGGCCTGCTGGCCCTGCTGCTGATCCTGCTGGCCCTGCTGGGCAAGAAGAAGGTCCGATTTGAGACAAACGGCGGCACAGAGCTGGAGACCGTTTCCGTGAAGCGGGGCGGTGTCATCGGCGAAGTCATGACACCCACGAAGCCCGGTGCCGTGTTCGGCGGCTGGTATGCAGATCAGGCGCTCACCAAGCCCTGGGATACACAGAAAGACCTGGTGCGCAGCAACATGACGCTCTACGCGCGCTGGATGTAACCTACGCATAAATGAGGTAAACAAATATGAGAAAACGCATACTATCTCTGCTGCTGGCACTGACTTTGGTTCTGTCGGCAGGCGTATTCGGCGTCATACCGGCGCTGGCTGCGGATTCCTGCGTTTCCGTGAAGGCGAATGCCGTCACCACCGGTGAGGTGGTGGCCGGCAGCCTGCTGGAGATCAAGCTGGCAGATGTCTTTGAAGATACAGACGGCCATACGCTGACCTACACGCTGACCAACGCAGCGCAGTTCAGCGTCCAAACCAAGGTCAAGGACGGCTCACTCTATGTATCAGAGAAAGACCCCGGCACCTATGAGCCAAAGGTCAAGGCGACCTGCTCGGACGGCAAAGAGCTTACAGCGACCTTTACCATCACGGTCAAGGAAGCTCCCCACGGATTGGACGCACAGTATAACTACGATGAGACCCCCGCCAAGGAGGTCACGGTGTATGTGACCATCTCCAACGACGGCGTACCCATCAGGGGCAAGGATGGGACGATTCTCTGCCACAAGGCCATCACGGTTCCCTACTTCGACCTGAGCCGGTACGACATGCCCGAGTTCTACCGCTTCCATACGGCAAACGGTGAAGGCGAGTATGTGGATGAGAACATCGTGGAGCGGCCCACCGGCCTGCACCTGTACCTCTACCTGCTGGAGCGCTACTTCATCGGCCTGCCGGAAGAGGAATGCGGGAAAGGAAAATATACCCGCAGCGACCTGGAGGGCTTCATTCTCAGAGACGATGTTCTTTACATGGACGAGGAGCCTGCCTATACGGCAGACACGCTGGCTGCGCTGAAGATCACCGGCTCTCCCACCAGCCTCTACATGGCAAATTTTTGGGGCCATGATGAGAACCTGATGTACTACCGGAATCACTGCTATCCCTACATGAGTCCCGGCTGGGGTTCCACCTCGGACTACATCCTGCTGTCCAACGGAGATACCTGGGATGTGGCCATGTACAGCAACTGGAGCTTCTGGTCCAGCGGCGGCGCCTTTACCTGCTTCGACAAGGACGAGTACACCGCCCGCCCCGGCACGGATCTGACGGTCACCTCCAGGGCTTACGGCACGACCTTTGAGGGAAGCGACTTCTATGACTTCACGAATCTGGATGTATTCATCTATAACTCCAAATGGGAGCAGGTCGGAGATCAGGTCAAAGCAGCGGATGACGGCAAGTCTACCTTCACAGTCACCGCTCCCACGGAGGAAGGTACCTACTACATTGTGGGCATGGACCCCAACCGAAAGATCGCCACGGATGATTCCGGCGGTAAGAACTATGCCAAGATCGCACCGGCTACGGCTATTCTGAACGTGTCCAAGACCGCTGAACTGGAGCGGCCCTTCCAGTCCATCTCCGTCAACGGAGAAAAGCTGGATGCGAAGAACATTTCCTACGAGGGCATCGTCTCCCTGGGCAGTGAGGACAATGAGGAGTTCAAAAATGTCTACGAAGAGATCCCCAAGTACCATGTGATCGTCCCGCAGGGAACGGAGACCGTTGACATTACCTACAACGAGGGCGTGGATATTTACCACGCAGATGCCACTGCATACGGCTATGAGACGGACCTTGCCGTGGATGTGGTGTCCTCGGCAACCATTCGCTCCGTTACCTTGGAAAACAGCTACAAGGCCAACAGTGACGGCACCCAGACCGTTACCACTCCCGTCACCCGTTATATCCGCAATGCGGACGGAACAGCGATGGCGGTCACGCTGGAATCCAGCAGCACCAACAATTTCCGACCGGTGGCCCTGTTCACCTTTGAGTATGCAAAGGCAGACACGAAGCCGGATGTGACGTATGGAGATGTGAACGGAGATGCAGCCATTGATGTTTCGGACGCACTGCAGGTCTGCCAGATCTATCTGGGCAATGTAGCGCCGACGGATACGCAGAATGCAGCTGCCGATGTGAACGGCGATGGAACGGTCGATGTTTCGGATGCTTTGATGATCTGCCAGTATTATCTGGGCAACATCACGGAATTCCCGGCTGGAAAGTCGAACTGAATAAAGGAGGAAACAAATCCACATGAAAAAACTGATTTCTGTGCTGCTGACATTGGCAATGGTCCTGAGCCTGGTACCTGCCGTCTTTGCAGCAGACGAACCGACCATCACTATGAGCGCAGATAAGACCTCTGTTGCCCCCGGTGAGACTGTGACACTGACTTTAAGCCTGGATAAGGACACAGTCGTTGATGGCGCAGGCTTTAAAATCGATTTCGATAAGGACGCATACGAATATGTGAAAAAGGTCCCGGATACCTTTGATGATACTACAAATGAAAATGTAGCGAATGAAAAAGGCTGGGTTCGGGCGGTTTATTTGAACACAAAACCGAGCAAACCGACGACCTGGTCTGCAGGCAAGCTGGACACGTTTACATTTAAGGCCAAAGAGGGAGCAAACACTTCTACGGCCACATTCAAGCTGACGATTGAAAACTTGGAAAAATATAATCCGGACGATCCTGCAAATAACATCAAGGTTGCCCACAAAGTAGTTGGCGGCGAGCTGACCATTCCCGTCGAGACTGCTGCTGCCAAGGGCTACACCGTGTCCATGGGTGCGGACAAGCAGGTAGCCTCCGGCCAAATCGTGGAGATCCCTGTGGCCATCGGCAACAACGACGGCAAGACCACCTACAGCGCCTACGACATGACCTTCTCTTTTGACCCCACCATTCTGAAGCTGACCATGGAAGCCACCAGCATCGAGGGTTATCGCGTGATCCCCGGCAACGGCACCGTGCGAATCGTGCGTTACGGCAAAGACGCCGAGCTGGGCGACGCGCTCACTCTGAAGTTCACCGCAGCCGGTCAGGGCCAGTCTGCGGTCAAGGTCACGGCGGCGTATGTGGATACCAATGCCAACGCCATCGAGTTTGACGCACCGGATGCCATCGTGCTGAACAATACGACCACCATCACCGTCAGCGGCTACACCGTGGACCTGCCGGATGACTTTAAGCGTACCGATGCGGACGGCTCCGTGATCGAGGCAGGCGGCAATCTGACCTTCGTTCCCAAGGACCCCAACTATGACTACACCGTGACTGTCACCGTCGGCGGCGTGGAAGCCACCCCCACCATTGGTGAGGATGGCACCTACACGGTCCCCAACGTCAACGGCAACGTTGTTGTCAAGAGCGAAAAGACCCCCAAGACCTTCAAGGTCACCCTGGGCGACGATACCACCGGTGAGACGACTGCTACCTACACGAAAGGCTATACCTTCAAGCTGACCCCTGCGGCTGGCTACACCTATAGCATGGCCGTGACCATCGGTGGCAAGGCATACACCGGCTTTAAGGCCCAGGTAAATGACGACGGCACCACCACCTACACCATCCCCGGTGCGGATATCACCGGCGACATCGTCATCAACAGCAACAAGCAGGTCAAGCAGCCGGCGACCTTCACTGTCATCTTTGACGGCACCGGTGCAGGCGATGCCTCCGGCGAAAGCTCCGTCAAGGAAAACACCACCTACACCTTCACCGTGGACAAGAAGGACGGCTTCAAGTACACCATCTCCGCCACCATGGGCGGCAAGACCGTGACTGTCACTGAGGGAGCTAACAACACCTACACCATCGCCAGTGTCACCGGCAATCTGGTCATCACCATCGAGAAGAAATCCACTCTGACCATGGAGGTAGCTGTTTCCGAGTATGTGCAGATGGATAACAAGACCGTGTTTCTGGTAACCGTGACCGGCACCCCCGAAGAGGGCAAGGCTTTTGCCTACGGCGATAATGTCATGTATAAGACTACCGCTTACGGTGAGAATGTTTACAGCTGGCTGGTGATCGTGGACAAGGGCGAGGCATTCACTGTGGCTACGGCTGAGGCCAATATCACCCAGGCCAGCGCCACAGCCGAGGAAGTGAAGCAGAGCTATGATGTCAACGAGACAGGCGTTGTGGACATCAACGATGCGCAACTCACCTATGACATCTACAGCGGCAAGTACACCGACTTCGAGAAAGTCTCTGTGCGGAAGTTCCTGCGCGCGGATGTGACCGTTGACAAGGCCGTCAACTCCACCGACGCCGTTGCGGTCGTCAAAAATTCCAAGTAAACCAAGGCGAATCCATAGCTTCCCCTCCCTTTTGGGAGGGGAGGCAATTCGCCATATTTTGGAGCCTTACCATTGCCTCCTGTTTTAGGAGACGATGGTAAGAATCCAAAACAAGCATTTGGAGGATACCCGTATGAAAAAACATAGCGGCCTATATAGCGCTGTGAGTATTTTGCTGGTCATTGTGCTGGTGGCAGGGATCAGCCTCTCACTTCTTTCCTCCGGTCGGACAAGGCCGGAGAATCCCATCAGCACTCAGCCGGATCGGCTCCAGGCAGAGTCGCTGCAAGGCTCCGGCAGCACTGGCGGACAAAGCTCCGGCAAGGATAATACAGAGAATACGGATACTGCCCAGGACCCATCAGAGCCGCAGAAGCCCGACGAGCCGCAGAAACCCGATGACACCAAGCCGGATCCATCGGGCCCCACAGACCCCACGGATAACCCCGGCAAGGGCGACCAGGGCGGCTCCAAGTCAGACGATAACAAAGGCGGCTCCGAGGATTCCGGTGACCATGGTGATGGCACTGGCGGAGACGACGGGGACCACGGCGGCAGCGGAGGTGACCACGGCAGCGGCGGTGAGGAGGATGATACCCCCCGCATTTATACGACACTGAAAACCCAGCAGCTTACCAAGGCAGAGCTGCCCGACAGCAAGCTGACCTTTGTGGCCTATCCCCTGGGTAAGGGCGATCTGCATATCCGTGTCCGGCTGAAAAATGAGACCAATTCCGGAAACGGATTGCTGCTTACTTCTCAGAATAACCAGGACTACGAGGCACAGCTGGATTTCAACGCAGATAACCTCTTTGTGCTGTCTCTTTATGATGGGGAGACCTTTCTGGGACTTGTTCAGTACCGGGTGGGCTATTACGCGAATCTTGCGGACGATACCCACCCGACGGTGGGGGACTATCCACCCTCCATCGTTACCAATCTGGACGGGGCCAGCCTGGACATGAGCTCCCAAACCTTCCCCTTGACGGTGATTGCCCGTGCCAACGCAGAGCTGGGAGCCGGTGTGATCTATTCCAATCAAATTCGGGTCACGCTGGACGGCAAAACCGTGGAAAAGAGCTACGGCGATTCTCAACCCACCTACGAGTTGTATTTCGATCCCCCTCAGTTGGGCGATGAAGAAACCCACATCGTCCGGGTGCTGGCCTGGGATGGTAACGGAAACTCCACCATGAAGGTCTACACCGTCACCTATCACCAGATCAGTGAGGGCGACCCGGCAGGCTCGGTGGATGTGGTGCTGGATGCGACCACCATCGGCCTGGGCATTCTGGATACCGGTACGCTGGACATCGTGGAGGGCGAAACGGCGGCATCCGTGCTGCTGCGCTTCCTGCAGGAGCGCGGTTATGAGCCGGATTACCAGGGGTCTGCTGCCATGAACTTCTATCTGCGCCGGATTAGCCGGGGCGACATTGCCTACCGAGCCAATGTCCCGGAGCATCTTTGGGAGCTGATCCTGCGGGACGGCATCACCACCAATGATAACTATGACCGGGACAGCATCGGGGAGTTTGACTATACCCAAGGCTCCGGCTGGATGTACTCCATCAACGGCACCCTGTATGAGGGTACCGGCATGAGTGGCTACAAGGTTCGCAACGGCATTACCATTTATGTGCGCTTCACCCTGTCCTACGGCAAGGACATCGGCGGCTACGATTCCACCGGAGGCGGCTACGGTTCACTGAACAGCTACTGCGGCCTGTGGATCAACGGCGGCTACCAAGCCCTGGGCCACGACTTCGTGGAGACGGACCGTTTGGAACCCACCGAAACAGAGGATGGTTACATCCACTATCGCTGCTCCAAGTGCCATGAGGAGAAAACAGATATTCTCCCGGCCACCGGCGGTACGGAGCCATCCCCCACCGCCGCACAGGCGGCCCCCGCCCTGCTCCTGCGGCGGGGATCGGGCCTTACCCCTTATCAAAACAAATTCCATAGAACCTGGGAGGCAGCAGCATGAAAAGAGCAACACGAATATTAGCGGCACTTCTTTGCGTGCTGCTTCTGCTTCCGACTTTGGCCCTTGCGGAAAGCGCTCCCTCGCTGAAAAAACAGATCGCACAGAGTGCGGAGGGAATGTCCGCTCTGGGCGGCAAGAAGGGTGAATTGCTGAAAGACCGGGAACTGTTTCCTGCAGGCGATTCCGTCTGCGATTGGCTGGCCATAGCTATGGCACTGTCCGGCACAAGGGAGAGCTATTCCGACTATTTGGCAGAACTGAAGGCCCATGTGGAGGACGCATACGCCAAAAACGGATGCCTGGACCGCAACAAGGCCACGGAATACCACCGGATTTCTTTAACGGTGCTGGCACTGGGGGGCAACCCCACCAACTTCGGCACGAAGCCCGACGGCTCGGCCATTGACCTGATCGCAGAGGGTACTTACAACTATGCCCGTGATCCGGGCGCTCAGGGCTTAAATGGCTGGATATGGGCGCTGCTGACCTTGGATGCCGGGGACACAGAGGTCCCGGCAGACGCCCTGTATTCCCGGGAGGACATGGTAAATGCCATTTCCGTTGCTCAGGAGCCGGACGGCGGCTTCGGCCTGATCCCCGGAAAATCGGATGTGGACATCACCGCTATGGCGGTGCAGGCCCTAGCTCCCTATCGGGACCAGATGGAGACCGAGATCGACGCAGCACTTTCCTATCTTTCCGGCCAGCTGACGGACACCTGCGGGTATATCGCCTACGGCGATGAAAACGCGGAAAGCACCGCCCAGGTCATCCTGGCCCTGTGTGCGCTGGGCATTGACCCGGAGACGGATAGCCGTTTTGTTAAGGGCGAGCACACCCTTCTGACGGAGCTTTCCCAGTTCCGAGAAGCGGACGGCACCTACCGCCATGTGCTGGAGGGGGCCGGCGATGGCCTGGCAACGGCCCAATCCGTCCTGGCCTTAGTGGCTGTGCAGCGTGTGCGGTCCGGGCAGCCGTGGGTGCTGCATTTTGACGGCACTCAAGCGCCCCGTGAGGCATTCGGCACAAATGGAATCATCATCTGCGCCGTGATCGGTGCGGTAGTCGTAATCGCCGCCGGTGCGATCTACATCATCGGCAGAAAGAGGAAAAAAGCATGAACAAGCTGACAGATCAAATTCAGGCAGAGGTCAACAAGGTCGTTTTGGGCAAGGAGGACATCGTCCGCAAGGTGCTGCTGGCCATCCTGGCACAGGGCCATGTGCTGCTGGAGGATGTCCCCGGCGTAGGCAAGACGACGCTGGCCAAGGCATTTTCCAAAACGCTAGGTCTGGACTCCAAGCGTGTCCAGTTCACCTCCGACACCCTGCCATCGGATATTATCGGGTTTTCCGTATTCGATAAGGCAGACGGCAAGCTGAAATATCAGTCCGGAGCCATTATGACCAATCTGCTGCTGGCGGACGAGATCAACCGTACCTCCAGCAAGACCCAATCTGCTCTGCTGGAGGCTATGGAGGAGTTGCAGGTCACCGTGGACGGCGTGACCCGGCCCCTGCCGAAGCCCTTTATCGTGCTGGCAACGGAAAACCCGGTGGGTTCTGCGGGTACGCAGATGCTGCCCGCATCCCAGCTGGACCGTTTCATGCTCCAACTGAGCATGGGCTATCCCAATCGGGCCAGCACGGCGGCACTGCTGAAGGATCGCCATCATGTGGACCCGCTCGCTGCCTGCCAGACAGTGACTTCCCCTGCCGAGCTGGAAAAGCTCATTGCAGAGGTCAGCAATATCCATGTGGCAGACCGAATTTATGACTATATTGCAGAGCTGGTGGATCTGACCCGCTCCAACGCCTATGTGACCCTGGGTGTCAGTCCCCGTGGCGCTTTGGCTGTGACCCGTGCGGCCAAGGCCAACGCCTACTTAGAGGGCCGGGACTATGTGATCCCTGACGATGTGTGCGCCGTGTTCCCGGATGTGTGCGTCCACCGTCTGATCCTCAACTCCAAGGCGCGGCTTCAGGAATATACAGCGGCACTGATCCTGCAAAATGTACTTGCCTCCGTCCAGAAGCCGGATATCCGGGAATTTTCCAGCAAATGAGAAAAACGATCTTAGGCAGCGCCCTGTGTTATCTGATCCTGCTGCTGGCGTTGGCGGCGCTGCTTCTTACAAGCGGCTCCTTCTGGGCGCTGGCCGGACTCTGCTTGCTGCTCCTGCTGCCCCTGGCCTCCTGGGCGGTCAATTTCTATGTCCGCAGGCATCTGCAGGCGGACATTCTGACCCCGGCCACAGCGGCAAAACGCACGGCAGTCAGCTGTCGGGTGCGTATCCGCAATTCGGCGCTGCTGCCCGTAATGCGCTATGGCTGTCAGGTCTCTATCCGCAATGATCTCACTGAGGAAGATCAGACAGTGACGCTGACCGGCAGCATCGGAGCCAAGGGCGAAAGCAGCCAAACCATCCTGCTGCAAAGCAGCTTCTGCGGCAGAGTGTATGTGCAGATCAGCCGGTTTACCCTGCTGGACTATCTGGGCCTGCTTCCCATGAAGGCCCTCGTGAAAGCGGATGCCCGTCTGACCATCCTCCCGGACCTGTATCCAATGGAGGCGGACATGACCGCCCGACCGGCCTATGCCGACGACGGCGCTTCCAATCGACGGGGTGAGGACCGCAGCGAGGTGTACCAGCTCCGGGAGTATCGCCCCGGCGATGACATCCGGCAAATTCACTGGAAGCTGTCCTCCAAGTTAGATGAGCTGATTCTGAAAGAGGCCAGCCAGCCGGAGAGCCGTTCCCTTTTGGTATTCTGGGATAAGCGCACCGGCGGTAACCCCCAGCAGATGGACGCACTGGCGGAGGTCGTGTCCTCCGCAGGCATGGCACTGCTGCAAAGTGGTGTACCCTATACCCTGTGCTGGACGGACCGGGACGATCTGCAGGTCCAGGACATTTCAGAGGAAAACCAGCTTTTGCAGGCTATCCCGGCTCTGGTAAAGACCAGGGGCAGCGCTGAGTGCCGCCTGCCCAAAACTGACGGTTACAGCCGAATTCTCTGTTTCGGCACAGCGCCGGAAGAACAGCTGCTCACGGACGGACGGGTGCATTTCATCCTCTGTACCGAAGAACAGTACCCCGGTGCGACCACCTTTGCCCCGCAGAATTATTCCGAGGCCATGCAGCGACTGGAGGTTTAACCCATCATGCGAAAAAATGAAAACGGACTCCAGTGGATTGTCGCCGAAACGGCACAGAAAAAGCTGCACTTTCCCTGGGGCGCTTGGGTGGTCTGTGCCGTTCTGACGGTGGGCTTCTGCTTGCTTTTAACCGCTGCATTTCCCTCTGTTCCCTACCCATGGTGGGCCATGACAGCAGCTGCGATTTTGGTACAGGCGGCGTTGCTGATAGTATACCAAACCAGAATCGGGAACTGGCTCGTTCCAGCGGGCATCGGCGTGTTGCTTCTTCTGAGCTTGGCACTGAACAAGTTTGTCCTACCCGGTTTTGGAACACTGGCAAATGATTTCCTGACCCTGCTGACGAAAAAGACCGGGAAGATCTACCTGGACCTTGCGGCAGCGGATGCCCAATTTCTGCCTCTGGCGGTAACGGTTCTGCTGCTGGCGGTGTCGCTGCTTCTCAGCCGTAGCGCATGGAGCGGACGGATGCTGCTGGCCTTGCCGATTCTGCTGCCCTGTTATGCAGCCCTGTTGCTGGGCTTGTTTCCCATAGGCATCGGCGGTGGGCTGCTGATTATTGGCACGGTGCTGCTGATGGTGCAGCACACGGCAGAGGGAGAAGCCCTTGCAGGCATTCCGGCGCAGCTGATCTTGCCGGTCCTGTGTGCAGCGCTGTGTCTGCTGATGGGCCTGTCCTGCCAAGACAAGCTGAATACAGACATGGTCGAGACGATGCAAACCCAGCTTCACCAGCGGCACTACGACAGCGATACCAATTCCATGCCGGAAGGAAACCTCAAGAACTTACCCGCCTGGAATAAAAGCGACACCCCGGCGCTGGAAGTCACAATGGAGCAGCCGGAAAAGGTGTATCTGCGTGGGCAGATATACGACACCTACACCGGCACCGGCTGGAAAGCAGCCGATACCGAAGAAACCGCCCAATATGAGGACCTTTTCTATTGGCTCCATGAGGCGGGTTTCTACGGCCAGAGTCAAATTGCACTGGCGGATGGCTATACGGAGACGGCCACACCGCTGTCCATGACTATACGAAATCTCTCCGCCTGTTCCGCTCACGGCTACTACCCCTACGCCGTCTACGGCAGCGAAACGCTGGCAGCGGACCGCATCGGGGACACGAATCTGCCCCCGGCAGAGAGCCTGTATTATCTGAAAGGCAGCGTCCCGGACTGGTATCAGATCCAGCGGAACCTCTCCACAGCCCAGGGCCGGGAAAACATCGAGACCTATCTATCCAAGGAGCAGGCATATGCCGACTATCTCCGGGCCGTGGACCTGCAAATGACCCAGGACAGCTGGGCCGTCCTCCAGCGGCAATTGAAGCTGGACACCCAGACCCGGACCATCAGCGACATCCGCACCATCATCTTTGACTATCTACGGGAAGCCATGACCTACGATGAGACTGCCCGGACCATGAACGGCAGCGGCGACTTCCT
>UMAR01071395.1_pt1 | contig 20742 bp, 16 predicted proteins | sample 1963761 | NCBI WGS metagenome assembly UMAR01 (sample SAMEA4835921, study PRJEB28245) | human gut metagenome | biome: gut microbiome; material: fecal sample | place: Denmark | collected 2008 | reverse complement strand
CGGCAGAGCCGGGGGTTCTCTTTGGTGTCCAAATGAAATAGCGGAGATGTGCAAAAGCAACATCTCCGCTATCGTTCCTACAATCCGTATTGTAGGAATCTTTCGTCTTCTGAGGAGTCAACTCAGAGAGTAGATCCTGGCTCAAGAAGAACGTAAAACAATATGGGCCGTTCCCATATGGTTTAACAAAAGTATATGCGTATAAGCACGCAAGCATACCATCACCACAAAAAATCTTTGTTCTACCCATTATACATAACAAGCACATGCTTGTCAAGCCACTATATGCTTAAGGCGAAGAAGAGTTATCGAATCCTAAACAGCAGATCCATTCGTTCTTTCTTCTCTGACTTGACCGATGTCTTACTGCTTGGTAAGCCATAGGCTTCAACGTAGCCATCTTCTGAAATCTTAATGCCTACTCCAAGATGAGCAAGCTTTTTTGCTGCAGCTGTACGCCCACCGCCTGTACTTCCTGAGGGAACTGCAACGATTGAACCTGCACAATAAAACGAGCCGTCAAGAGAAACTACGGTTGCGCCATCAAGACTCAATATTTCTTTTCTCAGCGGGGCATCAAGCTCGAAAAACGAGCGAATGTTAAAGTTGTTGTCAACTAGCAGATAGCTAAGTACCTTAATTTTTTCTTGGCTCTCCGAACTTACCCCGTCAGGCAACTTTCCAGCAACACTCAAATCGAAGCGCTCTTTGATTACCTTAGATATTTCGTCATCATCTATGCCAGGGACAATGATAGATAAGCAACCTCCAACATGAGAAAACGATACATCCAGTATTGTGTTGTAAATAATCTTGATCTTTCTTTCAATATCGATTATATCAGCATTCTCGGTTGTCAAAAAGTAAGGCAGTAGCTGTGAGCGTATACGATCCCAATCAAATGATACCCATTTTGTTCCTCGCTTAGCAAAGCAGATGGCACGTTTTTTAACTAAGAGTATTTCGCCATTAGTCAGAACAATAACGCCAATTGCATTGCCGTAACAATGTTGTGCGATATCCGAAAACTGATAGGGCACAAACATTTCGTTTTCTGGCTGGTGATTTTTAATTGGGGTATTCCGTGTTATAAACGAAAGCACTCTACCTTTTTGATCCAGTCTTATTCCAGAAAATACACCGTCTGTAAAAACGGCACTGCAGTCATTCTGCAGAAAACTCAAGTAACTGGCAGCGTCTTTATTTGCTTTCGCGTCAAAGTCTACTACAAAACCAAACGGAACACTGCTCCCTTCATATGTTTTTGAGGCCCACTCCTCCATGCGGCACAACATGGCGTGTAGTGTGAATGCACCATCGTGTGGAGCCAGCCAAGAACACATACCAAGCTCAAATGCCAATTGGAGGGTCTTGTTCTTATATGATGTGTATCTGCGCTTGCCGTTCCCGTAGTCACGTTGCTTTCGTATTTTACCATCGAAGCAATTATATTCAGTGACTTTTAAGAGTTCCCTTAGAATGACATTGAGACGCTTAACTATAGATTTGGGGGAATATGTTTTTACCTTATAACAAAATGGTGTTGTATGGCCGTTTCGGGAAATGCACGGGAAAAAATACAAGCAGGGACTGTTCTTTCCGTTTTCCACATAAGAAACTAAAGCAGTATTCATTGAAGGCTTTTTAACAAGCTTCAGGTTACCCCGTGAATCACAAAGTGGAAGAATAAAAGTGTTAATAACGGAATGAAATTCTACTTGGGCTTTATTTAGAAGATCGTCTTGTGTGTTTTCAATATCCGAGCCATGTTTAGCTTGCGCCATATCTTTCTCTCCTAATGCGTAAATTGAATATATTTATTATAACAATAATTGAGCAAATTGTCCACATTGTCTGCAAATAATTGTAAAGAACCTTTCTTGTACTTATTTGCAATTCTTACTGGCACCCTCTTGCCACAACATTGGCACGGTTTTGCGATTTCGGCGTAAATCCAAGTGTGCTATACTGTGTATGCTCAAAACTATGCCAAGGCGATACGAGTAACACCATCCTACGGGGTGGTGTTATTTTGTTTCCGGGTATTTGGGCAGTCCAAGAGGGGCGACTTTTAGAGAGTAGCCCCTCCACATCTTTTCTATCACAGGAGGTATCACGAGTGAAAAAACATGACCTGACCAAGACACATCTCCACAGGGCAAGCCCCGGCATGGCACTATATGCGGCCTTCGCGGGCGTGACCATGGCCGCAATGCTTTGCCAGCCTGTCTTTGCCGCCACCGTCTGGGAGAAGGCCAATGAGATCATGAAGGATGTCTATAACCAGATTCTTCTTATCTCCACCATTGCCGCCATTGTCACCGCGTCGGTGGCACTGCTGATGATGAACTTCTCCCGCAATGGCCGCACTGTGGACGAGAGCCGCGCATGGCTCAAGCGTATCATCATCACATGGGCGATCCTTAACGGTTTGGGCTTCATCATGTCCTATGTGACGCCCTTCTTCGCAGATGGCAGATGGAACGGATAACGCCAAACTGCCCGGCTGAGAAAGGAGAAGTGCTATGGGCATATTAGATGGCATTGTAGAATGGATCGCGGAACAGGTCATGTACGGTCTTGACCTTATCAACACCTCTGTGCTGGGGGCTCTGGGCTGCGACATGACCACCTTCCTGCGCTACTTCCCTGCCGCGGAGACGATGTACAACATCTTCGTGGCACTGGCTATCGGCATGATCCTGCTGAACCTGATCTGGCAGCTATTCAAGAACTACGGCCTTATAGCAGGCGTAGAGGCAGAAGACCCGGTAAAACTGACGATCCGCTCCGTGCTGTTTATCCTGCTGGCCTATTTCGCAGATGAAATCGTGGAGCTGATACTGAAAATCGGCGGGACACCCTACGCGTGGATCATGTCGTCTGAGCTGCCCACACTGAACTTTGCCGACTTCAATTCGGTCATACTTACCATCCTTGGGGTCTGTGCCAACGGCGCGGTGGCTCTAATCGCCCTGATCCTCGTACTCATATTGGCGTGGAACTATATCAAGCTGCTATTTGAGGCGGCGGAGCGTTATGTGCTCCTGGGCGTTCTGGTATTCACGGCACCGGTGGCTTTTGCTACGGGCGCGGCGCAGAGCACCTCCAACATCTTCAAGGCGTGGTGCCGGATGTTCGGCGGCCAGATATTTCTGCTGCTGATGAACGCATGGTGCCTTCGCCTGTTCATCACCATGGTGGGAACCTTCCTGGCAAACCCCTTATCCCTATAGGAGACGATCATGAATCAAAAAACGAAATACATCACAGGGATCGTGTTGTCCGTACTGGTTATATGTGCGCTCACAATCCCGGCCTTTGCTCTGACGGAATCAGATGTGCAGTCTCAGGTCTCAGCCTCCGGTAAAGAAGGCGTGGCCGGAAACCTGTTTATCTGGTTTCTGTGCGCAGTGGCATTTTTGAAGATCTCACAGAAAATCGACAGCTTCATGCAGGGCCTTGGCATCAATGTGGGCCATACAGGTGGCTCTATGCTGGCAGAAGCGATGCTGGCCGCGCGGAGCATCGCTGTCGCCCGTGGCGTCGCCGGACGAGGTCGAGGCGGTAATGCAGGGCGAGCCGGAAGCACCGGTGGCAGTGGCGGTGACAGCAATACCTTCCTGCAAGGCGGTCTGGCCGGTGTTGCCAATCGCAGCTTCTATAACGGCGCATACCGAAACGCCACCGGCACAGGCAGCGGCGGCGTTGGCGGCATGGCGTTCCGTGCCTCTATGACCAAGGGCGGCGATATTGCCAATAACGTTATCAGCCGGATTGCCACCGGCAGCGCGGGATCAGGGGATGTCATGTCCGGCAATATGGCAGCGGACGCTCTCATGTCCTATATGGGCTATACGGCTCTTGGTGAAGGCGCGGCGGATATTCCGACCTTCTCCAATGTGGAAATCGGCGGTGGGCATATCACCGGCACGGAGACCTCTGAGGAAGAACCTGACGGTCGTGCCTTTGCCATGTACAGCACTGAACAGTATATGGAGCCAAAACGGGAATATACCACCGTCACCACCGTGGATGGCGCAAAGTGGTATAGGCAGTACGCACAGGACATAGTGGAGAAAAAGCCTTATCAGAATCCGGATGGCGGCATTTCCTATCGTGAGAGCCTGATCCGGCGTCTGCCTGACCCGCCTCGCAGAAAGGACAAGACCTGATATGACCCAGCAAGAACGCAGCGGTCTGAACGAAGACGCTGAGATCAGCGCACACGCTGCCGGTGCTGTACGCGGCGCCATCAAAACCGGAAAAGCGGTAAGCGGCGCGGCAAAAGGTGCTGCTGCCGCAGGCCCTTACGGTGCGGCGGCAGCGGCACTCTGGACACATCGCAAGGCGGTTGCTGCCATCATTGCCGGGTTGCTGGTGCTTCCCGTCCTGTTCATCATGCTGCTGCCCTCCCTGATCTTCGGCGGGTTGACCAAGGCAGGGGTTGAAGGAAGTCCAGACACACCGATTCTTAACGACAACGCCGCCATTGTGGAGAACATCAATCAGATCTCGCAGGCGATCAGCGACTTGCTGGAGGAAGGGCAGGAGGATGTTCGCGCCCGGATTGACATGGATTTTACCGCTTCCGGTGCCGACCAGAAGGAGATCATCAATCCATACGAAAGCTCCCCGGCCTACAATGCCAACCGCTTCATTGCCATGTACTGTGCCGCCAAAAATCAGGACTACGCATCTATCTCCCTCAAGGATATGGAGGACGTAATCCGTAAGGCCAAGGATGCCCTCTATACCTTCACGAGCACGGAGGAGTCTCGCACGACTACGGTAACGGAAACGAATACAGATCCCAAAACCGGTAAGGTCACGGTGACGGAAACGGAAGTAACAGAGATATGGAAGATATATACCATCGTCTACAACGGAGAGGCCTATTTTGAGGATAAGATATTCGCTCTGTCGGATGAACAAAAGGGACTGGCGGAAAACTACGCCCAGAACCTGAGCGTATTCCTGGGCGATGGTATGATGCAGGGCTTGCTGCCTGCCGAGTCCACCGGCCTTGTATCTCTGGGCGACATTCGTTTCTCGGATGGCGCGACGCAGGTGGTCTACTATAATCAGTTGGACAAGCGGTACGCGAGCAAGCCCTACGGCACCGACGACATCGGCACCTACGGCTGCGGGCCTACCTGTATGGCAATGGTGGTATCTTCTCTGACCAGCGAGACGGTCGATCCCGTTGAGATGGCACGTTGGGCCTATGAAAACGGTTACTGGTGCAGTAGAAGCGGTTCCTACCATTCGCTGATCCCCGGTGCTGCCAAAGCGTGGGGGCTTCCGGTACAGGGCTGCGGGAAAACAGAAGGGCAGCGCATTGTGGATGCGCTCTCTCAAGGCAAGCTGGTGGTGGCAATCATGCTGAAAGGTCATTTCACCAGCACAGGACACTTCATCGTGCTGCGCGGTGTGGAGAACGGAAAGATACTGGTGGCCGACCCTGCCAACTATACCCGAAGTCAACAGGAATGGGATCTGTCTATCATCCTGAATGAAGCCAGCGGCCGTGCCGGTGCTGGTGGGCCTTTCTGGATTATAGGGTAGGAAGGAGAACTAAATGTGAGTAAACCAAATGAATATGACACCTATATCATCCCACCCAATTTTATTGAGGGCGGGACTTTTTTCGGCGGACTGCTGAAGCTCCGCAATACAGCCGAGGCACTGGTTATCGTGCTGGCTATCGGCATGCCGGTGTTTTCGGTGTCCGCACTGACGCTGACTGCCAAGATCATCATTCTGTGCCTGACCGCACTGCCTCTTGGCATCGTCGCGTTGATTGGCATCAACGGCGAAAGCCTCTCGTCATTTATCTTCCTTGTTCTGAAATATCTCTGCAACCGCCGTGTTATTACACGCAATGAAGAGGAACAGGACAAGCGGAAAAAACGCAGGAAGCGAAAAGCTAAGAGCGGTGACGACGCGCCCAAGTACATCAATCCAGTGGCAGAATACCTGCCTGTGGAGAAGATCGAAAACGGCATCATCTACACACGGGATCGCCGTTACCTGAAGATTGTCGAAGTTATACCTATCAACTTCCTGCTGCGCAGTGCCAGAGAGCAGCGAAACATCATCTATTCGTTTATTTCGTTTCTGAAGATCAGCCCGGTCAAAATGCAGATCAAGGTCATTGCCAAGCGTGCCGACCTGAACCGGCACAGAGATATCGTGCAGCGGGAGATGGCGCGAGAAACCGATGAAAACTGTCGCCTGCTGCAGCAGGACTACCTGACGCTCATTGACCGGATCGGTGCACGGGAAGCCACCTCGCGCCGGTTCTTCATGGTATTTGAATATGAGGCATGGGCAGGCCGGAAACGGGATAACGAGGAAGCGGAGGCCATCGCCTCCCTGCAAACGGCAGCCCGCACCGCAGTCAATTATCTCAAGCAATGCGGCAATGAGGTGTTGATCCCGGAAAACGACGATGAGTTTATGATCGATACCCTCTACCATTTGCTGTGCCGCAACACCACCACGTCGCTGCCGGATCGAGTTCGCCGGATCGTTGCCCAGTATCAGGAGAAAGGACTGGAATCTGAGATCGACGCCATTCCCTGTACGGAGTTTTTCGCCCCTGACAGCATCGACTTCACCAACGGGCGGCATATCTGTATTGACGGACTCTACTATGCCTATCTGCTGGTGCCCTCCACTGGCTATAAGGCGCAGGTGCCGGCCGGCTGGCTGTCTCTCATTGTCAACGCCGGGGATGGCATTGACCTGGATATGTTCATTAGCCGCCAGCCGAAAGCCCGCATGGTGCAGCGGCTGGGACAGCAGCTTCGTATCAATCGCAGTAAGATCAAGGACGCCAGCGATACCAACACGGACTTTGATGATCTGGACGGTGCTATCCGAAGCGGCTACTTCCTGAAGGAAGGGCTGGGCAACAACGAGGACTTTTATTACCTGAATCTGCTGATCGCAGTGACAGCTCCCACAGTGGATGAACTGGAATGGAAGGTCAATGAACTGAAAAAGCTGCTCGTGTCCCGTGATATGGACGTGTGCAGCTGCGCCTTTCATGAGGAGCAGGCGTTTCTATCGTCGCTGCCGCTGGTCAGCATGGAGAAGCACCTCTTTGAACGCTCCAAGCGCAATGCGCTGACCACCGGCGTGGCAAGCTGCTACCCCTTTACGTCCTATGAACTGAGTGATGAAAACGGCATCCTGTTTGGCCTGAACAAGTACAACAACTCTCCGGTCATCATCGACATCTTTGATTCCAAGGTTTATAAAAACGCCAATATTGCCGTATGCGGCACCAGCGGCGCGGGCAAGACCTTCCTGATCCTGCTGATGGCACTCCGTATGCGGCGTAAGGGCATACAGGTTTTCATGCTGGCACCCTTGAAAGGTCATGAGTTCCACCGTGCCTGCGTCAATACAGGCGGCGAGTTTATCAGTATCTCCCCCGCCTCCAAAAGCTGCATCAACGTGCTGGAGATCCGCAAGGTAGACAAGTCCGTGGAGGAAACGCTGGATGGCCCCGGTATCGAACGCTCTGAGCTGGCAGCAAAAATTCAGCGGCTTCATATCTTCTTTGCCCTGCTGATCCCCGATATGTCCTATGAGGAAAAACAGCTTTTGGACGATGCCCTGATTCGTACCTACGCACGGAAAGGTATCACCCATGATAACGCTTCTCTCAGTGATCCGAATAACCCCAACATTTACCGCCAGATGCCTGTGCTGGGCGACCTCTACGATGTACTGCGGGAGGAGAGCGATACCAAACGCCTTTCCAACATCATCAACCGCTTTGTACACGGCTCGGCCAGCACCTTCAACCAGCAGACCAATGTGAATCTGGATAACAAGTTCACGGTGCTGGACATCTCGGAACTCAGCGGCGATCTGCTGCCTATCGGCATGTTCGTAGCGCTGGATTTCGTGTGGGATAAAGCCAAAGCCAACCGCACGGAGGAAAAGGCCATCTTCATCGACGAATGCTGGCAGCTCATTGGCGGCGGCTCCGGCACCTTCGGCGTCGGCAACCGTCTTGCGGCCGAGATGGTGCTGGAGATCTTCAAGACCATCCGCGCCTATTCCGGCAGCGGCATTTGCGCGACGCAGGATCTGAACGACTTCTTCTCCCTGGACAACGGCAAGTACGGCAAGGGGATTATCAACAACTGCCGCACGAAAGTCATCTTGAACCTGGAGGACGAGGAAGCCCAGCGCGTTCAGCAGGTATTGCATCTCTCCGAAGCGGAGGTCATGGAGATCACCCACTTTGAGCGGGGCAATGGCCTGATCAGCAGCAATAACAACAATATCACGGTGGAAATCAAGGCCAGCCCACTGGAACGCGACCTTATTACCACAGACCGCCGCGAGCTGCTTGACCTACTGCGCCGCATGAATCGACCGGAAGCCTAATACGGCGTTTATACGGAGATAACACGCATTACAAAATCAATACGCATATAATACGGAGTTAATACGCATTACGGAGGTGGTGCCGCCTATGAGAAACAGAGAGCAGATCTATGGACAGGAGGCCGCAGGGCTGCTGCGGAACATAACCGTCTATCACTGCATACGCCGTGACCAGCTTCTACGCCTGTATCCGGGCAAGGAGAGCGTGATTGAAAACCTGCTGCGCTATCTGGTCAAGCAGCAGCGGATATTTTATAACACTGACCGGGATTGCTACGGAGATGTCCCTGACTGCCGCGAGGACAGAGAACTGACAGCGGCACTATGGGTGCTGCTGGACTTTATCGAAAAGGTGGAGTATCACAGCCCCGACAATATGCCGGCAAAGCTGGTATTCTTCGCTGATGGAGAGGTATATGAGGTCGTCTATGTAGGCCCGGGTAAGGAAGCGTTGCTGCAGCACGCACTGGTCGCGGAAGATGATTCCGGGCGACGGCTCGTTATCATTGAGGAAGAAGACCAAATGCAGCACCTGCACATCCCTCATATCGCCGCCTACTGCATGGTGGATGAGCAGGGCTGCGTACAGTACTTCAGGAAGGAGGAACCTTGTGGACAGAGCCACCCTCTCGCAGCGGATAGAGAGCATTTTGAATGAGATCACCCGCCTGTCCAACACGCTCTACGCTATGGACAACACGAATATCCAGCGGCATTCAGATAGCTATGAAATGCTGTCCACAGAGGCCGCACTGCGGGGTGAGGTCATTGCCTGCCGGCTGCGGCACCTGATCTATGAGACGACCACCATCCGAAAAGCCGAGTATCTGACATCAGCTGGTGTCATGCAGGGCATCTCTGTTATAGAGAAAGATGGCATACTGGAAATCACGCTCCCCTGCCTACTGCCTAAGAAGAGCAAGAAGCATAGCTGCGAGTATCTGACAGACCCCATCTACTACACGCTTAGTAAGTATGCGCAGACACACACGCTGCCCAAGTTCCGGCACTGTGTTGTCTGCTTTTCTCATATCTACAGCCGCGAGCTGTCCCCCAACCGGGTGCGTGACTATGACAATCTGGAGCTCAAGCAGCTTTTGGATGCGATTGCCACCTTCGTTATGGAGGATGATACGGGTCTGCTGTGCGATGCCTATAACACGACGGATATCGGCGACAGTGACTGTACCCGCGTGTCGGTGATGGATAAGGAGCGTTTTCAGGGCTGGCTTTCGGACCGCGAGAATCGGCTCAGATCTATATCCGATTTATAGTGTTTCGACCGTATCAAAAACAGTACACATGACAATGGTACGGCAAAGCCTGTGTTTCTGGGCATTTTCACATGACCGGTGCGGGCGAAAAATACCGTGGTCATGGCAGTCTGGGTACTGCACACCAGAAGGAGGTGGTCAGTATGAGTACCCTACCACAGAAAGCTCCCGGTAGCCTATCACAAGCCTATCAGCTATTGGTGCTGGTCGCCCTTTCCGGTGAGCTGCCGGCCAGCCAACTGAGCAGACTCGCCGGTGGCAGCAGCTACAAAGAGAACGTGGTCAAGTTGCTGAAGCGTCAGCGGCTTTTGCTGTCCTACTATAAGAACGGACTGCGTGGATACCGGCTCACCGCCGCGGCGAAAAAACTGCTGCTGGAGCACAACCCGGAGAGGTTTTCTTTCTACCTGTCCGGAGCCTGTGCCACCAACCACATCAGGAGTGAGCCGGAGCAGAGGCTTCGACTCCACCGTGTCTCTCAGACATTGATCACCATGCGTAACGCCAACGTTAGTATCTTCCGCGATGAAAAGATAGGCGTATTCCGTCCCGGTGAAACAGCGATTGGTAGCATCTGCACACCTGCCTTCTACACCTCCCGTGAGATCAAGGAGATGGGGACAACCTTTGTTAAAATCCGTGGTGCCCGGTCCGTGGGCGTTTTACTGACACCGCAGCATATCCACGTGGTTTACAACATGGGCAACGCGCTGATGAAATGGAGCTATAAAGCTGAGATGCGGACAAAGGCACTCATGCAGACGGTGCTGTGCCGTGAACGAATGCCGCACCAGTATCACCCGGATGCGGTGCGGGGTCTCCTGCTGGGTGATAGCATGGAACTGGCCTATGAGCTGCTGACTGATCAGGGTGGCAAAAACTATTTCGTTCTGGATGGCAGCTATGAGCGGTTCTGCTTCTTGACCAACGACCATCATGGAGAGGTGCTGCTGCGCCTCCTCTGTGATAAAGAACTAGACAATGACCTGCGCGAGCTGCTGCTCCTTGATCTGGAGCCCCGGCAGCTGAGTGAAACAGTGGAGAATGACGCCATGACGCCGGATGGTGCGCCGGTGCTGTTCGCCTATGACTGTGACCTGCCGCGGATCAGACGGTTCGATACGGCACTGCGGCTTCAGGATCGCTATGGCATCCTGATCTGCTTCGACCATCAGGCCGAAGTGCTGCGCCGCTACTGCGGCGACAGGGCTGTTGTGCAGGCCATTGACTTTGCTGCGTTCGAGAGGAGGTTTTTTCCGTAGAAAAAAAGAAACTGCGAAATCTGCTATTCGCACTCCCGCTATTTCTATCAGGGCTGCTGTTTGGCGGCGGCTATCTATCGCAATTCGTCCGGAACTATCAACAGTGGAAGGACGCGGGCGGAACGCCAGGCGACGGAAGCTCCCCGGCCGCGCCGGTGCTGTCCTTCTCCGCCTGCTGCGAAGCACTGTTCAGTAAGAGCGGGCTCATCGGCGTAGGGCTTTGCCTGTTGCTGCTGGGCCTGCTGATCGTCATGGTGATGCGCATGGGCTATTCCGATGTTGGGGAGTATGACGCGGAGCGCAACCTGACCTACTCCAACAAAGGCACCTACGGAACGGCTGGTTTCATGGAGAAAGCGGAGATGAAGGGCGTCCTTGATCTGGTGCCCGATATCCGCAAACACAGCGGCGTCATACTGGGCAAGCTGGACAATCAGGTGGTGTGTATTCCCGAGAACTCCCGGCTTAACGGCAATATCGCCGTGTTCGGCGCCAGCGGCTCCATGAAAACGCGAGCCTACTGCATCAATCGCATTTTGCAAAGCGCGTCCGAGACCCACAACGGCCACAAGGAGTCCTTGATCATCACCGACCCGAAATCGGAGCTTTACGAAAAGACCAGCGAATATCTGCGCAGCAAGGGCTACGTGGTAAAGGTGTTCAACCTGATCCAGCCGGAGAACTCTGATTCATGGAACTGCCTGGCGGAGATTGAGGGTGATGAGCTGATGGCGCAGATCTTCTGCGACATTATCATCAGGAATACCGGCAGCGAAAAGGGCGACCATTTCTGGAACGCCGCGGAGATGAACCTCCTGAAAGCGCTGGTACTGTATGTGGCGCTGGGTTATCCACCGGAGAGCCGGAACATCGGTGAGGTCTATAAGCTGCTGGTGCTGAACGCGGAGAAGGAGCTGGACAACCATTTTTCCATGCTGCCTGCCAGCCATCCTGCCAGAGCACCCTATGCGCTGTTCAGCCAATCCTCAGATACGGTGCGCAGCGGCGTTATCATTGGGCTGGGCAGCCGCTTGCAGGTGTTTCAGAATCGGCCCATCTGCCAGATCACCAGCCATGATGAAATTGACATGGAGCTGCCGGGCAAGCAGCCCTGTGCCTATTTCTGCATCACATCCGATCAGGACAGTACCTTTGATTTTCTCACGTCCCTGTTTCTGTCCTTCGCGTTTATCAAGCTGATCCGTTACGCGGATAAAAACTGTGCCGACCGCAGGCTGCCAGTCCCCGTTCATGTGCTGGGCGAAGAGTTGACAGCCTGCGGCGTTATTCCAGACTTGAGCCGGAAGATCAGTGTGATCCGCTCGCGGGGCGTCAGCATGAGCTGCGTGTTTCAGAATCTGGCGGGCTTGCAGAACCGGTATCCCTACAACCAATGGCAGGAGATATTGGGCTGCTGCGACTATCAGCTTGCACTGGGCTGCACCGATGAGCTGACTGCCAAATTCCTCAGTGACCGCACCGGGGAGGTCAGCGTCCATGTCTCCAGCAAGGCCAAGCAGTTGGGTACATGGCGTATCAGCAACTACACACCGGAGTTCCGCGAAACCAGCGGCGTGGGCAAGCGCAAGCTACTGACTATGGATGAGGTGCTGCGCCTGCCGGTAAACCGCGCGCTGGTCATCGCACGCGGCAACAAGGTGCTGCAGGTAGATAAGTACGACTATACCAATCACTACGAGGCAAAGAAACTGCGGGACTGCAAGGCCTCCGCCCATATCCCGGAATGGCGTAAAAGCCCTGTGTTTTCGCCCGCACCGAAACAAACAGAGCAGCCTATTAAGTCAAAGAAGGTGCCGAACAGGCGCAGTGAGTTTGTAAAAACCGATAAGGATTCCATCATGTCAACCAAAATGTGAGCTAAGGAGGAAAGTAATATGCCGAGAAAGAAAACAGAAGAACTTGCCGTGATGCCGGAAGCACCGGCACTTCCCGTCGTCCCCGAGGAAGCGGCAGAACAGCCGGTGACAGAAGAGTGTTTGCCGGAAACCGCAGCCAATCCTGTTGTGGAGGATACTGTACCTACAGAGAGTGTTCTCGCTGAGCCTGCGGAAGTGGTGACTGTGCCGGAGGATCCCCAGCCCTCTGAAAAGCCGAAGCGCACTGTCCGCAAACGAACCGCTGCAAAAAAGACGGTAGAGGTGGAGAAGCAGGCTACGCCGCCTACTGAGGATGCTGCCGCCTCTGCTGAACCTGCCCCTGCCGCTGTCCAACAGAGAGATATTTTGACTTTGGATGCCCGGGGCGAAGCGGAAACGCAGGCGCAGATGGAGGACATTATCTGGCACGAGATCCACAATGCCTACCGCACCCGGCGCATGCTCTCCGGTATGCTGAGCGGCATTGAAAGAACGGAGGCGGGGAAAACCATTGCCATTGTGGACTACAAGGGATTCCGCATTGTGATCCCCTTGAAGGAGATGGTGCTGGACTTCCCGGCAGATATGTACGGTGCTGACTATAATGAGATGATCCTTCGACACCAGAAGATCCTCAATAAGATGCTGGGCGCAGAGGTGGATCTTATGGTCAAGGGCATCGACGCCAAAAGCCGAACCGTTGTTGCCAGCCGAAAGGATGCCATGCTGAAGAAGCAGCAGATCTACTATTTCGGTAAGGACAGTGACGGACAGTATCGTATCTATGACGGACGCGTGGTAGAAGCCCGTGTGATCGCCGTGGCGGAGCAGGTCGTCCGGGTCGAAGTGTTTGGCGTGGAGACATCAATTCTGGCTCGCGACCTTTCGTGGGACTGGATCGGCGATGCTCATGACCGCTATGCTGTGGGCGACAAGACTCTGGTACGCGTGCTGGAGATTGACCGCACAGAGCCGGAGCACATCAGAATTAAAGCCGACATCAAAAGCGTATCCGGCAACAGCAAGAATGACAATCTCCAGAAATGCCGTATTCAGGGCAAATATGCCGGGAAGGTCACCCATATCCATAAGGGCGTTGTGTATATCCGCCTTAGCAACGGGGCCAATGCCATAGCACATTCCTGCTATGATCGGCGCAGACCCGGACGAAAGGATGATGTCAGCTTTGCCGTTACCCACCTGGATGAGGAACATGGCGTTGCGCTGGGGATCATCACCCGAATTATCAAGCAGCATGTCTGATCTGACACGGTATCGGCAGGGTATGGCAATGGATTGGCACTGTTTTGCGATTTCGCCGTAAATCACCATGTGCTATACTTGGTACAGTCAAAATTGTAAAGACCGCCGGGTGGTAACTCGGCGGTCTTTCGCATACAGGAAGAGGGTGCTTTATATGTGGTAGGCAGAGCAGCGTTTCGCGCCCGAGCGGCAAATGCAATCACCGCAAAACCCAAACAACAGTACATAGTGTTGAAAAAGGCGAGGCTCCAGTCGTAAATATCTTCAAAGCACATTAAACAGTGCTGCGATATTTACGTAAAGGAGAGAACGCCCATGAGGAGAAAAAGAATGCGTTTAGTTTCACTTATTTCGAGTGCCGTGTGTCTGTTAGGCTGCGCAGTCCAGCCGGCACCGGTCTCGGATTCGCCTGAGTCCAACACCAAGGTCTCTGCCTATGCAGCAAGTCAGGCCGAGCAGAACGAAGAGGAGTGCACGGTGGCCGAATCTCTGCTGCCGCAAACAGAAGATGGAGGCGATACATCCGAGAGCAGCGTCGCTCCTGAGCGGGCGGGTGCGGAGAATACGGATAAAGCCGCGAAAAAACAGCCTGTACCCGCTGAAACGGCACCGCCCGCTGCACCGAAAGAGCCGGCAATACCCGCGCCTGCACCGGAGGATAAACCTGCTCCCACACCCACACCGGCACCTACACAGAAACCGGCAGAGAAACAGGGGGAGCAACCTGCGCCTAAGCCCGAACCTGCCCCTACGCCTAAGCCTGCCGCCAGCGGGAACATCTACTCCATCGCGGAGGCCGTGCGGGTGGGCAACGAGTATGCGAAGGCGCAGTACGGCGTGACCATCGACACCGACCTGACTGCGGAGAATGCCAGCTACTTCCCCGGCACGGCAGACAGCGTGGCGTGGCTGGCGGCCAACGGCGGGCAGGAGGCACTAAACCGCGCGGTACGGGGCAATGTGGACTCCACCTTCCAGTATTTGGCAGCCATGGACAGTGCGGATGCCGTCAGAGCCTATGCACGGTTCAACTGCGCCGTGCGCTATAGCGCAGCATCGGACGAGTACATCGTGGTGGTGCTGTACGGATAAAATCGAATACCCAACAGAAGGCCGACAGCGTGAGCTGCCGGCTTTTGCGTTGGGAGAAAGGACATTATGAAGAAAACCATTCCCAAGCTGCTAACGCTGGTGTGCCTGCTGGCGGCACTCATGGGGCTGTCCGCTGTGACAGCTCACGCCGAAACCATCTCCGGCACCATCTCGGGCGGCAGAAATTATCACTACTATGAGGACAAATCCAATGTGCCCCAGTGGGGTCCATTCATCAGCACGAAGCTGAAATACTTTACAAGGAGTGATACCGGCAAGACGGTGCCTGCCTACTGCATGGAGCCTGCCGCAGCCTCCTCGGGGTCTGCCTTGGGCTACTCATCCGTGTCCTGGAGCGCTATGAGCTGGAATCAGCGTTATGCGGTGACCTTGGCACTGGCCTACGGCCACGGCGGCAGCTATACATTTGATATGAATCCCGATTATGCGCAGTTGGCGACCCAAGCCATTATCTGGGAATTTGTCTGCGGCTACCGCAGCCCCACCTACCCCTACACGCTGCACGACACCACCTGCAATCGGATGTTCCGCTATGTGGACGCGGGCGTAGGACAAGCCTACGACACCATCATTGACCGCATGATGCAGCACGGCAAGCTCCCCAGCTTTGCGGTGCGGTACCGAAACCAGTTGAGCGAAAGCAATGCCATCGAGCTGGACTGGGACGGCAGCCGGTACACAGGAACGGTCACCGACACCAACGGCGTGCTGTCGCAGTATTCCTTTGGCTGCAACATCGGCGGCGTGACCATCCGCCAGGAAGGCAACACATTGACAGTGACCGCCACCAAGGAGGCCGCCGAAAAGCTGGACGGCTATGTCAGCAGCGAAAAAGGCTATTCCCTGGATGTGGACGGCACAGAGGCCGTGCTGCTGGAGCCAAGCAACGGCAGCGACTTCCAGTCGTGTGCCGCGCTGACCACCCTGCCCGATCCCGTGTGGGCGTATATCCAGTTCAAAGTCAACAAGGTGGGCAGCATTTCCGTTCGTAAGGTAGATGCCGCAGGCGAGGCTCTCGCCGGGGCGGAATTTCTGCTGGAAACCTCTGCGGACGGACAGTCATGGACGGAAGTCGGCAGTGTCACCACCGGTGCAGATGGACTTGCCCAGTGGGAAAATCTCAAGACCGGCGTACAGTATCGCATTACCGAGGCGAAAGCACCCGTCGGATATACCCTGCTGCCTGAGCCGGTGGAGGTGGGCATGCTGACGGCGGATGCAGCGGACATCACCATCACCCTCTGCAACAATGCAGGATTTGAGCTGCCATTCACAGGCGGCACGGGATTCACAACATATTTCCTGCTTGCGGCACTCATGCTCTGCATGGGTGTTTATTTTTGCAAAAAATCTAATATCAGGAAGGAGAACAACTGAACATGAAAAAGAACCATCGCATAGTATCGCTGCTGCTGGCGGCACTTATGGCCATCGGCCTCATGACCACGGCATTTGCCGCAGAGCCTACCATCAACACCGGCAAGAGAGCGTCCCTGAACATCTACAAGTACGATATCACCACGGCCAGCGCGGACGGCGCGTGGGACGCAGAATCCTATGTCAGCACCGGCCTGCATGACGACGCCGTCATCGACAAGCTGGCAAAATATGCCGTGCAGGGCGTGGAATTCACCTATTTGAGAGTGGCGGACATCGCCATGAACAATGAGCTGGTGAATGGTCGGCGCCGGGTAGGTGTGCTGTACGGCTTTGACGGCGCGGACGCGGTGCTGCCCGCCATCGGCGTGACCGCCGCGGATGCCCACAAGAGCGAAAACGGAAAAAACTACTACACCAGCGATGTGCTGAATGGCAAGCTGGCCGCTGCGCTGGCTGCCAATGCCACCACGGTGAAAAATGCGCTGGAAGCTGCGGTCAAGAACGGCACGGCCATGACCGAGACGGACGCTGCCGGTCACACCTCTGCGGAAAACCTTGGGCAGGGCCTGTACCTCGTTGTCGAAACCAGAGTACCGGAGAATGTCACCTCTACCTGCAACCCTTTCTTCGTGTCCTTGCCCATGACCACCGTGGACGGCACAGGCTGGAACTATGATGTGACTGTCTATCCCAAAAACCAGACCGGCAACCCCACGCTGGAGAAAACCGTGCGCGAGAGCAAAAATTCCACCGGCAAGAACAGCGGCAGCCTGACAGACATTGGGGACGGTTATGCCCACACCGCCACCGCCTCAGTGGGTGATGTGGTCGACTATCAGATCATCAGCACCCTGCCCACTATTACCTCCAAGGCGACCAGCCTGAGTGAGTATACTTACGTCGATACCATGTCCAAGGGCATCTGTTACAATAAGCAGGATGTAGTCATCGAGTTCTTCAAGGACGCTGGCTGCACCGATAAGATCACCACCTGGGATGAAAATTCCGGCAAGTTCACCGTTGCCTATGATGATGCACAGAACATTATGACCATCCGGATGACTGAGGCTGGCCTGGCGGAGATCAACGAGGCGGCCACCGTGCATACCGACAGCGTGAAGCGCGGTTATAGCGACTGCACCATGCGTATTACTTACGCTGCCACCCTGACCGCCGATGCCAAGATGGGAGATACCGACAACCCCAATGAGGTCGTGCTGACGTGGCGCAGAACGAACAACACCTACTTTGATACCCTCAAGGATTGCTGCCACGTGTATACCTACGGTATCGACGTTCTCAAGCGGTTTTCTGACAACGGCGGCAACCTGCGGAACGTGAAGTTCCGGCTGCATAACGATACAGACGACTGCTATATCATCGCAGACCTGAAGAATGGCATCTACTACGCCAAGGGTATCACCAGCAAAAAGTCTGATGCCACGACCTTTATCCCCAACAGCAGCGGCCACATCGTGGTCAAAGGGCTGGAGGACGATGCTTACAGCCTGACCGAAATTGCTACCGACAAGGGCTATGTGCTGCTGAAGGACGCGGTCAAGATCGTTATCAAGACCGCTGAGAGTGGCCAGTGCGAGAAGTGCGGTGCCAAACTGCTGACCGTCTCCGCCACCGTCAACGGCAAGGATGTCACCATGAGCGAGGGCAACGCTATTGTGCCTCTGACCGTGGTCAATAACCCCGGCTTCGACCTGCCCAAGACAGGCGGCTACGGCACGTGGATGTTCACTGTCGGCGGCGTGGCTCTGTTGGGCGCGGCGGCATTTATCGTGATCCGCAGCCGCAAGCATAAGAACGAGCAGTGAAGCGCTGGCTGTTGGCGGCGGCTTGCGGCGCAGTGGCGCTGGGGCTTCTACTTTACCCACTGGTGGGAGAACTCCTGAGCGAAAAATACCACTCGGATATAGAAACCGTCTACACCGCAGCCATAGAAGGCACCGACAAAACCGAACTGACTGCACAGCGGGAAGCCGCAGAGCAGTACAACGCCATGCTGTCCGACACGGCGACCATTACAGAGGGAGGGGCTTCCGCCCCTCCCTTGGCGTATGAAGAACAACTCACGGTGGGCGGCGTCATGGCCTATGTGGACATTCCCAAAATCAAAGTGTATCTGCCGGTGCAGCACGGTACGGAGGCAGACACGCTTGAAAAGTCGGTCGGCCATGTGGTCGGCACGTCTCTGCCGGTAGGCGGTAGCAGTACCCACGCGGTACTGTCGGCGCACAGTGGGCTGGCGAGTTCCAAGCTATTTTCGGACATCGACCAGCTTACAGGGGGCGATGTGTTCTACATCCATGTGCTGGGTGACACTTTGGCCTATAAAGTAGACGGCATCAACACAGTCTTGCCCGCAGACACGAGCCTGCTGCAAATTGAGGATGGCAAGGACTTGGTTACACTGGTGACGTGTACGCCGTTTGCCATCAACACCCACCGACTTTTAGTTCGTGGGCACCGCGTTCCTTATACCCCCGAACAGGAAGCATCTGCCGCCGCAGAAAAACCAGCCGCGTCCTCGTGGACGCGGCACTACCTTACCGGTCTGGGCATCGGTCTTGGCACGGTAGCTGTTGCAGGCGGCGGATACTTCCTGATGAGGAGGAAACGCCATGCGTAAGACATACCTCTTGCTGGCGGTACTGTTGTTGGCCGTGGCGGGCATCTGCGTCATGCTGTGGCCGGCGTTCACAGGACATAGGCTGCAAGCCGACACAGACGCCGCCGTGCAGAGCTTCCTCAAAGAACGAAAGCCGGAGCAGCAATATCCCGAACTGCTGGCGGCTCTACAAGAGTATAACCGCCAGCTTTACGCAGAAAAGCAGTGCAACCTCACCGACCTTGAAGCCTGTGAGGAGCCCGCCGCCGACTTGACTGTCTACGGCATCGAGGACGAGGTAATAGGCGTCTTGGAAATTCCCACCATGGAACTGACCATGCCGGTCTACTTGGGTGCATCCGATGAACACCTTGCCGCAGGCGCGGCGGTGCTGGGCAACACGTCCGCGCCCATCGGTGGGGATAACACCAACTGCGTCATTGCCGGTCACCGTGGATGGCGCGGCGCGGACTACTTTCGGCATATAGACCGCTTACAGGTTGGAGACACCGTGCAGCTGACGAATCTATGGGAAACGCTGACCTATACCGTAACGGACATTCAGATCATCCAGCCCCACGAGGTGGACAAGATCAAGATACAGCAAGACCGCGACCTGCTGACGCTGTTGACCTGCCATCCTTACGCCAGCGGTGGGCGGGAGAGGTATGTGGTGTACTGCGAAAAACTGCCCACCATGAGCCAATCACGGTGAGCAGTTTTATTTTGAGAGGATTCAGACAAGCGTGTCATCCAGCAGGAAGTCAATGACGCCAATATTGAGAATGCCGCCCTCATCATACCAACGCTTACGGATGTCATGACGGACAATGATCTTCGGGAAGGAATCGCCGGTCAGCGCGAAGGGCTTATTCTCGGTGATTGCCTTTTCCTCTGTTCCCAATGCGTAGGCAGACTGGATGTAGGTCTTCTTGCCGCCGGAGGTCGCAATGAAGTCAATTTCCCGCGCAACCGGAGTGACCTTTCCTTTGGCATTTTTCTCATTGCCATAGACGATGCCGATGTCAACGGCGCATTCACGGATCATCAACTCATTGAAAATGATGTTCTCCATGATGTGTGTCATTTCCTGCTGGCGGAAGCCGATACGGGCATTTCTCAGTCCAATGTCCTCACAGTAGTATTTGTTGGGATAGTCAAAATAGCTCTTGCCCTTCACATCCCAGCGCTTGCATTCGGTAAAGAGGAAGGAATCCGATAAGTGATCCATATAGGCTTTCACGGTGTTCAAGGCAACGACATTTTCACCGCTACGCTTCTGCACTGTGTTGATGGCGGCAGCAACCTTCGTTGGGTTGGTCAGAGAGCCGATAGACGAACACAGCAGATCAAGAATCGCGGACAGCACATCCTCACGCTTGATCTTCTTCCGCTCTACAATGTCCTTCAGATAGACCTCAGAAAACAGCGATTTCAGATAAGCCATTTTCGCGGCATCCGTGGGACGGGACAGGATCAGCGGCATACCGCCGTAGAAGGCATAGTCCTCAAAGGCATCCTGCTTATCACCGCCTACGGCT
>UMAR01012032.1_pt1 | contig 20928 bp, 10 predicted proteins | sample 1963761 | NCBI WGS metagenome assembly UMAR01 (sample SAMEA4835921, study PRJEB28245) | human gut metagenome | biome: gut microbiome; material: fecal sample | place: Denmark | collected 2008 | reverse complement strand
GACGGCAGCTCCCGAAGTGACAGCTGAGCCGACGGCAGCCCCCGAAGTGACAGCTGAGCCGACGGCTGCCCCTGAAGCGACAGCTGAGCCGACGGCAGCCCCCGAAGCGACGGCCGAACCGACGGAAGCGCCCGAAGCGACAGCTGAGCCGACGGCAGCCCCCGAAGCAACGTCAACGCCCACGGAAGCGCCCACAGCAACGCCTGCGCCTACGGAAGAACCGACGCTTGCGCCGTCTGTAACGCCCGCGCCGACGGAAAACGCCGCCGAAACGGCTGCCCCGATGGACGAGCCGTCCCCGACACCTGCGCTTACGGTGATTCCGTCGATGGACGCTGATGCCGCGAAGCCGGACGACATGATGATGCCGTCGCTTGGACTCGACCCGGGCTTCCTGATGATGGCGAACGAACCGCCTGCCGTCAGCGAGAGCGGCATGCAGATTACCAATATTACGGTATCGAACATCATACTTCCGGAAAATGCCAATGCGTACAACTATAGCTTCGCGGCGGACTTCAAGATTTCGGATGAAGCTATTCTGCGCCATGGCGAAGGCAACAAGATTATTATTCCGGCAGAGAATACGCATATCAAAACGGACAGCACTTCTGTCTGGTCGGGCACGGACGCCAAATTCAGCAATGAAAAGCCGGCGTTTAAGTTCCAGTATAATCCCACAACGAAACAAGTTGAAATGTGGTTCACCGACGAGTATATGGACTTTGTCCGGAACAACCCCAGCCATGACGACCGCACCGGCACCATGAAGATGAGCGCCGAAATCCGCAAGGACGATGTCGAGAATCTGGGCAACGACGACCTGACCATTAAGTTCGGTGGCGCATCGACTACCGTGAAGTGGGAGGACATCGACAGGGGCAACAACTCCCTCCTCAGCGATTTGAGAACTTGGAAAAGCGGGGCTAATGTCAACTGGGAAAAAGGAACGATTGAGTATACCGTCAAAATCGAATCCACAAAGGGCACGAACGGCAAGAACGCGACTGCTCAAGACGTCATGACGGCTGTGAATAAGCAAATGGCCCTGACAAACATGACCGTCACGGAGGTTAAAGTACACTCTAACTGGAGTCAGGTGCCGGCTGTTGACTCTGCTTCGACAGAAATCAAGACGGACGGTACATGCGCCTGCGGTACGACGGGAACGCACATTCACTACGTTTATGCGAACACGACGGACGAAAGCGGCAAGGTCTATACCATGACGACGGACTATGTGCTGCCGCCGCTTTCGGCAAATGAAACATACGAAATTAAGTATGAATACACGTTCGACAAGGACGGAATGACCGGTGAATACGATCAGCTGACAAATACTTTCACTGCTCAGAGTGGCGGAAAGTGGGATCATTCCCAGGATTCCTCTAACAGCAACCCTACTGACGTTCAGATTAAAAAGCTGCAAAAGAGCAGCTGGTACAACAGCAATGAGGGCTGCATTCAGTGGACGCTCACCGTCAACGAAAACCGTTTCAACATCAAGGACAAGACGCTGACGGACACGATGTTCGACCAGCTTGTGGACGAAAACGGCAGTCTGCTGTTTTCGAAGACGGACGGCAAGGGCTATGTGTCGCAAATCACGGCGAATAACACGCCTATCACCGCTGAAAACTACACGGATTACTTCACCGTGGAAACCGGCGCGGATGGCAAACCGCAGCTGAAATTCAAGGACACCACCGCGAAGATCGTAATCCAATACAAAACGCCGGTGGAAGCAACCGCGCAGGATCAACAGATTACAAACACGGCGGAATTCGACGGCGAACAAAAGACAAGCACCGCGAATGTAGGGCAGGACAAGCGTTACAATGTGGTGAAGTCGGTTGACGCGAGTATGCCGGCGGATCCGACGAAGAACGGCGAATACACCGATGGTCTGTATCCGGTAGCGTGGAACGCGACGTACACCTTCCCGGCGACGAAGGATGTTCAGTATAAGCTGAACTTTGGCGATACGCTTGACAAGAAGGTGGAATGGAAAAACGGAATAGAAATCATGCAGCACTACATGACGGCGGCTCAGGCGCAGACATTGCTCAACGCCATCAAAGACCTCGATGTTGTGAAAAAGCATGATGCGCAGAATGTGCCGTACACCATTACGCTGCTGACCTGCGACAGTCAGGGCAAAAATGAAGGCACGATGGTGGTGTCTGCGGAAACGACGCTGACGGAAGGCTACTACTATGGTTTCCGGTTTGAAACGACGGGCGAAGGCGTTGTGCTGAACGACGCCAATACGGATGTGAACGCGACGACAAGCGTTACGCTCCCGTATCAGACGACCATCTATTTGGAACAGTCCCGCACGAGCTGGGTTGACTTCAAGAACACGGCTGTTAACGCGGGCAAAAACGGAGACGCGTGGTACAAGGCCGCCCCGAACGACCTGGTGGAGAAGAAATTCGGCAACCATGGCGTTGGCGATTTGAACGGACAGATCATCCATGAGAACGAGTTGTACTGGACGATCCTCCTGCGCAATGATGGCGTGGCGCACGACGAAATCACCCTGACCGAAACGCTCCCGCCGCACATTGTGGTGGAGTACATCGAATACGGCGGCTCGAGGCTGATTCTTAGCGAAACGGACAGCACGAAGATGACCGTTGTCAATAAGAAGCTGGACAATGCCGGTACGATTCCGGATGGCTATGAGGTCAGCAACGAGTGGGGCGAGCAGCGCATTTCCATCAAGGCTGATTTGACGGCGGTGGGCGAAGGCGAGAACCGGCAGCAGAGAATCAACATCTCCATGAAGCCGAATGAGAATACCGGCGGTTCGGAAACGATTCTCAACGGCAAGGCGGATATGACTGTCAAGGTTCACTGCAAGATTGCCGACGACTTCCTGAAAAACGCGGTGAACGGCAAGCTGGCGCTGGGCGTGCTGAACAACCAGCTGGACGTGAAATACGACGCGGCGCTCTATCACAAGGAGCAGAAGACCGAGCTGACCTACGAGGAAGAGACGGTCGAGGCGGTGAACGTCCAGAAGGGCTACAGCGTCAAGGGCGGCGACCAGCAGGCGCGAATCACCTACACCATCGACATCAACCAGGCAGGCGCGAAGCTGAATCCGGCATCCAGCACGCTCAAGCTGACGGATACGCTGACCTATGACGTTCTTGGATTGGCTGGCGTGTATCCTTATCTGCGCAATGTGACGTTGGATGAAGGTTCCTTCAGACTCTATGAGGCGTTGAAGGATGAAAACGGCAATCCGATTCTGGACGTTGATGAAAGCGGCAAGGGGCATCTGCTGCGCGGCGCAGAGATAGAGAAGTATCTCTGGAAGATGGAGTTCACGGAAACGGAGGAGGGCACTTCCAACTACCAGTATCCCGCGCAGGGAACGCCGAGTTTTGCCGGCTCGACGGCACAAACGCGGAAGCTGAACATGACCGTCACCGTTCCGGACGGCAAGGCGCTGATTCTGGAATACACGGCGCAGGAGAACATTCTGCTGCCGCCTGAGGTGACGAACGAGTACAACTTCAACGACGTGAACCACAAGGGCATCAGTCCGGCGTTGAGAAACCACGCAAACCTTGAAGGAAAAGACAGCTCAAGTACCGAACTGAACAACAGCAATAACGACTACTTCAGTCAGGGCGGCGGCTACATCCACAACAATCTGGTCATCCGCAAGGTGGACAGCGCGAACACCTCGCTGCTGCTGCCGGGGACGGAGTTCACCCTCTACGCATGGAACACGGCAACCAACAAGTTCGAGGCGGTTGGCGGCGAAAATGGTAAGGTCTACACGGATCAAAGCGGTATGATTACTTACCAATACAATTCGGCGAAGCTGAACGAGCGTCCCCTCGACCCGAACGTCGCGTACATGCTGGTGGAAACGAAGGCAGTCGAGCCGTACCACCTCGTGCTGGAGGATCGCCCGCTGGTCGTCTTCCACATCGTTCCGAGAGCGGACGATACCGAAGAACACCCGGAGAGATACCCGGACGGTCTCAACAATGGCAACTTCGGCACGATTTCAAAGAGTCGGCTGCAGGAGCTCATGACTGCTTCCGGCATCAAAGGCGTGGTGGATGGCCCGCACACCGTCAACGGCTCTGCGAGCATCAACGTTCAGGTGAAGAACAGCAAGGACCGCCACGACATGGAGGTGCAGAAGAACTGGGCTGGCGACGACGCCCATGAGAATGCGCGCCCTGCCAGCGTCCTCGTGATGCTTCGTCGCTATGCGCTGACGCAGGAGCAGTATACCGACGTGCTGGACACGGATGCAACGCAGAATCCGCAATGCATCCTGTCTGCGGAAATGGTCAACAATAGCACGAAGGTTGCGCAGCAGTTCCCGGAGAATCAGGACGTTACGCTAACGCTGAACCTGCTTGATGGCGCACTTGACAACGCTGCGCGTATTGTGGCTCGCGTAGACGGAAAAGAAGTGGTCTTGGAACCGCAAGATACGTCGAGAAAACAGTTCGTTTACACCACCAAGATGACGCATCAGAAAAAAGTAATTTTCTGCTTGCAGTGGAAAAACTGGGAAGGAAAATGGCAGGACGGTCGCTACTATAACAACGTGAGCATCACGATGACCCCGGAAGGTACGCCGGTTGACGAAGTGCCGACGCAGGTCACGCAGTTCACCGATGCGCAGTGGGCAAAAATTCGCCAGCACCCGGACGACGCTTACGGCGGTCGCGAGGCTACGCTGACGGCAGCGAACGGCTGGCACACCCAGTGGTCGCAGCTGGAATCCACCGGCGCGGACGCGAACGGCAACAAGCTCTACTACATTTACTACATCGTCGAGGGCAAAGTGCCGAGCTACACCACATCCGGCATCACCTACACCATCGACCCGAACGCCAGCAAAACCACCGGCACGGTCACGGCGACGCTGACCAACGTCTACCGCCCGGAGGACAAGTACGGCGAAATCAGCATCGACTTGTCCAAGGAATGGTACGCGCCGGATGGCACAAAGCACACGATTACCGAGGAATTCGGCGGCGTGCAGGTCGCGCTCTACAAGACGCGCTGGGATTACGTCAACGGCGCGTGGACGAAGGGCAGCACGGAACGCCGCGACACGGTCACGCTGGCAGAAGCGAACAAATGGAGTGCCAAGTTCGAGGGGCTGGCAACCTACACGGTCGCCATGGAAAACGGCGTTGTCCAAAACGCCCACGCCTACACCTACAGCCTCCGGGAACTGAACGTGCCGAGCGGCTTCTACTGCCAGCTGGCATACAGCGGTCTCCCGCAGCACCCGAGCGAGTACTTCACGGACGGGAATCCTGCCAATCCGAAGGCGGACACGCAGAACGCACGCGGCACGGCGACGCTGCGGAACTACGAGATCGCAAAGCTGACCATCGAAGCCGAGAAGCGCTGGGGTGAAGGCGCGAAGCCTGAAAACATGCAGGATACGCTGACCTTCCGCCTGACCCGCGAAAAGCAGGAGAACGGCGCGTGGGTCGCGGACGACAGCTTCCAAGCGGTCACGAGGGTCATGAGCATCAGCAGCCTGAACACAAGCAAGGTCGTGTTCGGCACTTTCCCGAAGTACGCTGTGACGGGCTTCGACGAGCAGAATCAGCCCATCAGGCAAAGCTACCGCTACAAGGTGGAGGAGGTCAAGTACCAAAACGAAGCCACCCTCCCGTTCAGCGTCAGCTATAGCCCGGCGGACGGTTTCGTGACGACGGAGGGCGATGCGAACACCAGCACCACCGTCACCGTGACGAACAACAAGCTGACGAGCGAGAAGGAAGGTCTGTACCGCTTCAACGTGGCGAAGCAGTGGCTGGACGCTTCCGGCAATCCCGCGGACAAGCCCACGCCGGAAGGCACGAAGGCGAAGATTACCGTGACGCGCACCCGCCATGTCTATGCCCCGGATACGGGCTGGACAGCGGAAACGCCCACCGCAAAGACAATCGAGCTGGACACCACAGCAACGTACACGGCGCTTTGGGCAGAATGGAACGAAACGCAGTCGGTTTATGCGCAATACAACGCCGACGGCACGGTGAAATCCGCGTGGGCGTACACCTACGAGGTGTCGGAAGCGACGATTGACGGCTACTTCGGCACGCAGCATCTGCCTGCGGACTTCCCGCAGCAGCCGAGCGACTACTTCACAGACGCGGCACTGACCGATATCAAGGAGATTTATCGTCAGCCGCTGACGGACACGCTGCCGGAAGTGACCGAAAAGAACTACTACGTCGAGCGGTTCAACGTCAAGGTGGACAAGACTTGGGCGCGCTTCCGCGACAGGGATGAGCTGACGTTCTGCTTGATTCAGGCGAAGAAGCAGCTCACCTTTGACAGAAATGGCAAGCCCATCAAGACGGCTGATCAGCAGTACACCTACGTCACGAAAAACTGGACGGAGGGCGGCGAAGAACCGGTTTGGGAGTTCAACAACCTGCCGAAGTACTACTTTACGGTGAATGAGAACGGCGAAGCGGCGAAGAAGCCGTACTACTATTACATCGTAGAGGGGTACGAAACGATTAATGGTGCGCTAAACCCGTATCTGTATCAGGTGAGCTACACAGGCGACGCTACGCTTGTCAAGAAAACCACCGGTGCGGTGAACCAGCCTGCGGACGGCGGAACGGCGAACATCCACGCGAAGAACCTGCCGGGGTATGAAGTGGGAAATCTCAACCTCAATTTGACGAAAGAATGGGTCAATGTCACCAAGAAGCCGGAAAAGGTTACGCTCAACTTGACTGAGACAACGCATTCATGGACAAAAGAGGCAGGGTGGATAACTTACGACCCCAATTCGGATACCGTTGAAATAATGCCGGATGCGAATGGAAACTGGACGACAACGCAACCGCTGCAAGCGTACTATGTTGAGTATAATCCGGACGGCTCTATTCACACGGCGTATGTTTACGCCTATGAGCTGGCGGAAGACCCTGTGAGCGGTACGCTCCCCAGTTACACCTTCTCGGCGAACTGGCCGAAAGAAGTGGGCGACGTCCTTGAACTCAATTCGGCTGGCGAGCCAATCAAGGCAAAGGATGCGTTCAAAGCCTCTTCGTCACAAATGGAAGGAAGCTTCTTAGTCACCATCGCGGACGCAAGCGCGACCATCACCAACGTGCAGACCGGCAAGCTCAACATTGTGAAGCAGTGGGCGGAAGAAGTGGAGTACGACGGCGCACAGAACCCGCTGGACATCAAGCAGGTGTCGATTTCGCTCTTCCGCAACGTCTGGGGCGAAAACTGGACGGATTCGGACGGCGTGGTGCACTACAACTGGTGCTATGACCCCTTCCAGCAGAATTACGTCCTGTCGGCGGAAAACGGCTGGAAGCTGACCATCGACAACCTGCCGTTGTACGACACGACCCTCAATCCCGACGGCAGCCTGCGCAAGTACCGCTATTACATCTTCGAAAGCACGAGCGTCGGCAACGACACGCTGGACCGCTACACGCCGGTGATGACGGCGGATGAAAGCGAACTCGTCGGCTCGACTCTCTACATCACCTTCAAGGATACGACGGAAAACAACGTGACCATCACCAACGTGCCCAAGAGCATCAGCATTGTCAAGCAATGGGCGGACGCGGACACGTTCGGCGAAGAGGGCATGATGCAGGACATCTACCTTGAAGTCATGATGAAGTATCAGGAAGTCTACTCCACGCAGTGGAAAACGGAAAACCTGCTGGAAAAGAGCTACTTCAGCCTGAAGAACGTTATCTGCACGCCGAGTTCGCTCACGGCGGAGCTGGTGCAGATTAACGGCGCGCCCTACCTGCATGTGTCGGGGCTGGCGAAGGCGGATGAACCGTGGCGCGTGACCATCCGGAATCTGCCGGGCTACGACAGTGCGTCCTTCATCATCCGCGAAGTGGAGCTGGCGGGCTACCTGCCGGACGGCAAGCTGGAGCTGGGCTTCAACGAAATCGGCACGATTACCAACACGCCGACGAAGCTGAAAATCACCAAACAGTTCAAGCAGGCGTATTTCCCCGTAGGCAGCGAAAGCGAACTGCCGCTGAATGTCCGCAATACCGTCGTGTACCTGCAAATCTGGCGCGAAAAGCGTGACGGCGCTGGTCTTCCCCAACACGAACGCTACACGCCCTTGCTGGGCGCGCTGGAAGCGAACATGGACGCGACGATCTTGCCGGACGGCACCGTGAAGCTGACGGTCGGCACGAATACGCCGACGGATGCCGCAACGCTGACGCTGACACGCCTGCCGCGCTACTGGTTCGACAAGGATACAGGCGCAAGCGGCGAATGGTACTACTACGTCAAGGAAGTGGACGCGGAAGGCAACGAAGTTCATTCGGCTTCTGCCCCGACGAACGGCGAACGGCCGGAAATCAACTTGAACGTCAAGACACTCACCGTCACCAACACCCTGACCGACGTCAGCGCCCGCAAGGTCTGGACGTCGCTGGACAATCAGTTCACGCTGAATCCCGCGAACCTCCCGGATATCACGCTGACGCTCAAGCAGACCACCGCGGAAGCGGCGGCGGATGGCGACAAGATCATCGCGAACGTTACCCTTGGCTGGGACGCGGAAGCGGGGAAGGTCGTCACGAAGGATCTGGATGGCTGGCAGTTTGGCGAAGTGGTTGAATACACCGCGCCGGAAGGCAGCAAGAACATCTGGTGGGGCTACAAGTGGTACAATCTCCCGGCGTATGACGCGGGTGGCAACATCTACCGCTACTACGTCGTCGAGAAGACCCCGGTGGGCAGCGGCTGGCAGCTGGTGACGGACGACCCGAACGCCACGAACACTGCGCCGATTCCCGCGAACAGCGAAAATCGCGTCTTCCAGATTACGAACACACCCATTACCTACACGCTGCCCGAGACGGGCGGCATCGGTACACTGCCGTACACGGCGGGCGGTCTGCTGCTGATGGCAGCGGCGGCATTGCTGCTGGGGCAGGAAATCAAACGCCGGAGGGAAGGCTGCTGAGCAGTCGGCAGCCCCCCTTCCGGGGGATTCTCAATCCGTATACGCGGGCGAAAGCCCTTGTATAAACATGGGGAAAAAAACGACGGGAGGAGGAATGAAAAAAGCATAGCAGCTATACGTCAGGAGACCTCCCGACGTAGGCAACCCCGGTAATCCCCGAAAAACGTTTCCCAATGAATGAAAAACGACAACGAAAAGGAGAAAAACCATGAAAAAGTTTTGGGCAATTCTGCTGGCCATGATGCTCGTGCTGAGCATGGTCACTGTCGCAGGCGCAACGGAAGTGGAAAATCCGTCTACGGGCGCGGAAGGCGATACGCCGACTGCTACCGGCTTTACGATTCAGGTAAATCCGAAGGACGATGTGACACACGAATACGAAGTGTACCAGATTTTCACTGCTGATGTTGAGACAAATGCAGGTGAAAAAGTGCTGACGAGCGTCAAGTGGGGCACAAACGCCAAGAACGACACTGCTGCGGTCAGGACTGGTGATCCTGTGCCGGACGCTGTTCTGGAGGCTCTGAAAACTGTTTCGGGCACGAATCAGGAAAAGCTGGCTGAAATCACGAAGTACTGGAATGCTGACTCCACTCCGGTTGATAAGTTCTCTTCCACCAAAGCAGCCCCCGGCAAGAGCAAGAAACTGACCCCTGGCTATTACCTTGTGCGGGACAATCAGGCAAAGCTGGAAGGCAAGGACGGCGCTGCCACGCTGCTGATTGTAAAGGTGCTGGATCAGGACATCGTTGCGACTGCAAAGTCTGAAAAGCCCTCTGTGGACAAGCAGGTACAGGACGAAGTTGCTGATGCCGAAAAGAACGGCGGAGAAGTGAATCCGGAAGGCTGGGGCGAGAGTGCCGACCACGCGCTGTTTGAAAACTTCAAGTTCCGTCTGGTCGCAACTATTCCGGTCAACGCAGATTATAATGACTATCCGACGTACAAGCTGGTCTTCAACGACACCATGTCCAAGGGCATTACCTTTGTTCAGATTGATTCTGTGAAGGTGAACGGCACCGAACTGAAAGCTACCGATTATGTTTGCACTGCAACGCCTGGTCAGAAGGGCGCAGGCAAGGTTGGTGACAATCAGGCTCAGCCGTCTTGGACGCTCACAATCGAAGACCTGAAGAAGGTGATGAAAGAAAACACCAGCATCACTGCTACGGACAAGATTACGGTTGAGGTTGTTTACACGGCGTATCTGAACGAAGAAGCGCAGGTCTTCAACGCGAGCGCCAACAGCACGGACAACAAGAACAGCGTCGATTTGGAATACTCCAACAACCCCAATGCTGATGGCATGGGCAAAACGCCGGAAGACCATGTGTGGCTCTTCACCTATGTTGTGAACAACACGAAGTATGCGAACACGGCTGAGGCAGGCAACGAACTGGAAGGCGCTGGCTTCACGCTTTATGATCAAAATGACCGTGTTGTTCCGCTGTGGAAGGATGCCGATGGCAATTACATTGTCGCAGGCACCACGAAGCCGAATGATACCTATACGGATGTCGCAAACAATGAAATGATTACGGAAGCCAATGGTACGTTTAACATCATCGGTCTGGATCACGGCACGTACACGCTGAAGGAAACCACGGTTCCTGCTACCTATAATCCGCTGGATCCTGTCACCATCACGATTTCGGCAGACCACAAGGAAGCTGCTGGTGGTGCAAGTGCAACCATGGAACTCACGGCGGCTTCTACGATGAACAACAAGCTCGTCAACAAGTCCGGCGCGACCCTGCCTGAGACCGGCGGCATCGGCACGACCATCTTCTACGTGCTGGGCGGCATGATGTTCGTGGGCGCGGCGCTCATCCTCATCGTTCGCCGCAAGGCCGAAGCGGACGAAATCTAATTTCTCTCCCGCAATTCGTTGAACATCCCCATGTTCTGATGAAACCCCTGCCGGGCGGTGCGCGCAATGCCGCCGCCCGGCATTCCCAAATGGGAAAATGAAGCATGTTTGCAGAAAGGAGGCGGCTCATGAAGCGCAATATGACAACCATTTTGCTGTTTGTGGTGCTGTTTGTGGGTCTGGCGCTCCTTCTGTACCCGTCCGTGTCGGATTTCTACAATTCCTTCCACCAGTCGCGTGCCGTAGCCACCTACAACACGGTGGTGGAGCAGGAGTCCAAGAAGGATTACGAGGCGGATTGGGCGGCGGCAAACGCTTATAACGAAAAACTCCGCGCACAGTCCACCGTTGATCGCTTGATCATGACCGACGAGGAGCGCGAGGAGTACGACGCGGTGATGAATGTCGGCGGTTCGGGCATCATCGGGGTGATTGAGATCCCGCAGATTGCCGTGACGCTGCCGCTGTATCACTCGACGAACGCCAACGTGCTTCAGGTCGCCGTCGGTCACATTGAGGGCACAAGCCTGCCGACCGGCGAACCGGGAACGCATTCCGCCTTCTCGGCGCATCGAGGGCTGCCCTCCGCCAAGCTCTTTACCAACCTTGACCAGCTCACCTACGGCGATACCTTCACCCTCCGCGTGCTGGACAAGGTGCTGACTTACGAAATCGACCAGATTCTCATTGTCGAGCCGCACGACGTCAGCGCACTGCAAATCTATGACGGCATGGATTTGTGTACGCTCGTCACCTGCACACCCTATGGCATTAACTCGCACCGGCTGCTTGTCCGCGGACACCGGGTCGAAACGTCGCTTGCGCAGCTATCCGTGCGCATCTCCGCGGACGCACTCGTGATTGACCCCTACATCGTCGCGCCGATTGTCGCCGCGCCGATGCTGCTGATTCTCCTCATTCTCATGCTGGTAACGACCAGCCCGAAACACAAGAAGCGGAAAGGAGCTGAGCGGTCGTGATGAGCCGCAAACCCTCGCGCCTGCTGGCGCTTGTCCTGCTGACAGCATTGTGCTGCCTTCTGCTTGCGCCCTGCGCGCTTGCCTTTGAACGGGTTGATTTGACGCACCCCTTGACGTTCGCCATTCAGGCGGATGACAACGAGGATGATGCGCACCTGCCCGGCGTGACCTTCCAGCTGTATCAGGTGGCGGACATGGATGCGGACGCTCGGTTCGCCCTGCGCAGCCCGTACAGCACCCTGAATATCGACATTAACGCGCTGAAGAATGCGGCGGACTGGGCAGCCGCGTCCGAAGCGATGAAAGCCCTCACCGCGTCCGAAACGCCTGATTTCACCGGCACGACGGATGAAAACGGTCGAGTTGCCTTCGCGGGACTCAACCCCGGTCTGTACCTTGTTTCTGGCACGCCGGTTATCATCGGCGGCTGGGCGTACAGCTTCCAGTCCTTCCTGACCTCTGTGCCGACGCGCAATGTGGACGACGAGTGGCAGTACGATGTCCTCTCCACCATCAAGCTGGAGCGTTCCCCCGCGCTGATTGACCTTGAGTGCGTCAAGGTGTGGGATGACGACAACCGCGGCACATATCGCCCTGTGCAGATTGAAATTCATCTGATGCAGGACGGTCAGCATATCGACACGGTGATTCTGAACAGCGAAAACAACTGGCATCATATCTTCAAGGATTTGCCGGCTGACCATGTGTACACCCTCAACGAGATTCTGGGGGCTGACGTGTACTATGAGCCGGAATATTCCATCGAAAACGGCGTGTATGTGATTACCAACCGCCGCACGGTCACGCCGACCCCGACCGCCCCGATTCCCGAAACGGGGCAGCTGTGGTGGCCGGTGCCGATTCTGGCGGGTGCGGGCATGATTCTGTTCGTCATTGGCTGGATTCTGCACCGGAAATGGAGCCAAGAGCATGAAGAACCGTAAGGGCAATTTGCTGATGACGCTGGGGCTGGTGCTGATTTTGGCGGCACTGGCGCTGGTGGGCTACAACCAGTGGGATGCCAGCCGCGCGCAGCAGGAGTCGGATGATGCGCTGATGGCGCTGGAGCAGATTCGCATTCAGCGGCAGATGGAATCGCAGCAGACCGCCGCACCGCCCGTAGTCACCGCGACGATGATGCCGACGGACACACCCGCGACGGATGCGCCGATAACCGACGCGCCGACGGCGGATGCCACTGCGGCGGATAACCCGGCAGCATCCACGCCCGCTGTAACTGACGCACTGCCGACTGACTTTCCGCGTGATGACGTAACCGCCACGAACACCCCTGTGACGGATGCGCCCGCAACGGCGAATCCTGCGACGAATCCGCCGAAACCGACGAGCGCGCCGACGGCGAATCCTGCGACGAACCCGCCGAAACCGACGAGCGTGCCGACGGCAGGGGATGCGACGAATCCGCCGAATCCGACGAGCGTGCCGACGACAGAGAATGCGACGAATCCGCCGAATCCGACGAGCGTGCCGACGACAGAGAATGCGACGAATCCGCCGAATCCGACGAGCGTGCCGACGACAGAGAATGCGACGAATCCGCCGAAGCCGACAAACGCGCCAACGGCAGGGACTGCAACGAATCCACCGAAGCCGACGAGCACGCCGGATGCCGCGCAGACATCAAATCCGACGAGCACGCCGGAAATCACCGAAACGCCCATGCCGACGGAATCCCCCGAACCGACGGAGACGCCTGAACCGACACCGTCCCCCGAACCCACGTCGACACCCACGCCCGCGCCGACGGGCAAGCTCTACGAGCGCGTGCCGGGAATCGAAATGCCGGGCGAGAAGGTCAATGGGCATGAGTATATCGGCACGCTGTCCATCCCGTCGCTGGGGCTGAAAGTGCCGGTGCAGCGCAACTGGTCGTACGAGAACCTGAGCGTGTCGCCGTGCCGCTATTCCGGCAGCGCCTACGCGGGCAACCTCGCCATTATTGCGCACACCTACCACTTTGGCAAGCTGAGCAGCTTGGCGCTGGACGCAACCATTACCTTCACGGACATGGAGAATAACGTTTTCCGCTACGTTGTGCGGGAGAAAAACACGATTTCGCCCAACGATGCGAACGAAATTGCCCATTCCGGCTATGACCTGACGCTTGTGACCTGCACCCTCAGCGGCACAAAACGCGTGGCGGTGTACTGCGAGCGCGTGAAATAATCCAACAAAAGGACTGTCTGCACCGGGCAGCCCTTTTTTCGTGAAATCCATGCAACACGGCAGGAATTGACGGGGTGGAGCGCGAAATAAACAAGCACGGCGTTATTTTCGCCGCAGGAAAGGAAAGCAAACTTGAACTGGAAAATACACCTTTATCGTGCCATCCTCTGGCTGATTACGCTGTCCCTGCTGCTGGTGATGTTCGGTTTCTCGGCACAGGAAGGCGTGCAGTCCGGCAGCATCAGCGGTAAAATTGCCCGCCCAATTACGGATTCTCTGGCGCAGCGGCAGGGACTGACGGGGAAGGCGTACTGGAAGCTGTATGCACAGGTGGATTTTGCCGTGCGGAAAACGGCGCATTTCTTGGAGTACACGCTCTTGGGAATGCTGCTGACGCTGCTGCTGGACAGCTACCGCGCCCGCTGGCACTGGCTGTCATGGGCGGGATGTACGCTCTATGCCGCGACAGACGAAATCCATCAGCTTTTCGTTGCCGGGCGCACGGGCAAGTGGCAGGATGTGCTGCTGGATTCATCGGGCGCGTTGGCGGGGCTGCTGCTGGCGATGTTCATGCTCTGGCTGATTCGGCGGCGCAGGGCGAAAAAGAAATCAACATAATAAATAGGAGGCAAATTATGCTGACAATCGAACAGCTTTACGACCTTAACCACACATTGGCGGCGGATTATCTGCGGCAGTTTACCTATCCGTGGGAGGCGCTTGTGGGCATCAAGGCGGAAATCCTGCGCATCGGCGCGGCACTTGACCCGGCGGAATACACCGAAGTCAGCGAGCATGTCTGGGTGCACAAAACCGCGACGGTTGCGCCGACGGCGTATCTGGGTGCGCCCTGCATCATCGGCGCGCGGACGGAAGTGCGGCATTGCGCGTTCATCCGCGGCAGTGCGCTGGTAGGGGCAGACTGTGTGGTCGGCAACTCTGTGGAGCTGAAGAACGTGATTCTTTTCGACCATGTGCAGACGCCGCACTACAACTACGTCGGCGACAGCGTCCTCGGTTATTGCAGCCACATGGGGGCAGGGTCGATTACCAGCAACGTGAAGAGCGACAAGACACTGGTGACAGTTCGCGGCGCAGGCGAAAGCAGGGCAACCGGCTTGAAGAAAATGGGCGCAATGCTTGGCGACTATGTGGAAGTCGGCTGCAACAGCGTGCTGAACCCCGGCACGGTTATCGGGCGGGAGAGCCAAATCTACCCGCTGAGCTGCGTGCGTGGTGAAGTGCCCGAAAGAAGCATCTGGAAAACTGGCGGCGTGGTGGTGAAGAAGCAATGATTCAGCCGATTGTGAGAGATGTGATGTTCCTGTCCTGCAAGAGTCAGATGGCGACGGCGGAGGATTTGCCCGTTGCGCGTGACCTCGCGGATACCCTGCGCGCCCATGCGCACAAGTGCGTCGGCATGGCGGCGAACATGATTGGCGTCCGCAAGCGCATCATTGCGGTGATGGCGGGGAAAACCGTGCTGGTGATGCTCAACCCGGTCATCACGGATCGCCAGATTCCCTTCGCAGCGCAGGAGGGGTGCTTGTCGCTGGACGGCGAGCGCCCGTGTTTGCGGTATCAGCAGATTTTGATGGAATATCAGGATGAGCAGCTGCAGCGGCATGTGCAGCGGTTCTCTGGTTTCACCGCGCAGGTGATTCAGCATGAGGTGGATCATTTGGAAGGCATCATTATTTGAGGTGAGGACATGACTATCACACAAACGCTCTGTCAGGAGTTCCAAACCGCCCCGTGGCAAATCGACGCCGTCATTCGCCTGCTTGACGATGGCTGCACACTGCCGTTTATCGCGCGTTACCGCAAGGAACAGCACGGGTCGCTGGATGACCAGAAGCTGCGTGAAATCAGCGAACGGCTGACGGCGCTGCGGGCGCTCGAAGCGCGTCGGCAGGAAATCAGTGAAAGCCTACAAAAGTTAGATGTCTGGACGGAGAAGCTGCAAAGCGACCTCGATGCTGCCGCGACATTGGCGCAATTGGAGGATATTTATCGCCCGTACCGCCCGAAGCGCCGTACCCGCGCGTCCATTGCCAAGGAGAAGGGGCTGGAGCCGCTCGCGAACGCGCTGATGCTCCAGCAGCGGAACATGATGGCGCCGGAAACCATCGCCCTGCGCTATGTGAACGCGGAGAAGGGCGTCGAAACGGCGGAGGATGCCCTGCAAGGCGCGATGGATATTATCGCCGAGGTCGTCAGCGACGATGCCGCCGTCCGCACGAAGCTCAAAACGTACTACCATCAAACGGCGATGGTCGCGACGGTCGCGGCGAAAGACGAGGACAGCACCTACCGCATGTACTACGACCACCGTGAGCCGCTGCGCCTGATGCCGTCGCACCGGGTGCTGGCGATGAACCGCGGGGAGAAGGAGGGCTTCCTCAAAGTCGCGCTGGACGTGGACAAGGAGAAGGCGCAGCAGCTCGTGCGCTATGGCTTTGTGCAGCAGACGGGCAGCCCGGCGTGCAAGTACGTCGCGCAGGCGTGCGACGACGCGTATACGCGGCTGATTGCGCCGTCGCTGGACACGGAACTGCGCGCGGAGTTGACCGACAAGGCGAGTGCGGCGGCGATTCGCGTGTTCGCGCTGAACCTGCGCCCGCTGCTGATGCAGCCGCCGGTGCGCGGGAAGGTCGCGATGGGGCTTGACCCCGGCATCCGCACGGGCTGCAAGGTCGCGGTTGTGGACGAAACCGGGCGTGTGCTGGATACGGGCGTCATTTTCCCGCTGCCCAGCCACGGCAAGGTTGCGCAGGCGAAGGAAACCGTCAAGCGCATGATCCAGAAGCACCACGTCGGCATCGTCGCCATTGGCAACGGCACGGCGGGGCGCGAGACAGAGCAGTTCTTCGTCGAGGTGATGAAGGAGCTGGCGCTGGGCGACGCGCTCAAATACATGGTCGTCAGCGAGGCGGGCGCGTCGGTGTATTCCGCGTCGAAGCTTGCGGCGGAGGAGTTCCCGCAGTTTGATGTCAGTCTGCGTTCGGCGGTGTCGATTGCGCGGCGGCTGCAGGATCCGCTGGCGGAGCTGGTCAAAATCGATCCGAAGGCGATTGGCGTAGGACAGTATCAGCATGACCTGAAAGCAGCGGAACTGGACGCGGCGCTGGGCGGCGTGGTCGAAGACTGTGTGAACAGCGTCGGTGTGGATGTGAATACGGCGAGCGTGTCGCTGCTGAGTTACGTCGCGGGCATCAACACGACCGTCGCGAAGAACATCGTGGCGTACCGCGAGGAAAACGGCGCGTTTACGACCCGTGCGCAGCTGAAGAAAGTGCCGCGCCTTGGGCCGAAAGCCTTTGAACAGTGCGCAGGCTTCCTGCGCATTCCCGGCGGCAAGGAATTGATGGAGAACACAGGCGTTCACCCGGAGAGTTACGACGCGGCGCGCGCCCTTTTGAAGCACTTTTCGCTCACCCCGGCGGAGGCGGTCGGCAAGCTGCTGACCTTGGCGGACGCGGAGGGGTTCGCGGCGCTGGCGAAGCAGCTGAATGTGGGCGAACCGACCCTGCGCGACATTGCGGCGGAACTGTCCCGCCCCGGCCGCGACCCGCGTGATGAGCTGCCGCAGGTGCTGATGCGCAGCGACGTGATGGATTTGAAGGACTTGCAGCCCGGCATGGAACTTCGCGGCACGGTGCGCAACGTGACCGACTTCGGCGCGTTTGTGGACATCGGCGTTCACCGCGACGGCTTGGTGCATATCAGCCAGATGGCGCAGCGACGCGTGAATCATCCGAGCGAAGTCGTCCGAGTCGGCGACATCGTGACCGTGTGGGTGCTGGAAGCGGATGCGAAAACGAACCGCATCAGCCTGACGATGCGTCCGCCGGCGAAAGGGGAAGGCAATTTCTCAACAACCAAAAGCACACAAACGAAAAAACTAACATAACAGACCTGTAACATCCGAAGGGACGCCGAAGGTTTCCAAAGAGCGATCGGAAAGCCCTTTGGTCGCTCCCGAAGGAGCGAAATCCCTGCGTAACAATCCAATCCTATAAGCAATAGGAGGAAAATTCATGCAAAACATGCGAAAATGGATTGCACTATTCTTGACCATGCTGCTGCCGGTGCTTCCGGCAGCCGCCGAGGAGGAATCAACCATGCTGACAGGCAAAAAAGCGACGGAAATCGTTGAGATGATGGGTTTCGGGTGGAATCTGGGCAATACGCTGGACGCAACCGGCGGCAATACCGCGGATGTGACCGCGCAGGAGCAGTCGTGGGGGAACGCGAAAATCACCCCGGAACTGATGGTGCGCGTGAAGGAAGCGGGCTTTGACACCATCCGCATTCCCGTGACTTGGTACCGCTATACCTCGGACGATGGGACGTACACCATCCGCGAGGACTTCCCCCAGCATGTCCGCGAAGTGGTCGAGTGGGCGCGCGAGGCGGACTTGTTCGTCATCCTCAATATGCACCACGAAGCGTGGATTAACGAGCCGAATTTCGCGGCGGACGCGGAGAAAATCGGCGAGCAGCTGACGGCAATGTGGCGGCAGATTGCGGACACCTTCGCCGACTTTGACCAGCATGTGATTTTCGAGGGCATGAACGAGCCGCGCGCGCAGGGTACGAACTATGAGTGGAGCGGCAACGCGGCGTGCTACGCTGCCGTCAACTACCTCAACCAAGTGTTCGTGAACACCATCCGCAAGGACGCCAAGGGCTGCAACGCCGAGCGCTGCCTGATGATTCCGGGCTACGCGGCGACCAGCTCCCCGGCGGGCACGGCGGCGATTGCCCTGCCGACGGTGGATGGCGAAGCGGCGGCAAACATCATCGTGTCCGTGCATTCGTATGATCCGCAGACCTTCTGCCTGCAGGACACGCAGACGACGTTCGACCCGGAGAAGGATGGCGCGAAAATCAACCGCGTGTTCGAGAACATCAAGGAAACCTTCCTTGACCGGGGGATTCCGGTCGTGATGGGCGAAACGGGTGCGACGAACACGAATGGCAATCACGACGAGCGCGCGAAGTGGGCGTACTGTGTCGCGCAGAATGCCCAGCGCTACGGCGTGCCGATTGTCATCTGGGACAATGGGAACAATCAGACGTCCGGCGGTGAGTGCCACGCCTGGATTCGCCGCGCAGTGAATCCGAAGCTGCGCAGTCAGGCGACGAGCGTGGTGTACCCGCAGGTGCTGGACGCGCTGTGGGAAGGCAAGAACAGCACGGCATGGGGCAGTGCGCTGACGGAAGTGCGCGCGGAGGCGGACGAGAGCATCCTCTGGGCGAACGCCGACGGCTTGACGAGCCAGAAGGAATGGGATTCCTCCTACATCCAGCTCGAAGCGAAAATGGAGTGGTTCGCGGACGGCGCACGCATTGGCATTCGCTATTCCGGCGCGGGTACGCCTAAAATCGTGCTGGACAGCGCGGAAAAGAGCGTCTGGTGGATTCCGGTGGATGCGGCGGAGATACAGAAGAATGATGACGGTACGAAAACCGCGTGGTTCACGAGCAAAATCCTGCTGGCGGAAATGCGCAAAAACGGCGTTGATAACCCTGCGCAGCTGCAAAATTGTTATGTCATCGCGACGAACGGGAAGATTACCGCTTACCGCATCACCGTAGAGGGCATGGCGACGGCGCTGACGACCTACCATGTGAACGGCAGCGCGATTCATCAGGCTGATTTGCCGGATGCCACGACCTACCCGCACATGACCTTCTGCGGCTGGTACACCACGCCGGATTATCAGCCCGGCACGGAAGTCACGGGCGCAAGCGGCGCTTCGGACGCATGGGCGAAGATGGCGCTGGACATGAGTGTCATTAAGTAACAAAGGAGTCAAACAACGTTGGATTTTGAATATCTGCTGTTTTTGCAGAACCTCCGGGCGGAAGCGCCGAACTTCATCAACAGCATGCTGCTCTTCATTTCGGAATTTGCCGCCGGGTCGCTGCCGGTTGTCATTATTGTCGTATTCTACTGGTGCATCGACAAGCGCACCGGGCAGCGGATGGGGCTGTGCTTCGCGGGTGCAACGATGGTGACGCAGCTTATCAAGAATATCGCGTGCGTCTATCGCCCTTGGAAGCAGGATGCGCGGCTGCAAATCGCTCCGGAAGCGGCGGCAACGGCAACAGGCTACTCGTTCCCCAGCGGACATGCGACACTGGCAGCGTCCTTTTACGGCAACATCGCGGCGTACCTGAAAAAGTACAGCAAATGGTGGATTCTGCCGTGCGTGCTGCTGACGCTGCTGACGGCATTTGCCCGCAACTGGCTTGGCGCGCACACGCCGCAGGACGTGCTGGTTGGGATGATGATTGCGCTGGTCGTGCTGCTGCTGTCAAAACACCTGCTGAACTGGGCGGACGGCAGCAAGAATCGCGACTGGCTGCTGGCGACTATCGGCATCATCCTGTCTGCCGCGATGCTGATTTACACCAGCGTGAAGCCGTATCCGATGGATGTGCTGCCGGACGGAACGCTGCTGGTTGACCCGTGGGACATGGTGACGGACTGCTACAAGGCGGCGGGGGCGATGATGGGCTTCTGCCTTGGCTGGGTGCTGGAGAGGCACTTTGTCGGTTTTGATGCAAAGGGTGCGGGCAAGGCACGCATGATTCGCGGCGTGGTCGGTGTGGCGCTGCTGCTGGCGGTGCGGAAGGGAATGAAGGCGGCGGGTAATCTGCTGCTGGATGCACACTGGCTGGGCTTTGCAGAGATGTTCGGGCTGATGCTGTTCGCGATTGTGCTGTATCCGGCACTGTTCCAGTGGGTGGAGGGAAGGAAAAGCAAATCGTGAAATTGGGCGTTTCGGGCGAAAATGGCTCGGAGCGCCTTTTTGTGGTTCTTCACGGAAAGTTGGGGGAGCAAACAAGGGATTAGGCGAAGCCCCAAAAGCTGCACGCGGAAGGAGCATGAAAGT
>UMAR01003555.1_pt1 | contig 21587 bp, 18 predicted proteins | sample 1963761 | NCBI WGS metagenome assembly UMAR01 (sample SAMEA4835921, study PRJEB28245) | human gut metagenome | biome: gut microbiome; material: fecal sample | place: Denmark | collected 2008 | reverse complement strand
TCCATAGTTCTTATCTGAACTGAAGAAGTCTGTGTTCTAAGAACAACGTTCTCATTGATGTAGAATGTATCCTGCGTATCTCTTGCAGGGTGAGATTTAGGCATATTCAGTGCCTCGAAGCAATAATGGTCTGTTTCAACCTCTGGACCGTCCACAATATCAAAGCCCATACCAAGGAACACTTCCTCTACCTCTTCAAGAGTAGCGTTCAGAGGGTGAGGTCTGCCTATTCTTGTTTTCTTGCCCGGAAGCGTAACGTCTATAGCTTCCTCTGTAAGCCTTACCTGCTCCATTTTGCTCTTAAGCTCTTCCTTACGCTTATTGAGAGCGTTCTCAATGTCAGCTCTTACCTTGTTTGCAAGCTGACCGATAACAGGTCTTTCCTCTGCGGAAAGCTTGCCCATTTGCTTAAGTATGGAAGTTATCTCTCCCTTTTTGCCAAGAAATCTTACTCTGAAATCTTCCAACAGCTTGGCGTCATCAATATGTGAAAGTTCTTCTTTCGCACGCTCGTCAATGCTTTTCAACTGTTCTTTCATTACTTATCCTCCTATAAAAATAAGCCCTGCCCCGACTAAACAGGACAAGACTTTGAAATTCTTGTTTATACCACCTATCAGTAAAGAGCCAACACTCTTCCGTCCTTAACGCAGACAGACGTTCACGCTTACTAAAGACTATCTCTCATTCGGCATGACCACTCGCAAGTGAACTTCATTTTGTCAGGATATAAAGCCGCTTTCAGAAAACGCACACACGCCGCAGCTTCTCTCTGAAGACCCTTAGCAAAACTACTCTCTCGGTCATAGTGTTTTAAGTGTATTGATACAATAATATGTTATCACATTCCGCCTCACATTTCAAGGGCTTAACAAAAAGTTTACAACTACAGCCCATGCTTATGAAGCCTGTCCCACTTCATATCCTCCTCGGAGTAATAATCGTCCTCCTCGTCCTCTATCTTGTTGTATTCCTTGTGTGGATAACCTATCTTCTCATAAAAGTCATTGATAAGCACAAGCTTGCCCTTAGTGTCCTGAAAGCTCAGAGCTATCATACCGTCCTCAGGCACAAAAGCTTTCTCCCTGCCCTCTTTGTCCTTTACCACAAAGCTTGACTTCTCCACATTTTTCAGCACGCAAACGAGTCTGCCCTTATTCGTCTGATAAGACTTCTCTACCTCCTCATAGTAAAGGCAAATGTGCAGATAGCTTTTAGAAAGTCCCATGCGCTGAGAGTGTTCAATGTGATCCTCATATATCCTCGTGTAAACATCAGCGTCCCGTGAAAGCGAGTAATACCAGTACATAAGCCCGCCCACAGAACAATTGCAAGCCCCCAGCAGTATAAGCAGAACCTTTGCAAAGACCGCGCTTGCAAACACCGCACCAATTATGATGATAACGACCCCAAGCAGGATATTCTTATACATATTCCTCTGCATTTTCCTGTGTTCTTGGATATCATGTGCCGCCTTGACCTGCCTCTCCGCCCTTGACAGCTTCGGAGGATATTCATAAACCGCCTGCAAAACATTCACCTCTCAACTCTTTGACTTTTCCATAGCAAGCACAGATTTTGTATAGCGTTTTTGCTTTCTAACAGAATGAAAAAAGTCTCTTATTATCATTTGAACTTTCAAAATCTTTTGATATCAACGTTCTTAACGTGTCTCTGCACTCCTCCATTTGCTTGTACAAAATAGCGTTCTCAGCTCTAAGTTCTTCTATTTTGTCAATCATTTTGTGGTTTAATGACATAGACTGTGTCAATAGATCGTACATTTCGTGATATGTCTTGTTTCTCATTGTTCGATTTTCCTTTCAATTATATGTGTCCGCTTATTAGTAAAGAAGATACACCGCCCAACAAGGGTTAGGGTTTACATCAAGACCATTAGGACAAGCTTCTACATAGACCACATAATAAACATCATTTCTTTCTTCATATTCATAATCTATGTAGTCCATATAAATCTTTTTGAAATCTGAAAGCATTGACTGTCCTTCTGTAAACTCTATTGTATCTACTCTATCGTACCCTAAATCACTTGGCTTTGCTTTTCCTTCTTTTCGTAAAAAGTATTCTTCTACCGTATTATAATCAATGCCATACTTCCAAAACTCCGTATAATGTTCCTTGATATACTCCGCTTTTTCTCTTGAATATGCTGTAAGTTCTGCCTTCATAGCATCAATATCTGCCTGTGTGATTTTGTCACTCTTCTTAGTTGTCGCCGTCACGACCCCCGAATACTTGCCATAGTGATTATTATTCGTCTTTTTGTCGTCCTGCTTGCAAGCCCTTATCTTGAACTGATACTTTGTCGCAGGCGCAAGCTTCTTCACAGTGTAGCTTGTCCCTGTGGTCTTGCCTATCTCTTTCCATTCGCCTTTTATTTTCTGATAAATGCGGTAATTTGTACAGCCTATCTTCGTCCAAGAAAGCTTAACGCTGTCAGTGCCAACACTGCTTACCTTTAGCCCCTTGCAAGCCTGCGGATTGGTCGCCGTGTTCCAGTTTGCGGAATATTCTCCGTAAACTTTCTTGCCCTTTACAGTCTTGTATGCCCTTACTTTAAAATTTTCTCTCGTTGCATTAGGCAGCTTCTTAACTGTGTAGCTCGTACCCTTGCAATCCCCAAGCTTGTTGTACTTGCCGTTTTTTCGCATATAAACAGTGTAACCGCTCGCACCCTTTACCTTGCTCCATTTGAGCTGTATCTCACTGTTTGAAAGCGTCTTTGATTTAAGCCCCGTTACCTTGCCAACACTCGCCGCTTCCGCAACGATAGCCGTCTGTGAGAATATCCCCATATCCTCCGCCGCAGGTACAACAGCCCCTGTGCCCATAAGCATTGCCGCCATAACAACAGCCGCCGTTTTCTTCATACCATTCTTCATAAAAAGCACCTCTCCCGATTCTCTATAATTCCCCATATGTCATGGTAATATTATATAATACCATAAAGCCAAATATTTGTCAATACTTTTACAAAAAAATATAAAATGTTGAAAATTGCAAAATAAAATATCCTGCAAAATTCCGTAGGGGCGAACACTGTTCGCCCGTCGAAGCAACAAACAAAAAGCACAACACCCACCAAGAGCATTGTGCTTTTATCATATCTAAATCAATCAGCTATTCTTCTTGCTGTCATTCTCTCTTATCTCAACACGGCGTATCTTACCGCTGATAGTCTTAGGCAGCTCGTCCACGAACTCAACTATTCTAGGATACTTGTAAGGCGCAGTTGATTGCTTAACATAGTTCTGAAGCTCCTTAGCAAGCTCAGGAGAAGCAGTGTAGCCCTTTGCAAGCACGATAGTAGCCTTAACTACCTTGCCTCTGATAGCGTCATCAGCCGCCGTGATAGCGCACTCAAGTACAGAAGGGTGTTCCATAAGGATACTCTCTATCTCGAAAGGTCCTATACGATAACCCGAAGCCTTGATAAGGTCGTCCGTTCTTCCAACATACCAGTAGTAGCCGTCATCGTCCATGTAAGCAGTGTCGCCTGTGTGATACATACCAAATCTCCAAGCGTTGTCCGTTGCCTCAGGGTTTCTGTAATACTCCTTGAACAGCGCAGGGTTCTCGCCTCTCTTAGCGTAAACAACGATCTCGCCTGTCTCGCCTACCTTAACAGGCTTGCCCTCGTTGTCAACTATACCGATATTGTAAAGCGGTGTAGGCTTGCCCATTGAGCCCGGCTTTGGCTCCATGCCGTAAAGATTGCCCACAAGCACAGCGCCCTCTGTCTGACCGAAGCCCTCCATAAGCTTAAGACCTGTGTACTCATACCACTTGTTGAATACCTCAGGGTTAAGAGCCTCACCGGCGATACAGCTATATTTCAGTGAAGAAAGGTCATAGTTTTCAAGACCCTCCTTGATGAAAAATCTGTACATTGTCGGAGGTGCGCAGAAAGAAGTAAGCTTGTAATCCTGAATTACTTTCAGCACGTTTGCAGGAATAAATCTGTCGAAGTCATATACAAAAGTTGTTGCACCGCAGATAAACTGACCAAACATCTTGCCCCATGCACACTTAGCCCAGCCTGTTTCAGAAACAGTAAGGTGCAGTGAGTTCTCGTCAAGATGATGCCAGTGCTTAGCAGTGATAATGTGTGCCGCAGCCAGTGAATACTTGTGCAGTACCATTTTAGGATATCCAGTCGTACCAGAGCTGAAATACATAAGCATTGACTCAGTAACGTGTGTTTCGATCCTCTCAAAAGTCTTTGGATACTTGTCCATTTCGCTGAGAAAATCTATCCAACCCTCTTTAGCACCGTGAGTGATAAACTTCTCTTTCATGCCGCTGTACTGCTCAAGAGCTGAATCCACCTGATTAGGAACATCGTCCTCCGCAGTTGCCACGATATAAGATATAGACGCAGCGTCAAAGCGGTAAACATAGTCTTTTTTCTTGAGCTGACAAGTTGCAGGCACAAGGATAGCGCCTATCTTCATAAGACCGTAAGCAAGGAACCAGAACTCATAATGACGTTTAAGAACAGCCATAACAAAATCGCCCTTCTTAACTCCGTGTGCCAGCATCATGTTAGCCACCTGACTGCTCTTTTCAGAAAGATCCTTGTAAGTGAAGATATGCTCCTCACCCTCCTCGTTGACCCACTGCATAGCCACCTTATCAGGCACATTCTTAGCCAGTTCGTCTATAACGTCATATGAGAAGTTGAAGTTCTCAGGCAGGTCAAGCTTAAAGCTTTTAAGTCTGCCCTCGCTGTCAAGCTCCTCGTCAACAAACCTCTTGTAAAAATCAGCCATTACAAAACTCATATATGAAATCCTCCGTTTTAATTATATCCTGTTTATCTCATGACAAATGCTCACTATGTCCTGCGGAACTTCCGCAATATACTTCGCACCTGCATTTTCAAGTTCTTCTCTGCCCCTGAATCCCCATTCACAGCCAATGCAGTCAAGACCCGCATTTTTTGCCGTCATAACGTCCACATCAGAATCTCCGATAAGCACAGCTTCCTCAGCCTTGACCCCAAGCGCGCCAAGAATATTGTATATTATCTCAGGCGCAGGCTTTGTCGGAACACCGTCCTTTTTGCCCTCGATCAGGTCAAAATCTTTCTCACCGAAAATATTCTTTACAATGTAGTTCACAAAGCCGTCAGGCTTGTTTGAAGCCACTGCCGTCATAATGCCCTCATTGCGAAGCGTGTCAAGCACCTCGCAGATATGCTCATAAGGCTTGGTTTTGTTCACACATCTCTTGTTGTATTCCTCAGAGAACTCAGCATGATACTTTTTGATGTTCTCCTCGCTTCTCAGCTTCTCAGGCAAAGCCCGCTCAACAAGCTTCAAAGTACCATTTCCCACTAAATGCTTGTAGGTATCATAATCAAACACAGGAAACCCATATCTCTCAAGTACCGCGTTCATGGCGTCCCCAAGATCATAAATAGAATTTACAAGCGTTCCGTCCAGATCAAAAATAAATAGCTTTTTCATAAAACCAGCTATACAAAAAGCCTTTCCTCCCTCCGACTTTCCATAAACTTGTCGGTCACCATGCACTAATTTTTACACTTATCGCAAGTTTGTACACATATCATAACTTTGTACACTTATCATAAGTTTGTACATCAATCGCAAATTTATACACTTGTCTAAAAATCACGAGATTTATTATACACTGATATTGTGGCTTGTTTATGAACATACACACCTGTAATTGTTAAATTAAAATTCACAAAGATATCTATGTGATACATATTTACGTGAATAAGCAAATTGTTTTAAGCAAATATAGTCTGTTCAGCGAATATTTTAAGCCCTATACATATTAAAATAACTCCCCCAACTATCCTTGCCTTGCTTTTGAGTTTTCCGCTGAATTTGTTACCAAGCATAAACCCACAGAACGATAAGGCCGCCGTAACAACACATATAAACGCTGCCGACCTGACTATGCCCACACCAAGTGCCGCAAAGCTTATGCCCACAGCCAGTGCGTCCACAGAGGTGGCAAATCCCTGCACAAGCACCGCCCCGAAAGTGAGCCTGCCCCCTGTCTGGATCTCATCGTCCCCCGAACCGCATATCATGTTCAACCCTATGAACCCAAGCAGTATCAAAGCTATCCAGTGGTCGAACCTCTCTATGTACTCCGCAAAATTCATGCCCAGCGCATAGCCGATCGCAGGCATTATCCCCTGAAAAAGCCCGAATATGATACCGCACATCAAAGCTCCCCTGACTCTCCCCTTTCTGACACAAAGCCCATTAGTCACCGATACCGCAAAAGCGTCCATAGAAAGTCCACACGCAGTAAGAAAAAGCTCAAAAATACTCATATAATCCCCCTGTATAATGTATAAAAACAGCTTTACATTCAATCTTGACTTCCCTTATATTTTTATCTGCACCCACACTTTTTACACCTGCTACCACACCTTTTCTGTAGGGGCGAACAGCGTTCGCCAGTCGAAGCAACAAATCCATGCTTTCATCAAATAAAATAGCCCCCACTCAACAAAAAAACGCCATCTCGGAAAATACAAAATAACATCTTTGCATTTTCCGAAAACAGCGTCATACCGTTATATTTTGTTAATCCTCACACTTTGAAGCAAGAAGCGAGCTGTATTGATTTCTGAACTGCTCAAATCTGCCCTTGTCAAGAGCCTCTCTTATCTTCTCCGTGAGCGTGTTGTAGAAATACAGATTGTGCATAACTGCCAGTCTGCCGCCCAACTGCTCCTCAGACTTGAACAGATGACGAATGTATGCCCTGCTGTGATTACGGCAAGCAGGACAATCGCAATGCTCGTCAATAGGTCTAGGGTCAGTTTCATACCTTTTATTAGTGATGTGCATAATTCCGTTCCATGTGAACAGCGTTCCGTGACGTGCATTTCTGCTTGGCATTACGCAATCAAAGAAGTCCACGCCTCTGTAAACAGCCTCGATTATGTTTGTCGGTGTGCCAACGCCCATAAGATATCTCGGCTTATCCTTTGGCATAAAAGGCTCGACCTTTTCGATAATGTTATACATTACCTCAGTAGGCTCACCCACCGCCAGACCGCCAATAGCAAAGCCCGAACAGTATTCCATTTCTCTTATGCGCTTCATATGCTCGATACGCAGATCCTCATAAGTACAGCCCTGATTGATACCGAACAGCATCTGATGCTTGTTTATAGTCTCCTCAAGTCCGTTGAGCCTTTTCTGCTCAGCGATACATCTCTCAAGCCACCTTACCGTTCTATCACAGCTTGCCTTTGAATAGCTATGCTCAGCAGGGTTTTCCACACACTCGTCAAACGCCATTGCAATAGTAGAAGCAAGATGCGATTGTATCTGCATACTCTCCTCAGGACCCATAAAAATTCTGCGACCGTCAACGTGAGAGTTGAAGTACACGCCCTCCTCTTTGATTTTACGCAGCTTGGCCAAAGAAAATACCTGAAATCCGCCGCTGTCTGTAAGAATAGGCTTGTCCCAGTTCATGAACTTGTGAAGTCCGCCCATTTTGTAGATAATGTCGTCGCCCGGTCTGACGTGCAAATGATAGGTATTGCAAAGCTCCACCTGAGTTTTAAGCTCATTTTTTAAATCAATGGAAGAAACTCCACCCTTTATCGCCGCCGAAGTTCCCACGTTCATAAAAACAGGCGTCTGTATAGTTCCATGAACAGTTTCAAACTGCCCCCTGCGTGCAGCACCCTCTTGTTTAAGTAATGTAAACATAAATTCTCCTTATAAATTATTTTTTCAGCCTATTCCATATCATACAGCTTCATAGTTTCAATATTTCTGTACTCATGCTTTTCATAATATCCAATAAGCTCTCCCTCATCATTTCTGAGAGCTATCATGTAAACGTCCTTATTTTCCTTTTCGTTGCGGAAAGTATACACCTTGTTGTTGCCCTTGTCCTTTTTGAACCATGCAATGACCTGTTCTATCTTGTCATTAGAATCCCCGTTGTGACAGCCCTTTATGGACCTGCCCACAAGATCCGCTCCTCCACGCTTTTCATATCTTTTGACCGCTGTCGGATTCATATATACTATCGTATGCTCAAGGTCGCAAATAACCACAGGTGCATCGTCTGCGTCAATAACGCTCTTAAAAAAATTATTTTCCATTTCCGTTCTCCTTTACGATATCATTCCTGCCCCTTATTCCTTTAAGCACCATATCCAGAGGCACACCAAATATTTTTATGCAAAGCACCAATACAATAGGTATCGCTGTAAGTGCCAGATAAAGCTCCCAACGTTCAGGAAAAGCCTTTGCAAGATATGCCTGATAACCATAGTATGTGAGCATATAAACAATAGTCCTGTGCCAGAAGTACACCTGCAAAGTCCTGGAGCCGCACTTTGTTATCAGTGGAATCTTCACATCAAGCCCAATACCAAGCACCGCCAAACAAAGCAGTGCCGAGATACCCATAACAAGAAGCCTGCTCAAAAAAGTGCAATCCATGTCCGTTGCTTCAGATATGGAAAAATAAGAGTTTCTTCCCGTAAGAAGCATTCTCAGCGGATAAACAAGCTTTGTTTTTCCAAAGCAGAAATAAGTCCAAATGCCTATCACTCCCAAGGACAGCACCCTTACATACCACTTCTTCACAAAATCAGCCACCTTTTCAGGGTCAAGCACATATCCGCAGTAGTAAAACGGGAAAAACACCACTATCCTGGATAGCTCATATTCATCGCCCACGCTAGGGTCATACCCTGCCGCAAGTGCCGTCACCATAGCCGCCGTAAGCACCGCCCAAGGTCTGCTGTTTCTTAACAGATAGCAAAGCACCATAAATGCCGCCATTGCAAACATATACCAATATACACCGTCGCCGCCTAAAAGGTCAAAGAAAATCTCGCCATCACTGTTTTCCTTGTCAAAATCCGTCTGAAATCTCACCTGCGACCAATAATTCAGGCATTTCATTAACATTCCGATAACAACAAATCCAAGCGTCTTTCCAAGCACTTTCCTGCCGTCATCATGTCCCCTGTTGAACAGTCCTGATATGAATAAAAACAACGGCATATGAAAAGCATACAGAAACACAAATGCGCCGCTAAAAACCTTTGCCTGCGGTACACCTGTTTCACCGCCGCCGTCACCAAAAAGCTTGACAGTGCTGTCGTCTATCAAATGCCCCAAGACCACAAGCACTATAAGCAGAAATTTCAGATTGTCATATAAATACAGTCGTTTCTTCTCCCCTGACTTAATGTCATTCATATAGAAAAAAACCTCCGTAGATGAAAGCTTGAACTAAGATTATATTTAACAATAACCTAATTTCTAACCGCTCACTCAGATATTATAAGCATACAATCACCAAAGCTAAAAAATCTGTACTTCTCTTCAACCGCTATCTTATAAGCGTTCATAGTGTTCTCGTATCCCATAAATGCAGAAACAAGCATTATAAGCGTGCTTTCAGGCAGGTGGAAATTAGTAACCAGTCCGTCAAGCACCTTGAACTCAAAGCCCGGATAAATAAATATCTCCGTGTAACCGTCACATGGAACTATCTTTCCGTCATTGAATGCCGCCACGCTCTCCAGCGTCCTGCATGAAGTAGTACCCACCGCAATAACACGTCCACCATTTTTCTTCGTTTCATTTATCATGTCAGCAGTTTCACGGCTAAGCTCATAATGTTCCCTGTGCATCTTATGGTCAAGGACCTTGTCCTCCTTAACAGGTCTGAACGTGCCAAGACCAACGTGCAGAGTAACATACGCAATGTTCACACCCATTGCCTTTAAGTCCTCAAGCTGCTGCTCAGTAAAATGCAGACCGGCAGTCGGCGCAGCAGACGAGCCAAGCTCATGAGCATAAACCGTCTGATATCTGTCCTTGTCCTTCAGCTTTTCAGTAATATAAGGCGGCAAAGGCATCTGACCTATCTCGTCAAGTGTGGCAAAGAAATTCTCCTCGCACTCAAATCGTGCGATACGGTTTCCGTCCTCCAACACATCAATTATCTCCGCTTTCAGCTTACCACCGCCGAAAACAAATCTTGTGCCGATCTTGGCTTTTTTGCCGGGTCTGCAAAGAATCTCCCAGACCATGTTCTCTTTCTGCTCCACAAGCAAAAACTCAATGAACGAGCCTGTGTCCTCACGCTCTCCGTATATCCTCGCAGGAAGCACCTTTGAGTCGTTAAGCACAAGCAAGTCACCTTTTTTGAGATAATTGCATAGATTATAGAAATGGTCGTGTACCACCTCTCCCGTCTGCCTGTTTATCTTCATCATTCTCGAAGCATTTCTAGGCTCGACAGGGGTCTGTGCAATAAGCTCCTGCGGCAGGTCATAATAAAAATCCGATCTTTTCATATTGTTGATATCAAGCATTTTAAATATCTCCTATTTATTTAAAATATAATAATTATAATAATGTAGGGAACAGCGTCCTCTACGTCCCACTCTCACCATTCTCAAAGTCCTTATTCCAACAACTGTCAACATTCTTTAAAACCATTTAATTTCATATAAACTTATTAATTTACAGAAAATTAAAATATTTTTATCTATATGTATTGACAGAACGCTAAATATTTGTTATCATTAAACAGAACAGATAGAGGTGCAGTTGAAATGAGTATCATTTTTCGTGTGACCCCACACAACAGCGTCCCAACGCCTATGGTAAATGAGAAAGGTAAAACTGCCGAAGCGGAGTATCGGGAACACTCCTGCTGACTGTTAGTTTAATAGACTATCAGTTGTCATCATTACAAATGGTGGAGTGCTATCGGCATAAATTTTTATGTCAACATTCTTATTATATTGTATGATGAACTGGTTTTCAACCAGTTTTTTTATTATTTGTTTATTTTTTATGTTTTGTGCAAAATAACATTTGAACAGCGGCATATTTTAGTGTATAACGCCAAAGAAAATTGTTACCATGGCACAGGAAAAGGAGTTTTAATATGAAAAAGTACAATGTCGGTATCATCGGTGCAACAGGAATGGTAGGTCAGAGATTTTCTCTGCTTCTTGACAAACACCCATGGTTCAATGTAGTATGCGTTGCCGCTTCACCACGTTCGGCAGGCAAAAAGCTCAAGGACGCAGTTGCAGGCAAGTGGAAGCTTTCAGAGCCTCTGCCGGAAGCTATCGGTGAGCTTACAGTTCTGAACGCCGAGGAGGACGTTGAGAAGATCGCTTCAATGGTAGATTTCGTATTCTGCGCAGTTGATATGAAGAAAGACGAGATAAGAGCCCTTGAAGAAAAGTATGCAAAGGCTGAATGCCCTGTTGTATCAAACAACTCCGCACACAGACATACTCCTGATGTTCCAATGGTCATTCCTGAGGTAAACCCTGAGCATATCGAGATAATCGCTTCACAGAGAAAAAGACTTGGCACAAAGAGAGGATTTATCGCAGTTAAGTCTAACTGCTCACTCCAGTCTTACGTTCCTGCTCTTGCTCCTCTTATGGATAAGTATAAGGTAACAAAGGCTCTTGCCTGCACATATCAGGCAATTTCAGGCGCAGGCAAGACATTTGAAAGCTTCCCTGAGATCCTTGACAACGTTATCCCATATATCGGCGGCGAGGAAGAAAAGTCTGAGAAAGAGCCTCTTAAGATCTGGGGTCATATCGAGGGCGACGTTATCGTTGACGCAACAGCTCCAGCTATCACAACACAGTGCCTGAGAGTTCCTGTTTCCGACGGTCACACAGCAGCAGTTTTCGTATCATTTGAGAATAAACCTTCTAAGGAAGAGATTCTTCAGGCTTGGAAAGATTTCAGCGGTGTTCCACAGGAGCTTCAGCTTCCAAGCGCTCCAAAGCAGTTCCTTAACTACTTCACAGAGGACGATCGTCCACAGGCTAAGCTCGACAGAAACCTTGAGGGCGGCATGGCAGTTTCTATAGGCAGACTGAGAGAAGATTCACAGTATGACTATAAGTTCGTTTGCCTTTCACACAATACACTGAGAGGTGCGGCAGGCGGAGCAGTTCTGCTGGCTGAGCTTCTTGCAGCAAAGGGCTATTTTGACTAATATAACACATATATACGCACGAAAGGAGTGCTGTTTATGAAAAAGACTATTTTCACAGGTGCAGGCGTTGCTATCGTTACACCTATGAACGCTGACGGCTCTATCAATTTTGACAAGCTGGGCGAGCTTATCGATTTCAACATCGATAACGGCACAGACGCTATCATAATCTGCGGAACAACAGGCGAAAGTGCTACCATGACAGACGAGGAGCATATCGAGTGTATCCGCTATGCTGTTGAAAAGACAAATCACAGAATTCCTGTTATCGCAGGCACAGGCTCAAACCATACAGAGTATGCCGTAAACCTTTCTAAGAAGGCTGAGGAGCTTGGTGCTGACGCTCTGCTTTGTGTTACACCTTATTATAATAAGACTTCACAGGCAGGACTTATCGCACACTTCTCCGCTATCGCAAAGGCTGTTACACTGCCTATCATTCTTTACAACGTACCGTCAAGAACAGGTGTGAACATTCTTCCTGAGACCTGCCGTGAGCTTGCAAAGATAGACAATATCGTTGCTATCAAGGCAGCAAGCGGAAACATCAGCCAGATAACACAGGTGGCAGCTCTCTGCGGCGATGACCTTGATATCTATTCAGGCAACGACGATCAGATCGTTCCTATCATGGCTCTGGGCGGAAAGGGTGTTATTTCAGTTCTTTCCAACTGTATGCCATTTGAAACACATGAGATCACACAGCTCTGCCTTGATGGAAAGTACGAGGAAGCAAGAGAAAAGGTATTCAAGACCCTTAGTTTTGCAAAGGCACTTTTCAGCGACGTAAACCCTATCCCTGTCAAGGAAGCTCTTAACCTTATGGGCTTTGAGGTCGGCGAGTGCCGTCTGCCGCTTGTAAGAATGAGCGATGATAAGATAGAAAAGCTGAAAGCGTCAATGAACGCTCTCGGACTTATCAAGTAAAAAATACAAAGGGCGGAGAAATTCGCCCTTTATGTTTACCATTATAAAATTGTACTAATGTAAGGGTTGGCGTCCCCGACAGCCCAAACGCTGTCTTTGACGTTATCACTTACGTTTATCTACAAATCAAAAAGAAAAGGAATGATATAAATGACTAAGATCGCAATATGTGGCGCCTGCGGAAAAATGGGCAGGTTCATATATGATGTTATATCAGAGCGTGACGACTGCACAGTAAGCGCAGGTATCGACAAATTTGGCGAGGCTTATGCAGACTTCCCTGTAGTAAAAGAGCCTGCCGACCTGCCTGAAAAGCCTGATGTAATAATCGACTTCTCACACCCTTCCGCACTTGATGGACTTCTCAGCTATTGCCTTTCAAACGGCACTGCCCTTGTAATAGCTACCACAGGCTATACAGAAGAGGATACAGCGAAGATACACAAGGCTTCCGAGCAGATACCTGTTTTCTTCACATTCAACATGACCCTTGGTATCAATCTTCTTGCAAATCTTGCAAAAACTGCCGCAAAAGTTCTTGGCGGTCAGTATGATATCGAGATAATCGAGAAGCACCATAACCAGAAGATAGACGCTCCGTCAGGCACTGCTATCATGCTTGCAGATGCAATAAACGAGGAGCTTGACAACAAGTATCACTATGTTTACGATCGTCATTCTGTAAGAGCAAAGAGAGAAAAGACCGAGATCGGTATGCACTCTGTCCGTGGCGGCACTATTGTTGGCGAGCATGAGATAATCTTTGCAGGCAGAGATGAAGTCATCTCCCTCAAGCACGAAGCTCATTCAAAGCAGGTTTTCGCTGTGGGTGCAGTGAATGCAGGCGTTTTCCTTTGTGGAAAGCCGGCAGGACTTTACGCAATGAGCGATCTTCTAGCTTCACTTTAATTAAATATCAGATACAGTGGGTGTCCTTGACGTTCCACTATTTCAGAGATTTTTTTACACTCTCAGGCTGCTGTTTTATACGGCAGCCTTTTTTCATACAAAAAAATAGCCGTGCGTGATTTTTCCGCACAGCCATTTCATTACATATTCTTATCAAGCTCCAAAGTCGTTTTCTCACGCTTTGTGAGCTTTTTCCATTGTGCTTTGTACTCTGCATAGACCATTTTCCACTCGGCTTCATCAGGAACATATCCGCCGAAGCAGGTCTTTTCAAAAAGATCTATAAGACCGCCAAGCTCAACTCCACGCCTCTTAACAAGATATTCTCTTATCATTTCAGGCGTGTATCCCGATAGCTTATCATTAGAAGCTATGGTCAAAAGCCTTATCACCCGCCTGTAAAGCCTTATGACTTTGTCGCCGTTATCTCTGAATTTAAGTGACAGTCGGAAAAATACCTCGATAATTCTGTTAAGGAACACGAAAACCACAAGCACAAACGCTACACCGGTAAACAGTGCGATCCTGCTGAAATAACTTACAAAAGTTGAAACATCAAAGTTCGTACCATTTGCACTGTAGTCACGCTGATAGCCAGGAACTGTCGGGTCAAAAGTCATCCAGCCAATGCCTGTGATAAAGACCTCTACAAAAGCGTGAGCATGGCTATCTCTTACCACAAACTCTCCACGTTCATTCTTTTCATATGCTGCAAAGCCCTCAACATACCTTGCTGGAAGTCCCAGCATTCTCGCCATAAGTGTCATGCTTGTGGCATAGTTTGTGCAGTTTCCGCGCTTGCTCGTGAAAAGAAAATATGCGATAGACTCATCGTCAGGCTCATACTCGTTATCGTAAACATAGCCGTTCTGCTCAAAATAATCCACAAGCGCCTGAGCTTTCTCATAATCATTTTTGCAGTTTTCCGTTATGTTTTTCGCAAGAGCCTCCATTTTTCCGCCTTTATCGTCATATGCAGAAACATCTGCGTACAACGCATATATCTTATAAATATTCAGCGCTTGATTTGATGTGACATCTCCGTTTGTCAAACCATAAGAAAGCAGCAGTTTAAACTGATTTTCGGTCATATCAAGATTTGCCGCAGCCTGTCTTTCGCTCTCCGTTTCAGGGATATACTCAAAGCTAATGCCAAGCTTATTTCCTGCGGTGTCATATGGTCTGTAGACCTCGCTGTGAGTTGTTTTGATATAAACGTTGTTCTCCCCTGGAGTTATCATCAGCGGGGCAGGGATATAGCTAGGGGCAAAGCTGTCGCTGAACTGATTCATGACTGCCTTTTCACTGAACAGATCATCAGGAAACTGTGACCTGTCCACGCCAAGATCCTTGGTGTAATCCTTATCTGCAAGTGACTTTGCTATGCTGTAAACATAGCTCGGTGAGTTCACCTCGTTGTCACCGTAAAGATGAACATTTTTGTCAAAATCAAAATCGTAGAAGCTATCGTCTGTTACCCACTTCTCGTTTCTGAAAAGGTCAAAGGATTGTCTGCGGAGATAAATGACCTGTTCATCAGAGGTTGTGGTGAAGTTGAAAAGGATCTCGCCCGTTGCGTCTGCGCCAAATCTTGGGGAAGACTCATCACTAAGATTGTCATATGTGCCACTGCTTTTGATATTCACATCAAAGAAGTTGCTGTTTTTTTCAAGATAAGATGTCTTTGAGGAAGTCGGCATAAGCATTGCAAGCGCACCCACAAGGGTAACGAAAACCGCCGATGCCGCCACATAAGAGCCGTTTATAACAAGGTCATGCTTGCTCTCGTCTGAAACAAGTCTGCTGTGCACCATAAGTGCAATGAACACAGTGAGCATTATGGTTATGTCAAGAGTATCCATTGAGTCGGCACGCTTTCCGTAAATAAAAAACGGAAAAAGCACAACGAGCATTGTTCCAAAGCTTCTATAGCGCACAATGGTGAAATAATAAAGCACCGAAATGATAAAGAAGCCTAGTCCCACAAACAGAAAGTAGAAATATTCATCTATCTGACCTATCTCCTGCCTGTTTACATAAAACCAATTGATAAATGGTTTTCCAGAATGTTCAAATCCAGCACGAAGAAGCTGAAAGCCAAAAAGCATCACTGCCACCATAAGGGCGGTATAGACAAGACCTCGCAGGACTTTTTTCGGCTTCAGCCACTCAAAAAGAGCGAACAGCAGACATTCATAGACCACATATCCAAAAGTATAAAGTCTGACATTGTCTACAAGATAGGTCTTAAAGATTATGTTCATGACCACTGCTCCAAGGAGCAGCGGCAAAGCATATTTTGAAAGAATATTCACAAGGGTGTTTTTTATCTGAGCAGTTTTAGTATTCAAAAGCCACACCCCCTATGTCATTTTACGAAACTCGAAAGTTTCGTCTACAAGCCACATATTTTCTGTCTGCTTATCAAGACCGCTAAGACGTGTCACTACAAAAGAGCCGTTAAATTCTTCCATGAGAGAAGAAAAATCCCCCTGAGAAGTCGCCATGCAGGCTGTGAAGCAGATAGGAGCTGTCTTGCCTATCTCATGAGAAAAGGCAAAACGCTTTTCCTGCGGATATGGTGCTATTGCCGCAAGGTCGTTTTGAAGCTCTATTATATCACCTGCCTGCTTTATTTTCATGCTTTTCCAGCCGTCAAGATAATAATTATACTCACTCTCGAAGCCTTCCATAATAAGCATTGAAAGCATTGCAAGGCTCGCTTCGACTATATTATCAATATTCATAGCAAACATAGGGTCATGATTTTCGCTTGGTATATCAAGGAAAAACGCCTGACTTGAAGCCGTGACCTTTTCATCAAGGCGCACCATAAGCTCGTCACGCTTTGATGAAAGCTTCCAGTTTATTCTTTTCAGCGGGTCGCCTATCTCATACTGTCTGTGGTCATAGCCCGGAACGCCTGTAAGACCAAGTGCATTTTCATCTGATTCGCTTTCGTTATCGTCAAATGAAGCGTTCTCGGAAGTTGCTTTAAGAAGCTCTGTTTGAGAGCCAGTGTCAGGGATATTCGGCATTATCTTTATTTTTCCCACGGCTTTTTCATAACGTGAACTGTCAAGGTGCAGGGTGATTATTCCAAGATAGTCATGCAGACGTATGCTTTTTATTTTCACTGTGCCAAGACCTGCATAGCGTGTTTTCAGCTTAACGCTAACGCTTTGCTGTCTGCCGCCTGCCACGATAGTTTTAAATTCAAGTGGGCTTACAGCACCGATATTATCTGAACACTCTGCCGTTACCTCAACAACGCATGAGGGAATAATGCGTATTGCATTTAAAAGCATTATGTCAGCGTCAAACTCCTCGTTCTTTGCACTTATTTCTGTGGAAAGCTTTATGGCTGCCACAAGTTTATGCTTGGTAAGAAGAAGTGCCGCAAGAGATATCACAAAGGCTATAGCTAAAAGATAAAGCACAAGCGTACCGCCGCTTCCGTTTATATAAACTCTAAGCAGTATCGCCACCGCCACGCAGGTAAGATAACCTAAAAGATTTTTCATGGGGTCATATCCTCTATTTCTCTATTGCGTCAGGTGATTTTACTGTAAGAGCGATATTTTCAAGAGCTTCCCTTTCATTTTCAAAGGCGGATTTGCCTTTTGGAGAAAGCATAAGTCTATGTGCAAGAACGTCAGGCATAACAGCCTTGACATCATCTGGCATGACAAATCCTCTGCCCTGAACAAAGGCATAGGCTTTTGAAGCTTTGAGAAGTGCGATACTTCCACGGGGAGAAACGCCAAGCTTTACATAGTCTGAATTTCTTGTTGCGGTAACAAGGCTCAGGATATATTTTCTCACAGAAAGCTCTGCGGTCACATTTTCAGCGTAGCCCATAAGCTCACGGACGTTTTCAAGGGTCATGACAGGCTGGATATTCTTTGCAAAGCCTGATCTTTCGGCTCTTGACATGATATCGAGCTCATCATCATATGAGGGATAGCCCATTGATATCTTCATAAGAAATCTATCCATTTGGGCTTCAGGCAAATGATAAGTGCCGTAAGTTTCCACAGGGTTTTGTGTGGCGAGCACCATAAAAGGCGACGGCAGCTCGTGGGTCTTTCCGTCGATAGATATTTGGTGCTCTTCCATGACTTCAAGCAAGCTTGACTGAGATTTTGGGGAGGCTCTGTTTATTTCGTCTGCCAAGAGGAAATTGCACATTGCCACACCCTCTTTATACTCAAGCTCATGAGTTTTCTGGTCTATCATAGAAAAGCCAACGATATCGGACGGCATAACGTCAGGGGTAAGCTGGATACGATTATATTTGCCGTCCACTGACCTTGCAAGGGCTGATACAAGCTGAGTTTTGCCTACTCCAGGCACGTCCTCGATAAGAACATGACCGCCGCAAAGCATGGCTGTGATTATTTTAAGCACAGAGTCGGTCTTGCCGACTATAACTTTTTCGATATTATCTGTGAGAAGTTTTACCTTTTCGTTCAATTTTTTTATCCCCCTTTTTATCAGGTGTTCTGTTTGGTGTGAGCGATATCATTTTTCTTTTTAAAAGCACCACATTTTCGATACCTGTGGTATGCGGGAACATATCAACGGGCTGGATAAGCTGTGCTTTATAGCCTATTTTTGCAAGAAGCTTCAAATCACGCTCGAGAGTTTCTATTTTACAGGAAACGTAGACTATCTTTTCAGGTCTGAGTTTGCCCAAGGCTTCAACAAATTCTTCTGTTGTGCCTGCTCTTGGAGGGTCAAGGAAAACTGCATCACAGCTCTCACCTGCCTGCGCAAGCTTTGTCATGAACTCACCTGCGTCCTCATTATAAAACCTGATATTGTCAAGCTTATTGAGCTTGGCGTTTGAAACTGCGTCCTTTATGGCTTCGGCATTAAGCTCAACGCCTGCCACGTCTGCACCGCTTTTTGCAGCGATAAGACCGATAGTACCTGTTCCGCAATATGCGTCGATAACTTTATCGCCTTTTTTAAGCTCGGCACAGGAAACTGCTTTAGAATAGAGCTTTTCTGTCTGCTCAGGGTTTACCTGATAGAAAGAATGAGGCGAAATTCTGAACTTACAGCCGCACATCTCGTCGGTGATATAGCCTTTGCCGTACATTATAATATCACGGTCGCCCAAAGTAAGAGGAACTCTGCCTTTATTAACGTTTTGGACGATAGTGGTTATATACGGGTGTTTTTCAGTAATAGCTTTAACGAAATTTTTCTTTGCAGGAAATATGGGGGTAGCTGTAACTAGCACGAGCATTACCTCGCCTGTTGTTTGGGAGGTACGGATAAGGGTATGCTTAAGAAGGCCCTGATCACTTTCCTCGTTATATGGAAGGATACGGAAGTCAGCCATAAGCTCTTTAAGGGTAGCGACTATTTGCTGTGCTCTTATATCCTCCAAAAAGCAATCGTCAGTTATTACCATGCTATGGGTAGAGGACTGATACACTCCTGAGACGATACGCTTTGAGCTATTGACCTTATAGACAGTTTGGACTTTATTGCGATAATTATAGGGGTCGTCCATAGTTATTATCTGCTGAGGTCTGCAAAAGCGGCTCAACATTCTATCGGCTTTTGCCTGCTTCCATTCTATTTGCTGGGCGTAGACCTTATCCAACTGACAGCCGCCGCAGCGTTTAAAGCAGCTGCATTTTTTCTCGCCTGTTGACTTATCGATAATGGTATGTTTATTCATCACATTTACTCTTTTCATTATGTATAAATTTTATTTTAAGTATACCATTTTATATGAATAATGTCAACAAAGGCGGTTATAACAATTAAATTTAGCAGTATGCTCACGGGGTATAGCTAAGGTGTGTCGGTATAAATATTCAATTTTCAAGCTTCAGACGGAGTGCAGGAAGTGCTTTTCTGTGCGATCAGAACCTCTCATCGTGTTCACCTAACTCACGTTGACAAAATGTTTCCTCATACACTGTCGCTCCGCAAGGTTTCCGATTTGTGGTGAAACCTCTTCTACTTATACACGAAAAGTGGGTATTTTGTTGCAGAAAAAATGCAACAATTGCAGAAATGTTGCCAAATTAAATTATAAATCATTTGTTTGCACAAATTTTGGGGTGTGAATTGGCGGATTTGACGGAAAACACATGAAAAATGTATAGTATTTGGGTATAAAAATACCGCCCGACCTTAGTCAAGCGGTTATTTGTATTATTCAATATCGATTATCGGCTCCCACCGATAATGTCCGTTGCACTCTTTGTTAGTGCAGACAAAGTAATGTGCCTTATCTGCTGTTGTATTCACAGGAACATAGTAGCCGTTATGGCAAACAGGACACTCAACTTTTTCGCCTTTTTTTAACTTCGTGAGAATATCATTTTCTTCTGCCATGAACATAGCCCCCTTTTCTCCAGTTAAATTCAGGATAAACGTCTTTTACTGCAAGCTTTGAACACCACACAGCACTTGCTGTGATCTGAGCGGATAACGTACACCCTAAGTCCTGCGTTGAAACGAAAATTGACTCACACGCTCACGTGGAGCGTGACATTCATAGTCTGCGTTCGCAAAAAGAGATTTCAATTTCAACTCACACGCTCACGTGGAGCGTGACATAAAAGAACAATGGACTTTAATGGCTATACGGATTTCAACTCACACGCTCACGTGGAGCGTGACCTTCTTTTGTCAATGCTGTTTTCCATGTTCTTAAATTTCAACTCACACGCTCACGTGGAGCGTGACCATTTCAGCCGATGTAAAAATTGTAAATATTTTCATTTCAACTCACACGCTCACGTGGAGCGTGACTGGTGTATTTGCAATTTTTGTAAAATTCTTTACATTTCAACTCACACGCTCACGTGGAGCGTGACCATGCTAAAGTGGGAAATTGACTTGCTTGCTATCATTTCAACTCACACGCTCACGTGGAGCGTGACCAGTTATTGGAAATGTTGTAAGCGGTGTTACACATTTCAACTCACACGCTCACGTGGAGCGTGACTGGGAAGATTTTGATTTTACATTGAATAAGTTAAATTTCAACTCACACGCTCACGTGGAGCGTGACTTGACTGGTCGGAAAAATATTCAAAGCTTGAAGATTTCAACTCACACGCTCACGTGGAGCGTGACAACATTGCCGATACCATACTCACGGGCGTGTTGAATTTCAACTCACACGCTCACGTGGAGCGTGACTGCAAAAAGTGGGTCTATTTCAATCAAGACAGCAATTTCAACTCACACGCTCACGTGGAGCGTGACATATGTTAAATAATCGACAGCAGGCGGTTGATAATTTCAACTCACACGCTCACGTGGAGCGTGACGTTGAGAATGACAGCTGGAAACTGACAAATGGTCAATTTCAACTCACACGCTCACGTGGAGCGTGACACTTGATGTTGTGTATATCTGGTGCTTGCTCAACGTGATGCGGACTTATTTTTTTATTTAATGGGTATCGGTTTGATTTTGTTCACTATGCGTTCACAAATAGCATGGCATTTTCATGCGAACTTACTAAGGATTTGTGGATCACTTGGGGTACGCTGGTCAAAATATTAGGACGCCTTCGGGGTCATAGGTCTCTTTGGTGCCGTAGTGTTCTACTCTATGCTTCCAATTGTTGCCTAAGTAATATATCCGCAGACTATCATGCTTTTGGTCTATTATTTTCAGAAGTTTATCTTTCACTTTCAGAAAAGTGCCATAGTCAACGTCTATTTCAAACACGC
>UMAR01069170.1_pt1 | contig 22218 bp, 17 predicted proteins | sample 1963761 | NCBI WGS metagenome assembly UMAR01 (sample SAMEA4835921, study PRJEB28245) | human gut metagenome | biome: gut microbiome; material: fecal sample | place: Denmark | collected 2008 | reverse complement strand
TATACCAATCACGGCGAAATAATTCCGCCCAGCAAAACGAAACAGAATGAGTTCGGATTCAAATATAAGAATGGGAATGTACTTCATACCCTGAGCTTCTATGAAATCAAACAGGCGAACGGGATCGGCGTCCTGAATGCTGACGGAACGGAAACGTATAAGCTGGACGGGCAGCAGCGCAACAGAGGGATAGAATTTTCCACCGCCGGCAGTATAGGAGAAAAGTGGAGCTATGTATGGGGCGTGTCTTATCTGGATTCCAAACAGACCAAAACATATAAAGGGATGAATGACGGAAGAAGAGTAGATGCGCTGCCGAAGTGGAGCAGCGACTTGGCGCTTGTATACAAACCCAATGATGATTTACGCTTCATCGGGCGGCTGAGTTATACCGGATCCGCATTGATTAGGAATACAGCAAGCTATGCAAAGCCGCTGAAAATTGGCGGACAGACACTGGTAGATCTCGGCGTTTCTTGGGATACCCATTTCGGGAGACAGCCTGTGACTTTGTCCGCATGGTGCTATAACCTGCTGGATAAGGATTACTGGTATGCTTCCGGTGGAAATAATATCGGCCTCGGCGCACCAAGAACCTTTGCGATTTCCGCACAGTTCAATTTCTGACGGAAGAAATGAAAATAAGCCATTATGGAAAAGATAAATCCATGATGGCTTATTTTTGTTTTTATTGAAAGAAATAAAAAAGTTCATAGTATATAATAGAGAAAAATGTGCTTTATGTGAGCACAAAATGAAAAACATGAAAAGAGTTTGCTGTGCTTCGGGCTGTTGACGGGAGAGAAGATGAAAAAACATATACATATCGGAATGGATGTAGGTGCATCGGCAGTGAAATGCATCGTTTTAGATACCGGCGGTAAAATTCTTTGGCGGCAGTATATTTATCATGACTGCCGTGTGATGGAGACTGTGGAACGGGTGATGACCGATCTGGTGGCTGTGTATGAAGGAAGTGAAGCATTTCTTTGCATGACCGGACAGGGGGGAGAGGACATCGCGGAACGCTTTGGCGTGCCCTTTATACCGGAGATTGTTGCGCAGTCGGATTATCTGTCCCATTTCGGCGGAGATGTGGATGCGGTGATTGAAATTGGCGGGGAAAGTGCGAAAATCACTTATCTGCATCCGGTAGTGGATCAGCGGGTCAATCGGATATGTGCCGGCGGTACGGGTGCGTTTCTGGATCATATGGCAAAACTTTTGGGAACAGATACCATGGGACTTAATGATCTTGCCGGCAGAGGAACGAAAGTATATCCTGTCGCATCAAGATGCGGTGTTTTTGCCAAAACAGATATCCAGGGGCTGCTGAATGAAGGAGCAGAAAAAGCGGATGCGGCACTATCCCTGTTTCATGCCGTGGTTGCCCAAGTCGTGTCCGGACTTTCCCACGGCCGGCCGATAGAAGGACGTGTCGCTTTTCTGGGAGGACCGCTGACATTCCTTCCGATACTGAGAAAATGTTTTGCGGAAGAGCTTTCTCTTGACGGGGATCGTGCGGTTCTTCTTCCTGAAAGTGAATATTACCTTGCTTTTGGCGCAGCTGTTTCAGCTGAAAAATCGAAATCGGCCAATCTAAAAAATGTGAAACTGCATATGGAAAAAGAAAGGGCGGACTCCAGTTCTTCTGTGGAAATGGTGGAAGGTCTTTTTTCTTCTCCGCAGGAGTATGAAGATTTTGTGAAAAGACATGCCGCTGCCGCGGTCAGACGATATCCTTTGTCAGAATATACCGGGGCTGTGTGGATGGGCATAGATGCCGGATCGACGACTTTAAAGGCTGTACTCATCGACAAGGATGGTGCGATACTCAGAGAGTGGTATGGCAGTCATCGGGGAAATGTGATTTCCCGGGCGAAAGAAATTCTGCTTGCTATGTATGAGGTGCTGCCTTCTCAGTGCTGCCTGGCAGGTGTCGGAGTTACCGGTTATGGGGAAGGACTTCTCCGTAAAGCGTTCTGTTTGGATACAGGGGAAGTGGAAACTATGGCGCATCTTCGGGCTGCCAGATTTTTCTGCCCGGAAGTGACGGCACTTTTGGATATCGGCGGACAGGATATGAAGTACTGCCGATTAAAAGATGGAAGGATAGACCATATTTCTTTAAATGGAGTCTGCTCCTCCGGCTGCGGTTCTTTTCTGGAATCTTTTGCAGATCATCTTCACATGGATATTAAGGAATTTGCAAGGCAGGCGGCATTGGCAGAGAAGATGCCCGATCTGGGAAGGCACTGTACGGTTATTATGAATTCTTATGTGAAAAAGGTGCAGAACCGCGGTGTGGGATTGGCAGGTCTTGCGGCGGCGCTTTCCGTATCGGTGGTCAAAAATGCGCTCTTCAGCGTCATTCAGCTGGAGTCTGCTGAAGAGCTGGGGGATCATATCGTGGCGGAAGGCGGTACCTTTTATAATGACGCGGTACTCCGCGCTTTTGAACGTCTGACGGGAAAGGAAGTCATCCGTCCGGATATTGCGGGTCTCATGGGTGCCTATGGAATAGCACTTAAAGCCAAAGATCAATTTGGAGAACAGCATGTTTCTTCCCTGCCAGGCGCTGCGGAAATAAAAGCGTTCCATATGGAAACGGAAAACCGGACCTGCCCCGGCTGCGGCAATCATTGCGCTGTCAGTGTGCGCCGTTTTTCCGGTGGTGAAATTTTTGTGACGGGAAATCGATGCGGAACGGGAGAAATCATACTGACCGGAGAAAGAAATAAGACATCCTGTCCGGATGTGTACCAGTGGATAAAAGATCATGTATTTAAAAAAGAAGCACCTGAAGAGAAGTGCAGGGGAATTGTGGGGATACCCGCCGCTTTGGATATGTGGTCGGATTTTCCTTTTTGGGCGGGATTTTGGAACAGCCTCGGATATCGTGTAATGACATCGGAATGGAATGAAGAAGATGCGAGACAGGCGGCGATGACCATTCCGCAGCGCGTGCACTGTCATCCCTGTATGCTGGCTCATGGGCATCTGCAAAATCTGATCCGGCGGGAACCGGATATGATCTGGTTCCCCGCACATACAAGAGCGTGGCACAATTCGTTTACCGATGAAAAACGGCATGCACTCTACGGCCATGTATTGGCAAAATTTATGAAAAAACAAATTGCGAAAGCCAAAATTCCCTATCTTCATCCCACGCTTCCGGAGTTCGGTATGAAAAGACTGGGAAAAGTTCTTGTACGGAGACTGCCGCAATTTTCGGAAGAGGATATAGAAAAAGCAGTGGAAGCGGGATATGAAAGATTAGCACGGTATGAAAACGCATATAAAAAAGAAACGGAAAAAGCACTTTTGTGGATAAAGGAGAATCACAAGACAGGGATTGTACTCACCGGAAGACCTTTCCATGGAGATGTGCAGATCCACAAAGGTGTTCCTTACATGGCAGAGACTTTAGGTGCGGCAGTGTTGTCCGGGGAAGGACTTGCACTTCTTGAGAAAGACCGCCTGCCGGGCGGAGCCCGGTCATCCTCTTACCTGCTGCGGAAAGCCTGCGAAAGAGTGATCCGGGAACACGGTTTGGAACTCGTAGCGCTGCGTTCCGTCAGCTGCGGCTTGGATAGAGAGGCAGCAGATGAAGTGGAAAAGAAATTGAAAGAAAAAGGAAAATTCTATACGGTGCTCAGCCTGGATCAGGGAACAAATACGGGAGCCGTAAAAATACGGCTGAGAACACTTTTGGCAGAAATAGAAGAAAGAAACTCTTTTTGTAAAGAACGGTGAGAAGTTTTTTGACTTGATATGCCGTGCCTGAAAAGATGCGGCCATTCTTTTTCGCTTTATGGATCCGGGGAAGATTGCTCGTGAAATGTTTTACAGGTGAATCGGTACGCGTTTTTTATATTTCATTCCTCATGTATAATGGAATGGAGTAAAAGTTAGGAGCGGGAAAGCAGCCGCAGTGGATAAGGCCGAGTATAGATAGGGCATGGAGGGAATCATGACAGAAGAAGAGTACCATCGGATCGCACGAAGAGAAAAAATATTTTATGCTGTCCTTATTATCGCGTGGTGTTTTGCTTTTGCAGTCTGGTTCACCATCGGATTTCCCAAAGCGAAGTGGGTGCTGATCGGCGGAGGGACGCTGATATACTTGTATCTGAAAAGCACCTTCACAGGACTTCCCTGGTCGAGGCAGCTGGTCAAACTTCATCCGGTGCGGATGGAAGCGCAGGAAGAAATTGGGACAGAGGAAGACTATCCTCTTGTTTCGGAAACGGAAAGAAAAGGATATATAGCGCTGGCGGGACTTTGCCTGACGGAAGAAACGCAGAAGAAGCTGGCATCTTTTTTTGAGACATTGAAAGACTATTCAGGTGCGGGAGAAGATGGGGAGTATGGCAGCACGCTGTTCTATGTGATGGAGTACATGGATGAGGAAGCCCATATTTTTTTTCTGATGGGGCTTGATTGGAAGCAGGAGGTGGAAACCCTGGAATGGCGGATCGAAAGCGCGCTTACAAAAAATTTCGGCGTGTCTGCCGACCTGCCGGATTTCAGATCATATGGAAACAAGTCAATTTCCGCCCCTTCTGTTTTTGCCGACTATGACAATGCCCTGCGCAGGAAAGGATTTCAGCTGGGCTTTATAGATGTGGAATGTGATGAATACGTCATATTTGTCCATCGGACAGCGGATAGGGACAAAGCAGCAGACGCTGTACATCGGATTGGATACCGATATAAGGAAGTGGCGGATCTGGCAATATGAAAAACAGGAGATCGGGAGACGCCGGTATGAAATACGATCAGGCACAGGTCAGAATCCATGAAGCATACACGGTGGCAATCAGGGATCTGGGTGTCCATGGGGAAGGGATTGGGAGTGTGGACGGATTCACCGTATTTGTTCCCGGGGCGCTTCCCGGAGAAACGGTCACCGTGAAAATCACTCTGTTGAAAAAATCTTATGCTCTGGGAAAACTGCTTTCCATAGAGCAGGAATCCCCTTTCCGCACGGTGCCGAAATGTCCCGCTTATGAAAACTGCGGCGGCTGCCAGCTTTCCCATCTCACCTATGAGGGGCAGCTGGATGTGAAATATCGCCGTGTAAAAGATGTGATAGAGCGTATCGCCGGCGAATCGGGAGATCTGGTGAGGCCTGTGCTTCCGGCGGCGCATCCTTTCGCGTACAGAAATAAAATGGCCGTACCGGCAGGTCTCGTAAAGAGGAAAGCGGCGCTCGGCTGCTACCGGCAAGGAAGCCATGACATCATACCGGTTTCATCCTGTGCTATCCAGAAAGAAGAAAATAACCGTCTGCTTCAATTTGCCCGGTGGTTTATAGAGAAGTACGGGATTTCCGTCTATGATGAAAAGACACGGAAAGGAAGCCTGCGCCGTGTAATGGGGCGCGTGGGCGATGACGGAAAAGTGATGGTTGTCCTTGTGACCGCTTCCGAAACCCTTCCGGAAGAAAAGCGGTGGATAGAAGAAATACAAAAGGAACTGCCCGAAGCAGTTTCCCTCTGGCACAATATCCAGCCCAAGCCGGGAAATACGATACTGGGCGCGAAAATCCGACACCTCTGGAGCAGAGAAACGCTCACTGCCTCTCTTTGCGGACTGCGATTTGAAGTATCCCCGTACTCCTTCTTTCAGGTGCATAAAGAGCAGGCGGAAATTCTCTATGAGAAAGCATTGGCATACGCCGATCTGAAAGGAGGAGAAACCGTCATAGATGCTTACTGCGGCACGGGAACTATTTCCCTCTGCCTGGCGAAAAAAGCAAAGCGAGTCATCGGCATAGAAATCGTAAAGTCCGCCATAGAAGACGCCAAAAAGAATGCGAAAATGAATCACATGGAAAATACGGAATTTTATGCAGCCGACGCAGGAAAATTTATGCCGCAGCTTTACCGGAAAGGACTGGTTCCTGATGTGATCGTCATGGATCCCGTCAGAGCAGGCTGCAGCGAAGAAGTGTTGAAGGCGGCGGCAGGTATGAATCCCAAGCGCATCGTCTACGTTTCCTGCAATCCCGCCACCTTTGCCAGAGATGCGAAGATTTTAAAATCGGAAGGCTACGAAATCAAAGAAGTCCAGCCGGTGGACATGTTTCCCCAGACCATGCATGTGGAGACGGTATGCCTCTTAGTTCTGAGAAATCCCGTTACGCATATCAACATCGATGTAGATGTGGAAGAACTGGTGCAGGACAAGCGCGGTCGGGCAACATATGGTCAGATTCAGGAATATGTTAAAGAACATACAGGTCTGAATGTAACGAACCTGAATGTCACACAGACAAAGCGGAAATGCGGAATCATTGAGCGGGAGAACTATAATCTGCCAAAGTTGGAGGATTCCAAATAGCCAAACTGCACGAAAGAGGAGGAAGAAGCGATTATAGAAGCATTTAAGCATTTCGGACTTTTATAAAACAAATTCTTGAAAATATTCGCTTAAACGAATATAATGTTATTGGTTTATTGTAGCTTGCTTTGAGGTGATTTCTATGAATGGTTACATTACGGTACAAGAAGCTGCTGAAAAATGGAATATTACTCCTCGGCAGGTTCAAATACTTTGCAAAAACAACCGTATTGTTGGCGCAACAAGGATGAGTCGTATTTGGATTATTCCTGAAAACGCTGAAAAGCCCACTAACGACAAGAGAAAGGCTGGGATCACAAATGACTAATGCTGAAAAGCTGAATGATCTTGCCAACCGTTTTCAAACGAATCTGGCCTATTACAAAGAAGGCAGAAACAATTACAATGAATACTCTTGCCGTATTGAATACATTGATTCTCTTTTGAAAATTCTCGGATAGGATGTAGCAAACGAAAGAGGTCTTGCTCCGCAATACCGTGAGGTAATAGCTGAAAACTATTCGACACCAACTGATCGTCCGGACTATACGATGACATTAAGAGGTGTTCCGAAATTCTTTGTTGAAGCGAAAAAGCCTGCAGTCGATATTATAAGAGCGACCGATCCTGCTTTTCAGACAAGAAAATACGGATGGAATGCCAATCACAGAATTGCTGTTCTTACGAATTTTGAATATCTGGCGATATATGATACTTGCTATGTTCCAAAAGAGGAAGATGGATGTGCTGTGGCTCGTTATCGTATTTTCCACTTTACCGAATATGCAGACCGGTATGACGAAATCGTTTCTCTCATTTCAAGAGATGTTGTCTATTCCGGCCAATTTGATCGGTATTTGGATGATAATTTCCCTGCGACTGGCGGCGAGAAGCAGCAGGTAGATACCCTGTTCTTAAAACAGATCAACGAATGGCGAGTTTTACTGAGTAATGAGCTTTATAGAAAAGGCGGACGTTATCAGTCACTTGAAGTTCTCAATGATGTTGTTCAGGAGTTTATCAATCAGATTGTTTTCCTTCGCATTTGCGAAGATAAGAATCTCCCATTGTATCACAAACTTCAAGATACAGTTTCTGAGCCGGAGCAACTTCAAGCAAAGCTGGAAGAACTGTTCCGCTCTGCAGACCATCGTTACAACTCCGGTATGTTTTCTGGGGACGATATTGTTTTTGATCTGTCCAGTGCTGTTATCTCTGAAATGATAAAAGGACTCTATTACCCGCAGAGCCCCTATTTGTTCAACATTATCGAGCCGAATCTTCTTGGGAAGATTTATGAGATGTTCCTGACGGAACAGCTGGTTCTTCTCCCAGATGGCATGATTGGGCTTGGCAAAAAGAAGGACTGTCTCAATAGATCAGTAGTCACAACTCCGACGGAGATTGTGAAGTATATGGTTGAAAAGACTTTGAGCAAAGCCTGTGAAGGAAAGGCACCTACAGAAATTTTGGATATCCATATTGCTGACATAGCCTGTGGATCGGGAATCTTTCTTGAAGAAGCCTTTTCTTATCTGCAAAACTATTGCGTTCAGAAATATCTTGCCAATGGTGAGCAGGAGCATTTGCTTGAGATCGGAAACGGTTCGTATAAGCTGTCCCTCGACGAAAAGAAGCGTATCCTCTGTTCTTGCATTTACGGTATTGATATAGACATTCATGCTGTCGAAGTGGCAAAATTTTCACTTTTGATTAAGCTGATTGAAAATGAGACAGCTCCTTCGGTTGCAGATGAAACGCCGATACTGCCTGACCTGAGCACAAATATCCTTTTCGGTAATTCACTCGTAAGTTCCGAGGAGCTTCAAGGAATACGGGCATCCGCTGATGAATTGATTGAGTTGGCTCCGTTTGACTGGAATTCTATCAATAACGGTAACCTCTTTAGCGTAATTATCGGCAATCCTCCCTATGTTAATACAGAGGGAATGCACGCGCTGCTTCCGATCCCGGAAGTTGAAATATACAAGAAGAAATATAAGACTTCGCATAAACAGTTCGATAAGTATTTCATCTTCATTGAGCAGGCTGTTCGGAAGACTGCGGAAAATGGATATATTTGCTATATTGTTCCGAACAAATTCTTCAAAATCGGAGCCGGAGAGAAACTGAGAGCTCTAATCTCAAAAGATCAGATGCTTGTAAGCCTTGATGACTTTGGCGATGCCCAGCTTTTTGAAGATAAGACAATCTACAGTTCTATATTGCTTCTTCAAAAAACGAAACAAGATACGTTTGTATATTCAAGCATTGATTCTGCAAATAAGCTTTGGGCTGGCGAAGAAGTAAACAAGATTGAATTAAACGCACCTATCCTGAACAAGCTCCCGTGGCGTCTGACAACCGATATGGACTTCCTTGCTATGCTCCAAAAGTTAGACCAAATATCAGTTCCGCTCACAAAGCATACCGAGATTTTTAATGGTATTCAGACAAGTGCCGAGCGCCCCACGCCGATTTATTGGTTTTCTTCGGAAGACATTATTGCCGAGTATCAGGATACGATTGAAATCCGCAGAGATGGTCACAATTGCACAATTGAAAAAGCTATTCTGCGCCCGTATTTTAAGCCTACACGCCAGGACGAACGCGGATTGAACTCTTATAGTGTTTTGCAGACAGATAAGCGGATCATCTTCCCTTATGACGGTGCAGGGCATCTTATTCCAATCGACGAAATGAAGGCGTCTTATCCCGGAACGTATGCCTATTTTGAAGCATACTATGATCGGTTAGTTCCGAAATGCGTATCCGATTTCGGTATTCGTGATGTTCCTAATGCAACGGCAGATACATGGTATCAGTACGGCAGAACTCAGGCACTGACGGCATTCATCAACACACCAAAACTGATTGTAGGTGTTTTAAGCAAAGAACCAATGTATGTTCTTGATAAGAACGACATCTTAATTGCCTCCGGTGGTACCGCAGGATACTGTGCCGTAAGTAAAAAGGCTGACAGCCCCTATGCACTTGAGTATATTCAGGCATGGCTGTCCAGTCCAATTACGGAGCGAATACTTGAGATTGTCGGCAGCGATTTTGAAGGCGGCTTCATTGCCCGTGGCACATTCGTTCTTTCGACGCTTCCGTTCGTAGAGCTTGATTTTGAAAACGCCGTTCAGAAAGGCATCTATGATCGTGTCGTTGAAGCCAGCAGAGAGATTTATGATATAAATACTACTCTGTTGAGCCAGCCAGTAAGACGCATTTCAACACTGCTTCAAGCCAGAAAAGACACATTGATTAAGGAAATAGAAAAACTGATTGCTAAAGTATATAAGTTGGATTTTTAAGTGAGGTTATCGCCATGAGGCTCAAGAAAGACAGTTCTGAACAGAAATTGAGAGGGGCATATTATACACCGTTGCAGCTTGCAAATGCAATGGTAAATCTCTGCGCCTCTGATAACATCCATACTGTCCTTGAGCCGAGCTGTGGCGACGGTGTGTTTCTTGACAGTCTTAGGCAGCTAAACCTCATTGAGCAAATCGGAACTATTGATGCAGTAGAAATTGAGCCGGATGAAGCTGAAAAAGTTCAGCGTAATTATCGCAACCATCAAAACGTTCATGTCTTGAACGAGGATTTCTTTGAGTTCTATTCACGCATGGTCGATGCCAAAACGCAGTATGATCTGATTTTAGGGAACCCTCCATACATTCGCTATCAATACCTCACAGAAACTCAAAGAGAGCTTCAATCAAATATCCTTACGTCACATGGAATGAAAGCGAATAAGCTCATCAATGCATGGGTAGCTTTCTTGGTAGCCTGTGTTCAGTTGCTGTCTGAAAACGGGAGAATAGCATTTGTCATTCCGGCTGAAATTTTGCAGGTAGCTTACGCAGAGGACTTACGGCTTTTCCTTTCTGAGCATCTTGCAAAGATCACGTTGATTACATTTGAACAGCTCGTTTTTCCTGACATTGAGCAAGAAGTCGTGGTTTTCATTGGAGAAAAAGGGACTGTAGAAAAAGGCATCCGTATTATTGAGATGAACGACCTCTCCGGTTTTGATAAACTTGATCTTCAACAGAACGGATTCCAAAAGATGCAGCATGTGAAAGAAAAATGGACAAGGTATTTCACAACTGCAAAAGAGATGGAGCTGATCCAGACCATCCGCGCAGATAATAAATTTGCGAAGTTTGCTGATTATGGGATCATCAATGTTGGTATCACTACCGGAAACAACGGATACTTTTCAATATCAGAAGAAGTCTGCGATGAATACGACTTAGAAAGTGTTACCCTTCCGCTGATCGGCAGGAGCTCTCATGCTCACGGAATATTCTTCACAGATGAAGATTGGAAAAGAAACAAGGCATCTGGGAAAAGTGCTCGGCTTGTAAATTTCCCTGATATTCCAATAGAAGACTATCCGGAGCAGCATAAAGCGTACATAGCATTGGGTGAAGCCAGCGGTGAAAACGATGGGTATAAATGCTCAATTAGAGATCGCTGGTATATTGTCCCGTCTGTATGGGTTCCAGACGCATTTTTCCTTCGCAGAAACAATCTCTACCCCAAGTTTGTTCTGAATCGTTGCAATGCTGTATCGACCGATACAATGCACCGGATGAAGTTCAATTCGGATGTAAAACGAGAAAATATCCTGCTTGCATACTATAACAGCATTTCATTTGCCTTTACAGAAATCTGTGGGCGCAGCTATGGCGGTGGTGTCCTGGAGATATTGCCCGGAGAAATGGGAAACATTATGCTTCCCAAACTGGATGATATTGATGAAGAAACATGCCGGTCTTTGCTGAAACGGATTGATGCAATCGTCCGTGAGGATGATGACATTGAAAAGGCACTCGACATTGTTGATAAAGAAATTCTTGTTGATACTCTCGGCATTGAGGCTGAATGGTGCGAAAAGTGTCGGGCAATTTGGAAAAAAATGCAGAGACGTAGATTGGGCAGAGGGTAAGATGGAGGAAGCTCGATGGATTGGAATGTCTGTTTAAGTACGATGCAAGGGTATTTAGAGAATAGCCCTTTAATTGTACTCGGTTCTGGTGCTTCTATGCCGTATGGGTTGCCTTCTATGAGTAGCCTTGCCGAATGCATAAAGTCCAGCGATATTGTAAAGGATGATCCGAATTATGGCACATTTTGTGCATCATTAAGCTCGGAGGGATTGGAAAAAGCTATAGATAGTGTTTCTCTGAATGAGGCAACAATAAACGCCATTCGTACAATAACATGGGAAAATGTGAATAGTTGTGACCTCAATTATCTAAAATCTAATGCCTTTTCTTCGCCTGAATCGCTCGTTAAGCTTCTTAAAAAAGTGATAGCACCGACTCCCAACAAAGCCGTTGTTGTTACTACAAATTATGATCGTCTCCCTGACTATGCTGCTGATGGTATAGAGGCATCTTCTGTTACTGGCTTTGAGGGGGCGTATATAAAGAAACTCGAACTTCCCAATAGTTCAATAACAACCAAGCGGGTTAGGGCCAGAGAACGTGTTGTAGAGATATGGAAAGTTCATGGCTCATTAGACTGGTTTACTGATGCAAAAGGAGAGATTTTCTCTTTTCCACTTTTACAAGAGATACCTGCTGGCTGTTCACCATTAATTGTTCCGCCTGGTAAAGATAAATATAGCAGCACACATAACGAGCCATATCGAAGCATTATTTCAGAATCGGACAAGGCATTTACAACTGCAGGAGCATATTTGTGCGTTGGCTATGGCTTTAACGATGAGCATATACAGCCCAAATTATTAGCACAAATAGCAAATGGAAAGCCAATTGTTATTTTGGTTCGTACAATGACAGATGCTTGCAAACACCATATTATTGAAGCAGGTATTAGGAAATACTTGATATTTGAAAGATCAGACGATTCTCACACCAAGGTATATGGGAATGGTTGGTTTGAAATATATGATGGACAGTTTTGGTGCCTTGACGAATTTTTGAAAGTCTGGTAGGAGGAAAATACATGGAGATTTTTACATATTCGCCGGATGAATTGTTAGGGACGGTAGAAAGCGTTGATACATCCACAGTTATCATAAGAGTCGAAAATGACGACAAGTTGCGTGGATTACAGGTAAACCATCTGATTTCAATTCAAAGTTCAAAAGTTGGACAACACTTAATTGGACTGGTCTCTAAAATCATTAGAAAATCTGCGTATTCTGATTCGGCTACTGATATTATTCCAGAACTCGGTTTTAATATCATCAAAGTTATCTTAATCGGTACACATTTTGACAGAGATGGCGATAAAGAGAATGTTTTCAGACGTTCTTTAGCCACAATTCCCACGATAAATGCAGAATGTCATCTCATTCATGGGGAAAGACTTAAACAATTTATGCAAGCTATTTCTTCCATTCCGGAGGGGGAAGACACAGTTAGCTTGCAAATTGGACACTATTCAATAGATGAAGATGCAACTGCTTGGCTTAATGGAAATAAGTTATTTCAAAGACACGCAGTGATAGTCGGCAGTACCGGATCAGGAAAATCGTGGTGTGTTGCAAAAATCCTTGAGCAAGTTGCCTCACTCAAATCAGCAGACGCGATTCTATTTGACATACACGGAGAGTACTCTCCGTTACAGGGGGAAAGTTTTTCACATTTGAAGGTCGCCGGACCAAATGACAACATTGGTGACGGAATTCTATTCCTTCCTTATTGGCTCCTTACCTACGAAGAAATGCTTTCATTGATGCTTGACCGCAGTGACAGTAATGCACCAAACCAAGCAATGATGTTTAGCAATGCTGTGATTGATGGGAAAAAAGCGTTTCTACATAGTATTGATAATTTGGAGATGGAAGCCAATATTACATTGGATAGTCCTGTCCCATATCGTCTTGACGCTTTGCTTGAAGGCTTAAAAGAAAAAGACACTGAAATGGTGCCTGGAGCAAGAGGAGAAAAACAAGGACCATACAACGGAAAACTTACACGTTTCATTCAAAGGCTGGAAGCAAAGCAGAAGGATAAGCGCCTGAATTTTATGTTTAGCACAGAAGAAAGCTTATTATCTTACACCTACATGGGTGAGCTTTGTGAAAAGCTGATGGCTCCATCTGTGAATGGAGAAAAAGGAGTAAAAATAATTGACTTTTCGGAAGTGCCCTCTGACATTCTTCCACTAATAGTATCGCTTATTGCACGTGTCATTTTTTCCGTTCAGCAGTGGACGCCCGTTAATACGAGGCATCCGATTGCAATTTTCTGTGATGAAGCTCATCTTTATATCCCGGCAAATACTGAAAAGAGTATAGATGATGCAAGTCTTGTGACCTTTGAGCGTATTTCAAAAGAAGGAAGAAAATATGACGTTGGATTGGTCGTAATCTCCCAGAGACCTTCCGAAGTTAATCGAACCGTATTAAGCCAAAGCAATAATTTTATTGCTATGCGTTTAACAAATGTTGACGATCAGTCTGTTGTAAAAAGGCTCCTTCCTGATAGTTTAGGTGATTATGCAGAAATGTTGCCGATACTTGACGTTGGTGAAGCATTGGTGGTCGGTGATGCTAGTTTATTACCGAGTCGTATACGAGTCTCTGCGCCTGGTTTGAAACCTCGAAGTGCTACTATTGATTTTTGGGATGAATGGTCAAAGGAAATAACCAACGTTGACTTATCCGGTGCAATTGAGGCATTAAGGAAACAATCTAAATAATATAAAGCACTGTGTTTTTTCTCGTTTTTTCGAGTGAACAGCACAGTGCTTTTTCTATTTTCTGAGCCGGATATTTCTGATGATATTTTCGGTTTGTACGTACAACCGGCGAAGAAAATACCAGGTGGTTTCCAAAGGAGGGGATAACGTATAATAAGTTTTGCAAATTCAATTAAATAGACATAGGTCTTTGCTCTCGGTACAATTAAGTCACTATAACCAATATCCCAAGGAGGAAAAAAACTATGTCTGATAACATTATACAGTTGAATGAAACTCTTATAAAGGACAATCTTAAAGATCTTGTCCGAAACAGCGTTGCACAGTACACTTTTCCCGCAATATATTTTCTGTCATCCCACGCGGACAAATATCGGTGGTAAACAGGATGCTCAAGGCCATCCATACCCAGGAAAACAAGAATACAGCCCGCGTAAAAGCACAGGCTGTGGCGCAGCATTTTCGGGAAATGAAGCTCACAGCCGCCGCAAAAAAGATAGAAACCGGGATTGATGAAACGCTGACCTACATGGACTACCCTGCCCAACATTGGAATAGGATCCGAACGACCAATCTGATTGAGTGGGTGAACCGTGAGATCGTAAGAAGAATCTGGGTAATCGGTGCTTTCCCGGATGGTCAAAGTGCCCTAATGCTCGTCTGCGCCAGACTTTGTTATGTTGCCGGAACAGACTGGGAAAAGAACCGCTACCTCAACATGGCGCACTTGTTTGAACAGGAAAAGGAGAGGAGTTTCGAACAGGAAAGTACCTGTTGATATATTCATTACCGATGGCATTTCTAAATTTGCGAAAAAGTATTGACACTGCCATAGTTTGTGCGGAGTAGAGAAATGAATGCAAAAGAATTTTATGAGAAATTTATTGTGGCAATGAGAGAAGAGAATATTGCAACTAATGAACAGATAAAAAAACATTTGGATCAGGTAGGATGGACATACAAAAAAATTTATAGAGAATGTGAATCGGCTTTTACGGAATTAGTAAACAAAGGTATTGTTGATAGAATTATAGAGTCGGAAGATGGCTTAATACCACAACATGAGTATCTTAGAATAGATTCCATAGGTTATAAACATAGATATACGGAAATTTCTGAAGAAGAAGCACGAGAAGTGGGGCTTAATAGGTATTTTTGGGAACTTGCAATTGCAGTTGAACATGAGAACAGTAAGCATGATTGGATGGATGAGGTCATTAAGTTACTGTATGTACGTTGTCCGTTAAAAGTCGTAATTTCTTATAATTATTGTGATTGTAGAGAAGAGATGGAAATAAACAAATTGGGATTTATTGCAAAGTATATGAAAAAATGGTTGGAGAATTATCCGAATGATAAGGAAGAATATTTAATAATTATTGGTAATTCAGCACCTAAAAATAGAAATAGTATAGGTTATGAAATTTTTGATTATCGAGGGTATGAATATATTAATGGTCATTTTTATAAAATATAGTTAAGATGAAAATCCAATACTTTACATGACTATTGAGATAATTACTATAGGTAATATATTTTCAACTGGAGGGTGGAATTATAAAACTGAAAAACCGGTGGGGAATCTATTCATTTTATGTAACAAAGTTTGGGGCTTATTTTTGCGAATGTGAGATGCTATTTCTGGTTAAATTGTTTGTCATGTATGATAAAATAGAAATCATGAAGTGTAATTAAATTTGTATTGTTTTAGACGAGGAGATTATTATGGGATTGATGGATATCGTTAAGAAGCTTCTGACCGGTGCGACAGATGAGGAAAATGCAAGAAATAAGGCGAGGATGAGAGAGCTTTTCAACGAGTGTGTGCCGGAAGGGGATCAGTATACGCTGATATACTGCCATATGGAGGATTTTACGGATGCAGTCGTCGTTAAGGTAACGACGCATAGTAATTTCATTGTAGGATATAAACCGGGAGAAGTGGTTGTGGTGCCTGTGGACGCGGAGCTGAAAGGGCATGAGGAGCCGGTTGTGTTCAATAAAGAAAATGGCGGACAGATTAAGTCCACCCTGGTGGGGTACTGCACCGCATCCAAGCCGGATGTTACGTTCCAGTTTGAACCGATTACTTATGAACCGGGAATCAAACGCGGTAGCAAGTATGCCGTATCTGTCACGCAGTCCCATGCGGAGGTATCTGCTTTCAGGAAATTTTTCAAGCAGGGGTTGTAATTTTAGGACGGAGAGAACCCGGACTGTGGGATAGGGAATCTGTTCATTCCTATTCCATAGGATCATAAACTATGCAGTGATAAAAGGGTCAGACGTTTTCACCTTTAGGTGCAGCGTTCTGATCTTTTTGTATGTTACAAATCGGTGAAACGATTCAGGACAAAGCGGTCGGTATGGAAATTGTAAAGTATTTCTTCTTATGCTATGTTTGCGCTGCGAAAGACAAGCGTAGAATCATAAGGGAATTGATTGCGGATACAAAAAATCCGACACAATAGCATATGTCGGAAGCCGCATCAAAAATGAATTTAAAAAGCCCGTCAGTCAGGGATCATCTGCAGACCTCCGGTGATAGGGATTCTATACAAGATCTTTTGCTTCGCCCATCCGGACATTTCACTGCAGAAGACACAATAAAGAAAAGTAAAATAATAGAATAACAGACGCTCGTTTCTGCTATAATTAAAGAAATATAAAAGGAACGAGGTCACTATGAAAACAATATGCGCAGCGCTCGGCATGGCCGCTTTACTCACTTTTTCCGCTTCAGCAGATATACTCACTCTTCCGAAAGGACACGTGCTGGATTTTGGAGATACTGTCGATATTCTTGACGGGAGACAGACGTACTTTGGAAAGCAGATGAAAAACTGGGCGGAACACGAAGCAGTTGAAAAGGAGTCGAAACCGCAGGCAGCTGCTATCGGCATTATCGGCGGTGCTGACGGTCCGACATCTGTTTACCTGACGTCCAAACTGGCACCGCATGTATCCCGTCTGGCGGCGGAAGCCTTGGGAGAGCTGCGGGTATACCAGCTTCGGGCAAACACGCCGGAAGCTTTTTACGAATCCCTCGTGCTCTCTTTTTCCGTGGATCATAAGAATCCGGAGAAAGAAAAGAACGGTTTATCACCCTTCGTGAAACTGATGGGAAAAGAAATGACAGGCACGGCGGGCAGCACTGCAGCGAAACAGGCAGTATCTGATAAAAAGAACGCTGCCATACCGTTTGCAGGCAAAATGTGGAAAGAAGCGGAAATCGGAGAGCCGTATAAACAATTTCTGGAAAAAAGGGGAATCCGTCTGTATGTGAGCGGTGAGACCCGCTGGAAAGAAAAGAAATCCCGCGGGGGGAAAGCGTACCGGCTGGCAAAGGTGAAAGCCGGATTATACACTGGCGGCTGCCTGATCCCCTTTTTTGCGGAAGGGCTCATCTTGGAAGATGGTGACAGTACGACATACATACTCTTTGCAAGTGATCAGAAATCAGGGGCATACTTTGTGCCTTATGTGGAAAAAGCGGCACGGGAGATGAAATGATGAAGATGAAAATAATGCTGGCGGCTTCGATTCTTTGTGCCATGACGACAACGTGTGCGGGAGCTGCCGATATGACAGACAATATGGGAGACATGGCAGGCTTTCCGCCGATTTCAAGCATAAATATTCCTAAAGATGATAATATCGTTTCCGCTGTATGGAACGGTATTGTGCAGGAAGACGCGAAATCTTTCTTTCAAAAAGTGAAGCTTCCAAAGAATACCGATTTTACTCCTCTTGGGAAGGATGGAAAATTCGGACTGCTTACCGTGACGGATGAAGGAAACAGCGTGCCCGCTTTTGTCATGAACTGCGAATTTGCTCCTGTGGTCGGTAAAGAAGCCATGAAAGACGCTTTTGACGCACCCCGTCTGTCGGGGAAATCGGTTTCCGAACTGTATGGCTGCAACGTGGCTCTTTTGGGCATGGAAAACGTATTGAATGGTATGTTTCTGGAAATGGCGAAGCGGATCAATGAAAAGCCTGAGACGGATCCCAAGATTCCCTTCAACATGCTTGGCGTCAGTTTCCTGAATGTGGAGCAGATTCACCGCGCACAGGACAGACCCCGTATTTATACAAGCGGCGTGCGTGCCGTTTTCTTCATCGACGGATTTGCCGTTCCCGTTTACGGAAAAGGCTACGTGATGAAGTACGGCGATAAGTACCGTCTTTTTTCCGTTCTGACAACGGACTCCGCCAATGAAATGGTGAAAAAAGCGGCTGACCGCATCGCGGCGGCTTCAGTGAAGTAGACATCATCCTGTTGTTTTTTCTGTGACCGGATTTCATCGGCAGGAAATACAGGGAAAATCATAAACTTTTCCAAAAAAATTCACCGATGTCCGGTTATAATTATTTCTTACATGGGAAAGTGTATCACTCATGCTGCATCTTAAAAAGAAAATATTATTCTCAATAACGGCTGCAATAATACTTGGAAGCATGCCATTATCAGGGAATGCCTGGGAAGCGGAACCTGAAATAAGTGGCGTTTCTCTGCAGCAAGCACCGGATCATACGGGTGTTTCTGCAGCTGGTCGTACAAAGTACGATGGCTATATCTGGCGTCTCGATGCAAAAGACAGGGATCAATTGCCGCGCAGATTTCGTACTGTGAATTCTGCGTTCCGCTCTGATGTGGATGTCAAGAAAACAGGCAAAGGATTTACGATGACCCCCTCGCGCAAGGGGTTGGATCGTCTGAACATATCCGGCAGTGCGGAGTTCTCTGTCGGAGAGTTTAAGAAGCTGGTTTCCGTACTCAAGAAGCAGGCGAAAGGGCCAATTTATATTGTGGATCTACGGCAGGAAACGCATGGTATATTTAATGGGAATGCCGTCAGCTGGTTCGGCGCGCGCGATTGGGGCAACATCGGAAAGAACAAAACTGATGTTTTAAAAGATGAGATGAGGCGTTTGTGTGCAGCCAAGGGGAAAAATCTCATTGTGACGATGCTCGATGAAGAGAAGAAGTCGATTGATCCTAAACCTATGAAGATTAGTTCGGTCATGAGTGAAAGGCAGCTGGTGGAACAAAATGGTCTGTATTATTACCGCATTGCGGCAACAGATCATATTTGGCCATCGCCTGAAAACATTGATGACTTCATCTCTTTCATACGCACACTGCCCGATCATGCATGGCTGCATTTCCACTGCCGGGCAGGCAAAGGACGTACTACGATTTATATGGCTATGTATGATATGATGAAAAATCCTGATATATCACTGGAGGATATTCTCTCGCGCCAATATCTTCTTGGCGGAAATTACATTGCTTATGAAATGGATAAGCCGAAACAGAATCAATGGAAAGCCGCTTATTATCATGAGAAAGCAGCTATGATTGCAAAGTTCTATCAGTATGTGCAGGAAACTCATGCCAATCACTTTACAATGCGTTGGAGCCGGTGGCTTAGCTCTCATCTGACAATGGAAGATGCATCTCCCACGCAAAGCGATTCAGGATCACGTGTTCAAGGATGCCCTGGCTGAAAAAAGAATATTTCTTTAGGCGTAATGATATTCTTTGCGGCAGCTGATCCAGAAGGAAACTGTCACGAAACATGCCAGCAGCTTGGCGATGGAAACGGAAAGCCAGATACCGTCTGTTCCCAGCCATAGTGGAAGCGCTATAACGGCGATGATTTGAAAAACAACGGACTGGAGGAGAGAGATCACTGAAGAGATGAAGCCGTTGTTCAGTGCCGTAAAAAACGCCGAGCCGTACATGCAGAAGCCGTTCAGGAGGAAAGAAAAGGAAAAGAATCGGAACCCCCGGACGGTGAGCGTGGCTAAAGTTTCATCATAGCCGACAAAAATATCTGCCAGTACGGAATCGGAGAAGTATGCGGAGGTCGTGAGGAAAAGAGCGGCACCGGCAATGACGGTGAGGCTTTTTCTGAAAAGGCTCTCCAGTTTCACCTTGACGGTATCCATGAAAACCGGGTACAATGTATTCCGAAACAAGGCGCAAATGCAACTTTTTTCGGAATAGGAGATGTATATGGAAATCAACCGTGGAATTTACTTGGATAAATTAATTCGTAAAAAGAAAAACGGCCTGATAAAAGTGATAACAGGTGTGAGAAGGTGTGGGAAGTCTTATCTGCTCTTCCATTTGTTCCATAAGCATTTGCTGGATAGCGGTGTGCCGGAAAATCATATTATTGAAGTAGCTTTAGATGATCGCAGCAATAAAGATCTGCGTGACCCTGATGCCCTGCTTCGATTTATTAAGGAAAACATCCGGGATAAGGAAGATTATTATATTATTCTTGATGAAGTGCAGTATTTAAACGAATTTGAGGACGTTTTGAATAGTTTGCTTCATATCCGCAATGCGGATGTTTATGTAACCGGAAGCAACTCTAAATTTCTTTCTTCCGATGTGATTACCCAATTTCGTGGGCGCGGCGATGAAATTCATGTGTATCCATTGAGTTTTTCCGAGTATGTACCGGCATGTCAGGGATCTGTGGATGAGGCATGGGACGATTATCTTATCTATGGAGGAATGCCGCTGATTCTAACTATGGCAGAACCGGAAGATAAAGCAGCGTATCTGAACGCTTTATTCCAAAAGGTTTATATCTCGGATATTGTTGAGCGTCATGATGTTCGGAATAAGGTGGAATTGGATGAACTGGTGGACATCCTTGCATCCGCGATTGGCAGCTATACCAATCAAAGTAAGCTTGTACGAACGTTTAAAAGCGTAAAGGGAAAAACAATCAGCGATAAGACGATCAAGAATTATATTGATTATCTGATTGATTCATTCCTAATCAGCAAGGCTGTGCGGTATGACATCAAAGGTAAAAAGTACATCGGATCGCCGTCTAAGTATTATTTTGAAGATGTGGGGCTGAGAAATGCGAGGTTGGGGTTCCGGCAGGTAGAACAAACGCATCTTATGGAGAACATTATCTATAATGAACTTCGGATTCGCGGATATCATGTAGATGTCGGTGTTGTGGAATACTATGGGGCGAATAGGGAGGGAAAACGCGGAAAGAAGCAGCTGGAGGTAGATTTTGTCGCTACAAAAGGAAGTGAGAAACATTACATCCAATCTGCGTTTACACTTCCGACGGCAGATAAAGTGGATCAGGAACAACGCAGTCTTCTGCACATCCCGGATTCGTTCCGGAAAATTGTCATCGTAGGAGATAATATTAAAGTTCGTCGTGATGAGAATGGAATTATTACGATTGGCCTTCGAAATTTTTTGTTGGATGAAAATAGTTTGAGATTATAAAAATGATAAATTTACATAAAACTTTATGTTTTAGATCGAGTCACCGGATGAAATATCTGCTACTTTTTTATCCGGAGAAATCCGGTTTTTTCTCAATGCCGTGTCTGCAATTTATTCCAGAGGTCAAACTTGGTAAAATTGAAAATACAGTGAACGAAAAAAGCATTTCTCTTTTCATCTCGGAGAAATGCTTTTTATCATGCACCTGTTTCTTTACACGTAACGATATTCTTTACGGCAGCTGATCCAGAAGAAAACTGTCACGAAACATGCCAGCAGCTTAGCGATGGAAACAGAAAGCCAGATGCCGTCTGTTCCCAGCCATAGCGGAAGTGCTATAACGGCGATGATTTGAAAAACAACGGACTGGAGGAGAGAGATTACTGAAGAGATGAAACCGTTGTTCAGTGCCGTGAAGAACGCCGAGCCGTACATGCAGAAACCGTTCAGGAGGAAAGAGAAGGAAAAGAATCGGAAACCCCGGACGGTGAGCGTGGCTAAAGTTTCATCGTAGCCGACAAAAATATTTGCCAGCATGGGGGCGGCGAGGTATGCGGAGGTGGTGAGGAAAAGACCGGCACCGGCGATGACGGTGAGGCTCTTTCTGAAAATGCTCTGCAGTTCATCATCGCGGCGGGCGCCGTAATTGTAGCTTACGATAGGCGCGGTTCCCATGGAGTAGCCGATGAAAATCGCTTCAAAGAAGAATGCCACATACATAATCACGCCGAAGGCGGCGACCCCGTCCGTTCCGGCGATGGAGATCAGCTGATAATTGTAGAGCATGGAAACGAAGGACATGGAAATATTTGTGAGCAGTTCCGAAGAGCCGTTTGTACAGGTCTTCCAAAGCGCAGGGCCGTCCCATTCCGGTTTCACCAGCTGAAGAGAAGATGTATTTCTTT
>UMAR01044052.1_pt1 | contig 23036 bp, 24 predicted proteins | sample 1963761 | NCBI WGS metagenome assembly UMAR01 (sample SAMEA4835921, study PRJEB28245) | human gut metagenome | biome: gut microbiome; material: fecal sample | place: Denmark | collected 2008 | reverse complement strand
ATTTGCAAAGACTAATTTGAAAATTCCAGTTTGTCTGGGAAAGGGATTGCAAATGCACACGAACAGTAAATACGATTCCATTATGAATCTCCCGCACCACGTCTCCAGGACGCGACCGCAGATGCCGATGTCTGACCGTGCGGCGCAGTTTGCGCCTTTTGCCGCGCTGACCGGATATGACTCCGCCATCAGAGAAACCGGGCGTCTGACGGATGAGAAGATCGAGCTGGATGAGGAGGCCCTGACGGCACTGGATATGAAATTCCAGCTCCTTATGAAAGCTATAGACGAAGAACCGGAGGCCTCCGTCACCTACTTCAAGCCGGACCAGCGGAAGGACGGGGGCGCGTATCTGACTGAGACGGGTACGATCGGAAAAATTGACGAGTACCAGCGGCTGGTAATCATGCGCAGCGGTGTGAGGATCCCCATGGATGACATCCTGCAGATCGACTTCGACCGCTCTGCTGAGATCGAGCGCCGTGACGATGAAAGCGTGGGTGAATGAAAGAAATCCTGCTCTATGTTCGCGGAAAGGGCGGTTTGGCATAATACATGGACAGCGCCTTTTTCGCGGCCCGGCCCAATTAAAAATAGTGCCGGTCCGAAGCAAATGGCTCCGGCTGGCCGGACGCATCGTAGGGGATCACCTCAATGGAGGGGAGGCGAAACCGGGAGCTTCTTCGCAAATCGGCGATATGCGCCCAATCGAAGCTCCAGCGCAGCTGGTCCCCCTCTTTGCAGGAAATGCCCCATTCGTCGATGGTGATGTACTCCCGGTCCAGCTTCGGACTGACCAGTGCCACGATCAGCAGTGGAACGGCGCAGAGGCAGAGAATGGGGAAATTTGTGACAAGTCCCACAGCGATCATCAGCAGGGATAAAGCCGCAAGAAGGATGATATTTTCGTAAAATAAGATGGAATTTTTCCGGAACGACATATGCACGTCACCTCCAGGTATCTTCTGCGCCGGTGGGCGAAAGCAGCGGATCAGTCCGCGAGCATCACCTTTTCGCCGTTAATAAGCAGATAGGTTTCTTTGGAAAAATCTTCCAGGAAGAAATAGATATAATCGGAGTCCTTCACCCGGTAAAAGCTGCGTGCCGCCTGGTCGTCCTTCCCGTTGAAAACCTGTATCTCGTTTTGACCGCCTGTCAGATGGAGCGTCAGGAAAATATAATAATCATCCGTTCCTCTGACCCGGCGCACAATAAAAAGTCCATTTTCATCGAATTTCTGCGACACCCTTTTTGTGTTAAAGCAACCCGGTATCCGGTAGCCGCTTTTCGTTTTCGGTATAAACCAGATTTCTCTTGTGCCGTCCCTCCCTATACACGTAACCAGGCAGGAATCCTTCCCATAAACCATATCGTCTATTCTTCCGGGTATGGCATAGCGGGACACACTTTCCGGGGATGAAAACCGGACAAAAAGATTCTCCACAGGGAACACGGCGGAGGCCGCCAGCAGCAGCGTGCATAAAACGACCGACATAATGGCAGCGGGCTTCTTCCGGACCGTTTTCGCAATTTTCGCTCGGGCTATGATGGCTCCCGAAAGAATCAGCCACAAGCAGACTCTGATTAGGATGAACGGCATATCGTTTTTCTCCTTGCCCCGCGCGGCTCTCACTCAAACAGCCACGGCATACCGCGTTTCAGGTATTTGCGGTTGAATGCCCTGGATTCCTCTGCGAAGTCCGCCAAGGGCTGTAGACTCCCCTTGGCCAGGCAGTCCTGGGCTACGAAGGCCGTCTTAGGTTTCCACACCCGCCAATAGTCCCGTTTCAGCTTTTCCGGAGGAACATCCTGATCATAGTCACGTTTATTGATATAGGTTGAATTTTTCAGAGCAGCCCATGTCATGGCCTCATCGCCGATTTCATACCGAAGGCAGGGACGCTCCGGACGATCGACCTCAGCGGGAGATACTTTCAGGATGTCTGCCGGTGTCCGCACTTCGTTCAGGGCGTTAAGAGCACATTCCATCTGCCAGTAGAGGTCCTGGGATTTCATCCAGACCCGCGTGCCGCCATAGGGACCCGCTATGCGGCACATCTCCGGATCGCCCAGCTTGTATCTGCCCATCATGTCGCAAAAATAACCGGCAATGTAGCCCCGTATATTGGACTGGCGATAGTTGCACCATAGGTATTCTGACAGCGTTTGTGCGTAATACTCCACCCGCAGGTCTATGGTCAGATACTCGTAAAATAAAGCGATCTGGAGGATATTTCCATCTACCAGGCGCAGCCACTCTGTATGGTCCTTATAGGGATGGAACCCGTTATCCCACATTTTCTGCGCGAAGGTGCGCTGCACCAGCGCGTCGATCTGGGGGATATTTTTTCGCGCCATGCCGTAGTGCTCCTTTCGTGAAGCGGACGCAGGCCTGCGTCTCTACTATATACAACACCGCAGCGGCGGTTTTGCAACCGCTTTTTTGTAGTTTTGCAGGAATTGGAATATGTCACAAAAGCGAACGGATTTTTTGGATATTTCGTCCCTGCCGGGAACACCGGCCTGCCAGCTGTCCTTCATACAGAGGATGATTCATGCCCCATCCGGCCTTTCCGGTGCCTGTATCGTCCAATACCGGGCGCCCCAATGGGCAAAGTCCCACTCCTGCATATAGGCATTGCACTCGTAGTCGATGTAGTAAAGCGTTCCGCCGCAGGGGACAAAGTTGGTGGGATAGTAGTCGATGTTCAGCCCCGCCGGGTACAGGCGGCCGCACATGGCCTGCACCTGTCTGAGCCAGCCGGGGTTCATCCGTCCCTCTTTGAGCAGCTCCGCCACCGTCTGCCCGGCGATGTATTCCTTCAGAATGCGCTCCTGCGGGATGTCCGCCGCCAGAAGCCGGGGCATGGGAATGCCCAGCTTCCGCAGCGTTTCATAGTCCCGCAGCTCGGAGCCCAGCTTGTCCCCGAAGGTGTAGTAGGCGCAGGGCTCGTGGTGGATCTGTTTCAGAACATATTGCGCTGTTCCGTCCGTCACAAGATAGGAGTAGCCGCCTTTTCCTTTCCCCAGGAGCTTGACGACGCGGTATTCCGCGTCGTTTACCGTCATTGTATCAGGCATTGATTCTTTTTCCGAAGGTCTGATTTCCACTGTCAATCTCACTCCTTCACGCCCGCCAGCGCCAGAAGCTTTTTATCCGACTGGATGCCCTGGGTCACAAATTTCCCATCCCGGAACAGGGCGTAGGTGGTCACCGGAGCCGGTACATTCTGCGCTGCTTCCTTTGTGGTGATGTGAATGGTTTTCAGGGGAATACCGTGCTCCTTGGCCGCCTGCTCCACTCTCGGGACCCAGTAGTGGGTGTAGGGACACTGATCGGTATAGTAAATTACAAAGCCATTCCCGTTAGCCTGCGGATGCCTGGCGCAGGCCTTGAATTCCGGCGGTTCGGCGTCCTCTGCAAGCGGCAGATACATAAGCGTAATGCCGCAATCCGAAGTGTCCGCCAGCAGAAAGCCCTTATGCGCAAGAAACTGCGGGTCTGCAAGGAACTCCCGCTTGCGTCCCTCGGCGCACAGGATGCACAGGCCCTTTTTCCCCTGCGCTTTGGCATCCCGGATGCACTCGTCCAGCAAATCTGTGGAGTAGCCGTGCCCCTTCATGGAGCCGGAGACCCACAGGCAGTTGATATAGAGATACCCCGCCGCTTCAATGGGCACCCAGGCGTTTTCTGCCGGAATGTACTCGATAAAGCACTTGCCCCGCTCCTCACTGCGGTAAAAGACAAGCCCCTCGGGAAAGCGCCGTTTCAGCCACTCTTTTTTCACAAGGCTCTGTTTGCCGGACATGGCGCAGCAGATGTGCTCCTTGTCGATGTTTTCTTCCGTGATTCGGATATAGTTCATATCATCTCAACCCTTTCGTTTTGCCGCAGTGCCGGCCGCAGCACATTCTCGATCCGTTCCACGCCTCACCTCAAGGCTCCTGCCCGTTTTGCAGGACGCTGATCTGGCAGATATTCGGCTGGTTTTTCTCTATGTATGGATATAATTCCTCCGGTTTCATTCGTTCCAATCCTTTCTTTTCTGTGATCGCTTGATTTTTTTGAAGAACAGAATGTAAATCAGCACCCCGTCAATGACAAAATCGTAAAGGCGCAAATGGTCAAAAAGCAGGACGCTGCTCATAACCGACACAGCTGCGATTCCTGCGGCGATGATTTTTGAGAAAGCACCGGGTTCCTTTGCCATCCATGCAAAATAGGCCATGACAGGGGAGGTCAGGGCGAACACCGCCCAGCCGATGATAAAGGTCCGGCTGTAAACCCCGTGGGTGATGGCTGCCGTCACATAATAGGCCGCCAGCATCCCCATGCAGAAGGGAAATATATTTTCCATGGCCGCTTTCTTTGTGGGACTGTAAATCGCGATCCCTGTTCCCAAAAGAATCCATATGGCCATCTGGGAAAAGATCTCTCCGAGATTTTGGAAATAGATATCAAACAGTCTTGCTGCAATGCCGAGAAGCAGTCCGGCCAAAAGCATAGACAGCGGATTTAGGAGAAACGATCGTCTGCTTGATTTCATCCTCTCAGCTCCAAACTCATTTCACCTGATAAACGTCAAAGAACTGCCGGATATGCCGCTCAATCAGTTTTATCACATCATTCTCCCGCTCCGGCTCCCGGTCGCAGAGATTGATCCAGGCAGAGATCGGCAGACAAAGCTGCGCCGCCATGATCTCCGGGTCAGAGTCTACGAGCCGCCCCTGACGAATGAGAAAACGCACAAGCCCGGTGAAGTAGCCCATGACATCCGTGTAATTCTGCTTGGTTTGCAGCGCTGCCATCTGCGGATTCTGGAACTGCTCAATGGTGAGCATTTTCCTGGCGCGGCTGATTTTCGGATCGTGGAGAATATAACGAATCTGCCCAAGGAACATCTGCGCCGCCATTTCCGCCGTCATATGTTCCTTATCCTTTGTGAATGCGGGATCATCCCAATCTGCATTGGCAAAAATGGAATGCTTCTCGTATTCTCCTATGGTGGTCTGGATCAGAGCGTCCAGAATCGCCTGCTTGTTTTCAAAATGGCTGTAGAGAGACGCCTTGCGGATACCAACCGCTTCCGCGAGCTGGGAAATGGAAGTGGCCTCATACCCCTGCACGGAAAACAATTCCAGCGCGGCATCCAATATCCCCTGCTTGGTGGTTCCTTTTGCTGTCATGGTGCACTCCTCCTGAGTCTGGTATTCCCTCATATTATACCTACCGAACGATAGGTTGTCAAGCGGCGATGCTTTCATTCAGATGTAAAAGAAACGATAAAAAGAAACAATGCTCCCATCGGATATAGCGCTGACGGGAGAACGGTCAAAAAATGCACTGATTCTTCGCGTTGGCTGACTGCATCGGCTCACCGCCCGCTTTTGCCATCATAATAGTGTTCTGCACACGCCTTTCGGGTGCGCCAAAGAAGTTTTTGCCCCACCGGCGTGCTGCTGCCTGCGCAAAGCGATGAAGGCTCGGCAAGTGTTAAAAATGTGTTAGAAAACCGCCGGGTAAGGTCCCCCGCGAAAACAAAAAAGAAAACCTTGAAACCGTTGGCTTAACAGTGATAAGGAACTAAATCACTTATCAACTGTTGGCTGACGAATTTCGGAGTGCATACATATTATTTTACAACACAGAAAATTCCGTTCCAAAAGCATGGAGGTGTAAGTTTGCCAAACATATTGGACAAAGAACTTGATAGGAGACAGAAAGCCGCGGGTCTCATTGGAAAGTTGTTGGAACGGGGGTTATGGACGGCGAACAGTTCTGCGAAGTCATCCGGAGAGTAAAAGCTACGGGAGGAATAGAAGTGTTTCTGATCCTCGCGGTGGCTGCGCTCCGCTTTGCCGTTGTGGCGAGGTGTATAGGGGCGGATGAGCTTGTGTCGGATACCCAGTTGGGCGGTGGCGGTCTCAAACAGTGTGGGAAGATCCCGTTTGCAGTTGGAGAAGCGATTGGTAAATTCAAAGCCGTTATCCGTCTGGACACATTCCATGCGGATTCCTCGACGGGCGTACCACTTGAACAACTTTTTCAGAAAATCTGCGGAGGAACAGGTGGACTGCTCTGGGTAAACGGCCAGGAAGCGGAGGCGGGTAAACTCGTCAATAGCAGTGATTGGTACAGGCGGAGCGCTGGGTCTGCGATACAGCGCCTGGGAACCACCTTCACATCCACCTAGATGCGCTGGCCGGGATAGGTCATCTGCTCGTATGGTTTTGGCTTGTAAGACACTTGCTTTGGTGAAGAAGGAAACATCCCGAGTTTTCTCATGACCCGGAACAAGCTCTCCGGGCGGCTAGTATAGCTGCGCTGCCGCAGACGGTGCCACAGTTCCACCATACCCAACTGGGGATTTCTCCGGCGCATGTCCCGGAGCAGTTCGAGCTCCGCCTCTGTGTGCTGGTTAAGATGACTGTGGAGCCGCCGGGACCGGCAGGCCAAGGATTTCACTGTGCCATCCTAGCGTGCCTTCCAAAGTAAATGCACGAACGGCTCTTGTTGTACCTCCGGCCGGCTCGCTTGACGCCATGTTTCTCCGCGTACTTCATCGAGGATTACCGGTATGCCATATCTTGTGCTATACTCTTACTCATGAAGGATATGGCCTCCTCTTGTCAAGTTGTTGTATGGTAACTCAACTTTAACCGATGAGGCCCTATCCTTCATCCTTTTTTCTTCACTTGCCCAACATGTATTGTTTAGAAACAAAACAACAATCTTGAAAGAGAGAAGGAATCTTGACAAGGATTCAAAAATGTGGTATTATTATATATAATATACTTCTTGTTTGTGGACAGGGTGCTTTGATATTTGTTTTGCAGGAACATAAAAAGCCGGAATTCCGACACAATTAAGTAACTGCTTGTGTGGAGTGGCAGAATGGAGTGTGTAATATGAAACATATTGATATAGCGGAACTTTTTCAAAACGCAACTGCATATTATGGGAAAACTGTGACTGTTTGTGGTTGGGTAAGAACAAGTACAGATGTGAAACCTATGGCGTTTATCCAGCTCAATGACGGAACCACATCGTTAAGGAATCTTCAGCTAACCATCAATCGCGACCATTATACTGCAGAAGAGTTTGTTGCTAAAATCAAGCCGGCCATGTCTATTGGTGTTTCGTTGACCGCGACTGGTACTATTGTTGCCTCTGAGCGCAACGGCATTGAGTTGGAGCTCACTGATTTGGCAATCCTCGGAGGGTGTCCCACAGACTATCCGTTGCAGAAAAAGCGTACCAGTGTGGATTTTTTGCGCACAATTCCTCATCTTCGTACCAGAACCAATTTGTTCAAGTCTGTTTTTACTGTTCGCGCACGTTTGGCCTATGCCATTCACCAGTACTTTACCGATCATGGTTACAAATATCTGCATGCTCCAATCATCACGAACAGTGACTGTGAGGGAGCCGGTGAAATGTTTAGAATCACGACGCAACCATGGAATGCAGTCTATAAGACAGAGAATGAGTACTATGCTCGGGATTACTTCTCTTGCAAGGCTGGCCTATCGGTTTCCTGCCAGTTGGAGGGTGAAATGGCCGCTGTCGGCGGACTTGGCCGCATCTATACTTTTGGGCCAACTTTCCGCGCTGAACACAGTGATACCACTCGACATGTCGCTGAATTCTGGCATGTTGAGCCAGAGGCTTGCTTCGTTGACATTGATGAGATCATTGATATTGCCGAGGATTTCATCAAGTATGTGATTCGTGATGCTATGACGAATTGTGCTGATGAGCTTGCGTTTTTCGACAAATTCACTGAGCCCGGTCTCTTGGATAAACTGAAGCATGTTGTTGAGAGTGAATTCGTGAAGGTGGATTATAGTGAGGCAATTCGTGTGCTTTCGAATAATAACAAAAATTTTGTTTTTCCTGTTGAGTGGGGCGATGATTTGCAAAGTGAGCACGAGCGATATTTGACTGAAGTGGTTTTTAAATCGCCGGTCTTCGTGGTCAATTTTCCCAAGGAGCTTAAGTCGTTCTATATGAAACAGAATCCAGATAACAAGACGGTTGCTGCTACCGATCTGTTGGTTCCTGGTATCGGAGAGATTATTGGATGCAGTGAAAGAGAGACAGACTATAACAAACTAGTTGAGGCGATGCGGATCCGGAACATGCAATTGGATGAATACAAGAACTACCTTGATCTGCGCAAATTCGGAACTGTTCAGCACAGCGGTTTTGGCTTGGGATTTGACCGGCTGGTTATGTATGTGACCGGCATCAATAACATCCGTGACGTCCTACAGTTCCCGAGGACTTACAAGCATATATATTAAACAGCTTAATCAGCTCAATCAAATGATTAGAAAGGAGTGTAGAATATGAAGAAGGCCTGGAAGAAGCCTGTGGTCAGAGTCCGTGTTCTTTATGCGAATTGCTGACGTAGACGGGATAACGGCTGTAAAATGATAGACAGCCTCTCAAAAAAGCGAGCAAGGGACTGTCATTAGGATGGTTCTTTGCTCGCTTTTTTGATTATAAGGATGAAAATTCAATCGATTAATCTAGTTTTGTGCACTCGCTCGTCTGCCGACCGTTATTTTGTATTACATAATCAACCGCAATTTTTCAAGAAAGGATTCTTTGCTAACGCAAAGTCATAGTCATAATGATGAATACAGATGAACAGCTTGACCGGGCGTTTGAATTCCTGGAAGGGCCACAAAAAGATATATACCAAGCGATCTCCTTGTTCGAACAGTTGGCCAGAAACGGAAACATGGTTGCCCAATTTGCTCTTGGTGAGATTTATTGGAACGGAAATGATCAGATTGAGCAAAATAACGAACTGGCTATTTACTGGTATTCTTTGGCAGGGGAAAGCGGCCATCCTCTGGTTCAGTTGTGGTTGGGAAACAATTATTGTATTGGTATCCGATCAAGCCCAGATGCTGAAAAAGCCGTCTACTGGTATACCAAAGCAGCCGCTAACAATGTTGTATTAGCCCAGTACCATCTTGGTATATGTTACCACACTGGATGGGGCGTGGCGCGGGATGAGGAACGAGCTTTTTCGTGGATAAAAAAAGCGGCCGATCAAGGTTTTTTGGATGCCGAGTTGTTTGTTTCCGCGGCATATAAATCCGGCGTTGGTGTACCGGGCGATCTCGACAAGTACCATCGGCTATCCAAAGCGATTTTGGAACGGTACGAGTCGTTGGCGTTTACCATGACTGATGTGGCGTTGTCTCTTTCTAAAGCGCTTCTGTCTGGATACGGTGTGGATCGGAACCCTGCGCTGGCCGTTCGGATTCTTTCCGCGGTCCAAATTAAAAACCATGTGGAATGCATGCTACTTTTATCCGATTGTTATGAAAAGGGGATTGGCGTGGAAAAAGACATAGAAACAGCCTATCAAATTCTGAAACGCCTATCCTCTGAAAGCAATATAGCAAGGAACAAAATGAAATTGCTTTCGATTAAATATGATCTTGATGATTGAGGAGGAGTACATATGATTTCCTTTGAGCATGTGATTCGCAACCCTGTCGGCTTACACGCGCGACCGGCGGGGCTTCTGACTAAATTGGTAAAAGAGCACAATTATACGATAAACATATCATACAACGGAAGAACTGTCCGTGCGGATAGAATGTTGCAGATGGTCAGTTTGGGTGCGGTCACGGGTGCTACAATTCTCGTTGAGATTTTTGGAGAGACTTCCGGGGAAGACATCCGCCTGATCCGAACATTCTTCGAAGAACAGCTATGATGGAGATTTTTTCTGGATTTTCCACAGTTTGTTCTGGCATATGTATCGGAACCGTGGAAATTGAACTCAATACTACCCGAAGCTATGCTACTTCAGGCGGCAGCAATTTTGCAAACGGTCTGCCTGCGTCGACTCGGGAACGCTACCTCTCGGCGCTACTTTACCTGAAACAGAAACTGTCTGATAATATCCGCTCCTGCCCGAATGGAAATCTGCGGGACATCATGGAGTGTCAACTGATGATTCTGGAGGACGAGGAGCTTGCAGACGAGGTAGAGACAGCCCTTGCGAACACCGCCGCCGATGCCGCAACCGTAACAGATGCCTATACAGCCTATGCGCAACGCATTTTCGGAGACATAGTCCATGGACTTTTCGCATTTCGTGCAGAGGATCTCATCTGCCTTGGGCAGATGATTTCGGACCTCATGCGAGAGGAAACGCCTTGCTCTGTTGCGGAAGGAAGAATTGTTTTCTGTGACCATGTACGCCTGTCCCATGTGCTCCTGCAACCCAACATCGTTGGGATTGCCGAAAAAGCACACATAGACTCTACACATGCATCCGCGTTGCTAAAGGCACGTAGCATTCCCACAGTGCAGGGTGTTCACGCAGAGCCATCCTGGCAGGGGAAAAGGGGTATACTGGATGCTGGTAGGGGCCGGTTAATACTTGAGCCGACCGAACAGGTGATTTGCGCATACCGTGCAGAAGCAAACTTAACACCCCTAAATGCTGTGATACCGCAAGCCGTCCCGCAAGGAGCAAAAATTCTCGCCACTATCAACTCTCTAAACGAAGCACGCACACTTTCCGTTATATCGGACACATCGGTAGATGTGGGATTGGTGCGCACTGAGATGCTGTTTTTGAATCGCCCTGAGCCTCCCAGTGAGAACGAGCAGTACCGTATGTATTTACATCTAAGTAATCTGCTCCCCGGCCGTATGCTGACATTTCGTAGCTTTGATTTCGGTGGGGATAAATTTGACGGTATGCCTGAGAGCTGGAGGCTGCGGGGTATCGCACGGGAGCAAAAAGGTGTCTTGAGTACACTTGTGGCGGAGAAGGATTTTCGACACCAAATTCGCGCCATTCTGCGCCTGTCTCGGGACCACAGAGTCCGTATCCTGTTCCCGTACATCACCGATTCAGTTCAGCTGTCGCATATCGGTGAGTTGCTGGATTTGATCTACATGGAAGAAGAATTCTCCGGTCTTGCGCCCATTGAAAAAGGTTTTATGATTGAAAATACCGCAGCACTTGCCATTGCGGATGAGATTATCGCCAGCTCGGATTTCGTATCAGTAGGCACGAACGATCTGCTGAAATCATTATTTCCGTCGGTGCTTACACAGGGCTATGACAGTTTCGGCGACAGAGAGTGGTCTCACTTTGCACACATTATCCAAGAACTGGCCGCTTCTGTACATGCTGCACAGAAAAAGCTGATTCTGTGTGGGGAAGTGATTCGGAACAGCCGACTGCTTCCTTATTTGGATTCTTCCGGCATAGACTACGTTTCGTTGATGACGCAATCCGTTGAGGCGGTTTGTCAAAGGAGGAGCCTATGATTTTGACATTGCACTTAGGCGTGAGCTATCAATGTAATATGCGGTGCGAGCACTGTTTTGTGCATAAAAATACCGATCGACTGGATGTAAAGACTATGCTGCAAACCATTCGAAATCTGAGCGAAAAAGGACTATTTGTGGTGTACTATACCTTCGGTGAACCCACACTGGCTCCGCTGTGGCTACCACTTGTCCGACAGGTTCGCAAACTGGGATTGGTTCAGATTCTAATGTGTAACGGCTATACGATTGATGACGCTATGGCAGAAGCCATTCAAGAGGCAGGAGTTTCTCGGGTGATGATAAGCATCGACCACATTCTACCCGAGGAGCATGATAAAAACCGGGGTGTCCCTGGTGCCCACCGCAGGGCACTTGCCGCCATTGAGACACTGAAAAAGCACTGCGTCCCCGTTGGCATAGCCACTACTATCACCCCTCGCAACGTAGACGTGATCTCTCACATTTACCACCTGGCGGAATCGTGTGGTGTCAGCTCGGTTAGCTTTTTGCGGGAGCGGAAGCAAGGGCGCATTGAAAAAGAAGGCTTCGATCCCTACTACGCATTTTTCGACAGGTACATCCTGCAGAAGCAACCGTCAATTTCGGTACAGTTTCACGATCCGACGTTGCTGGGCAGAATTGATGCGGTGTTTCATGAGGGACGGATTGACCGCGACACATATGAAAAATGGTCTGAAATGAACCGCTGTCACTGCCAATCTACGCTGGCCATCGCGCCCAACGGCGATGTTATGAGATGCAACTTGTCTCAACACATTTTGGGTAACATTTGTGACCCGCATTTTAATCCGAGCATTTTTGAAGAAGGAGGTAAGCATGAATATTTTATTTGTCGCTCCATCATTTCCGGGTAGAGTATCGGAATACTTGATTTTGCCTTCGTTGGAGCTTTGCGTTATGTCGGCCATTTTGAAAGATGACGGACATCATGTCGAACTGTATGATATGAAAATCAAGCACCATACCGTGGAAGACGCTCCTGCGTATTTTCGTAGCATCTGTGCCATTCCTGACTTTGTGGTTTTTGATGATTCCCCCGAGGTTCATTACACAACTAAGTCTGTTCTACCGTACGTTAGAAGGATATTTCCCCATACAAAAATTGCCCTGCGGGGGGAAATTGCCACTTTTTCACCGATCAGTACCCTGATGCGTAACACAGAAATCGACTTTTTGCTCTTGAATGATGATGACTACGCACTGCAGAAAGTCATCAGGCGTCTGCTCCTTCAAGAGGATGACATCTACGCCGATGTGGACCATATTGCTTATCGGCGCAACGGTGAAGTGGTGATTTCCCAGTCCAAAGGAAGGCAGTACAAGTTGGACGAACTTCCCTATCCCGATCGTCAATTGTACGATATTGATGCCTACCTGCATAGAGATTCTGAAACAATCGTTCGTTCTTCCAGAGGCTGTCCTGGACGCTGCGAGTTCTGCATCAAAACCAGGATGGCTCCCTTCGGTGTTTTTTCCATGAAGCGATTTGTGGATGAGATTGTCGAACTGCAGGAGATGGGATTTGAATCCTTTTTTTTCTCAGATGATACATTTGCCTTTTCCGACATTCGACTGGCAGAATTTGCCGCCGAGCTTGACCGTAGACAGATGACGGTAAAATTTACATCGAACCTTCGCATTGCCGATATCAACGAGTACAAAATCAGCACTCTGAAACGGTTAGGAGCCTACCGCGTTTTTGTGGGCATTGAAACGATAAATGCCGAAACATCCAAGAATATTCACAAGAACATCAGCCCCAATATAATTCGAGAAAAGATTCGTATTCTAAAGAAATATGGCATGGAATTCCATGCATCCTTCATCGTCGGTGCTCCGGGTGACAGCGAGGAGGATTTGATGCAGACCGTGGATTTTGTCAGGGAAATCCAGCCCACCATTGTCACATTCAACATGCTCAAAGTGTACCCTGGTTTACCCTACTATGATGCCCCCGAGAGATACAATGTGATTATGCCTGATCCCTATTGGTACGAATCCGAAGAGTGGACGAGGAAATGTGTCATGGGTACCCGGGAACTTCCGCCTGAAACCATTGAAAAGTGGAGCCGCCGCATGCTTTTTGAGTTTATTTCGTAATATGAGTATCCTGAAAAGAGTCAATATTATCGGCAATGAAACGCATGGTAGCCGGTACCGTGATGCGGCACTGTTCTATCCGACTGTTGAGGCCATTGCTTATAACGACTTCAACTTTGCCACCTACGACACGGTTATACTGGCAGAGCCATATCTTTGGAATGACAGTTTCGCAGGGCGCCTTGTGTCCGACGGATTTTGCGGTCTTTTGATTTTGGAAAAAATGCCGTTTTGTTCATGGGAGGCTTTTGTCCGATTTCTCCATAATAAATATCCATTCCGTATATGCCACGCTATGCTTCGTCTGTTCGAAGACCAGATGTTGGATGCCAAGGCCGAGCGCCTGAAGGTTCAATGGCCGAATCTTATTGGCAGTCACATGAGCCGAACTCGCCACACGCTGCCCAATGCGCTGCTGTTTTGCCGCGCACAGCTCGATATGGGGACGGATTCTGTCAAGAAAATCACTCGTACAAGCCGTAGCCTTAATGTCACACTGGTCGACGAAAAACACTATATGGATCTGGAGATTTACGATACAAATGACGCCGCAGCATGTGTCCATGTAAACAATGCGCCACTCCGATGGCCCAACTACATGCAGCTGATTCACCGCCTGTTCGACACCGTCCGAGAAGATAGCAATGATTGGCGAACCGATGAGTCCATCATCGGTGAAATTATCAAAGTCGTGGAAATATCCGAAAAATGAAAGGAAAGTCATCATGAATATTTTGAAAATTCAAAATTATAGTGTCAGCGAAAATATTATTGTCAAAAAAATCGACGATGTGATCATGGTCTATAACAAAGACAATGGGGATATGTATGAGATAAATGATGTGGGCGGAGAAATATTCGAATACCTCCGTCAAGGAGTGGCCATTTCAGAGATGATTACTCGTCTGACGGTTGATTACGATGCGCCCCGCAATGAAATTGAGGGGGCCACACGGGATTTTCTGATGCGTATGATTGAGCTGGGCATTGTCCTGTTGTAAGGAGTCACATAATGGCGAATGATTACTTCTTTGACGGATACCGCATGACAAAATACTATGATGATTATTTGGGCGGTCATACCGAAGACTTCGATTTCTGGCCCGCCTGTCTCTCTGGCAGGGAGAAGATTCTGGAAATTGCCTGCGGAACAGGGCGTATCACCATTCCGCTTCTGAAGTTGGGGAAGAGGATTACGGCACTGGATTATTCATCGGAAATGCTGGAATTGCTCTACAGAAAAACCGAAGACTACCGCGATCAGTTGACCATTGTGAATGGGGACATGAGAAATTACAAGCTGAATCAGCGTTTCGATGCTGTAATCATCACCGCTAACTCCGTGAATCATCTGGAAAACCCATGGGATCTGGAAAAAACGCTTAAATGTGCGGCAGAACATTTATTTGTCGGAGGGCTCCTTATCTTTGACGCTCTTCATCCTGAATTGCACCATCTGTTGCGAGATAAGCAGCATCAATATGATCACGATGAATTCATCGTACAAAAAACCGGCGAAAAAATCACGGTATATGAAAACAGTGAGTATGACCGCAAAACACAAACTAGCAGTGTGGATTACTATTATACCGACGAGAGCGGAGAGACCAAGGTGTTGAGCATCAAGAACCACTTTTTTTTTCCTCAAGAACTGGATTACATTGTTTCTAAGTCGGATTTTGATGTCCTCCTAAAGCTCGGAACGTACACCGGTGAGGAGTTTACATCAGAATCCAAAGAACAAATTTACATATTAAAGAAAAAGGCGTAAGGTACACAATATGGCGGAATTAGGATTCGGGCTCATGAGACTGCCACTTTTCGACAGTTCCGACAAAAGTACGGTGGATATTGAAACAACTCGACAGATGCTTCGGCAATACTTGGCATCCGGGTTCCGATATTTTGACTGCGGTTACTACTATCACGGCGGTCTGAGCGAATCTATCTTCGGCAAATATGTAGCGTCAGAGTATGACAGGGATGCCTTTGTAATTACCTCCAAGCTTCCAGTTTCACATCTGTGTACAAAACATGAGTACCACGAAGTATTTGTGGAACAGCTGAAGCGGTGTCACATTTCTTATTTTGATTATTATCTTCTGCACGGTATCGGCCGAAAAATCTATCCGAAATTGCAGGAGCTCAAGGCATTTGAATTTCTCGCAGCGCAAAAGCGACGGGGCCTTACGCATAAGATTGGTTTTTCCTTCCATGACCACGCGGATATTTTGGAAATAATTTTGGCTGAGCATCCCGAGATTGATGTGGTACAATTGCAGATTAATTTTCTGGATTGGATGGACTGCGGCGTTCAAGCATGGAAATGCTATGAAATATGCGAAAAATATAACAAGGAAGTGCTTGTCATGGAACCTCTGAAAGGGGGAGCGTTGGCCAGATTACCTCTGGAGTTTTGTGCGTCTTACGAAAGACAAGCTGGTGCTTCTATTGTAAGGGATGCATTTCGTTTTGCGGCTTCCTTGAAGAATGTCACATATGTGTTGAGTGGTATGAGCAGCACAGAGCAAGTGCGAGAGAATACACAAATATTTGACGGGCTTACGCCTATGAGCTCAGAAGAGAAATCCCGCCTGCTGTCTTTTGCAAACCAAATCCGAGGGAGTATGGCGTTTTGGTGTACTGCCTGTCACTATTGTGTTGACGAATGTCCTCATCAGATTGCCATTCCCGACACTCTTGCCCTATACAATAGCGCTCTGCTTTTCGGGAAAAAGCCTGCTATGAAAATCACATTCTCAAATTTGTGCGAGGGGGTTCGTAGCCCAACTCTCTGCGTATCATGTGGGAAATGTGAAGCCATCTGTCCCCAGCATTTGCCCATAAGAGAGTTACTTGAATGCACGAATGAGCTGTTCGGATTTCCAAAGTCATAGCTGATTTTGGGATTCAATTCATTACCATGTCTGCAGTGAAAGGTTGCTTGTGAAGAAAGTAATATATGCCTTTGGTATCGATTAAGGTGATTATAAAGATATTTTGGTTATGTGGGGCAGTGAAAATGAGTACTCCTGGCTCTGAAAACTGTATATTCACCAGCTGCGCAATTCCAGAAAACCGCACTCTACAAGGAGTTCAAAGCCCTCATGGGCCGATTTGAGAGTGGTCTATGTTGTTGTACACTGGATTATTGGGATACCTTTGCGGAAAGGTGGGATAGAAGTACCAGAAAACCTCTCAGTCCCCTGGTGGGCTAACTGGGCTAATCTGAATATTTACTTTAAGTGTCCTCAAAAGTGTAAAGGCTACTCTATTGTTGCCATTTGAAATGGATTTCTTGCCAACAAGCCTCAGATGTACTCAGATGTACAAAGATCGTAGCCGCAAATAATGTCCTCTTATCATCTGTTTCTTCAATAACCAGTTTTGATGAACTGTTCTAAAAATCAATCATATATTCACTGCGGAGTTGGCGAAAGCAATATTATATAAATTTTTGAGCGAGAGCGCCGTCCTAATAAAGAAGCTCCTTTGTGCCGAAACTTCACGTGCGTACAATTTTCGCCAAACAACTCGAAATATTACTTCGATTATAAACGAAGCCTTTGAGCCTCTGGCGAAACAAGAACTAATTGAGATTATCGAAGTCAAAGTAAGTATCTCCAAATAACAGCAAAGACCAAACCCAACTATCTCCGCTCTCACCAAGGCTGCTATATTATGCTTCGAGTATTATTACAGCATCCTTAGGAAGATTATGATTTGGAGAAGTTTGCAGATGATAGATTGCCTGTTTTACAAATTTCTTACTTACCGTCGTATCCCACTCTGCCAACCGGATGATCTCCGCTGTTCCAGCCTCAAAATCAAACGAAATCTCACCACATTCGCCGTCGTTGTCCACCTGATACAGGTAGACAGCGGCGGCGATTTTCTTTTTGCGTTTGGTCTGGGATTTGCGTTTCAGCCGAATCATGTGAAGCACCCCGGTTTCTGTCAGCAGACAAGCCAAATGCTCCACGGCTTTGCGGTAGGCCCGTTCTGCACCACTGGCTGTGCTGCCCTCAAAGAGGACTGCCAGTTCTTCAAAGGTCAGTCGGGTGCTGATGGGGCTGACCCGCCCACAGGTCATACAGATGGCGTTTCTCTTCTCCAAAAGGGTCTGCTCCCGGTAATTCAGCTTTTCAAAGGCTTCCCGGACAGCTTCAGCCTGGATACCGTTCCAGAGAATCCCCGCATAATCCCGGTGGTCATCCCGGCTGACATCCTCGCCGGTTTCTTCGCTGTCCTCGTCCTGTACGGTCTGGTAAAACGGAACACGGCTGCGATTTTGCTTGGCCAATGTTAAAAACTTCGCTGCGGTCTCCTCGGTGCAGCCGTTTTTTCGGGCATATTGTTGGATCGCCGCCTGTTCAGACTGACCGGATTGATGATAGAGCCATGCAATCCCACGAACAGCCTTGTACTCATCCACATTTTCAAAGGAACCTGCCTCCTCCTGCATCCGGCAGGTCAAAAGGGCGTTCCCGATAAAATGATGGGCATAGGTCAGAAAATCTGCCCCTTGTGCGGGATCGTATTCCCGGAGGCAGTCCAGCATGGCAAGCACACAGCCCATTTTGCAGTCCAAAAAGCGCTCTGGATCATAACGATCCAGCCCCTCCCGCAGCAGAAAACGGCGAATACGGCCATTGAGCCGGTTCTCATAGCGGTGCAGGAAAAAGGAAAACCAGCGCAAATTATGGCGCTGTACAGCCTCAAGGATGTAGTCGTTTAGGTTTCCCCAGATAGGCGGTTCGGGGTCAAGCTGAAAGATGCGTTCCACTTCCCGCATGGTCACGCCCCGGGGTTCCGTCAGAAAGCTGTATTTGGCACAGTAAGAAGACAGATCCCATGTCCACGCTGTATCTATTTTCTCTCACCGCCTTTCGGGTATTTCGCTGTTTAGTTTTTTTGTACTGCTTTCAAAAGTGCCTGCTGGGTCATTTCCTGCTCATAGACAGTGCTGGCATAACGCTGATCTGAAAGCGCACGGAGCATCTTATCTTTTGCCAACTTTTTCATAGCTGCTGCCGTTTCGTCATCCAGCCTTCCACGGCGGGTGTTTTGCAAAATGGGTTCATCCGGCGGGTATAAATCGCCTTGATAGGATGGTCGCCCGCAAGCTCCCGCTGTTCCCGGCCTCTCAGATTGCCGATTTGCCGGCACGTCCGTCCACGCTGGTCGCCGGGTGCCAGCCCGCCGCAGTATTTGGTGCGCCGTGCGTCAATGGTGAGAAACCATCTGCCGCAGATGGGGCATTTCTTGGGGGCGTGGCCTATATCTGGCAGGATGTAGAAGGCTTTCAGGAAGAATGGCTGCAATGCCGCCGCTCCGATCAGGAACGCAACATCCGTGAAAATCGGAAGCGAGTGGAGCAGGCTAAGAAGCGGCTGGCTGACTTGGATGTTCTTCTGTCCCGACTCTATGAGGATTTTGTCTTGGGCGATCTGAGCAAGGAGCGGTACAAGAAAATGACTGCTGATTACGAGGCAGAACAGGAACGGTTAAAACTCGAAAATGAAGTGACGGAAGAATGGCTGGAAACGCAGGAAACCATGAGTGCAGATATAGATGCCTTTGTTGCCCTGACCCAGAAGTATGTGGATGTTCCGGAATTGACGCCTACGATAGTCAATGAGTATATCAAGAAGATTGAGGTGTTTGCGCCGGACAAATCCAGCGGCAAGCGTGTACAGAAGGTAAAAATCTATTTTAACTTCGTGGATGATGTAGAGATTCCTGTGATTTCCTAGCCTGCTGTTGCGAAATCTACCCCTGGACGCAGAAAAACGGCGTGACCATTGTGGTCACACCGTTCTCTGCCCCTCGCAAAGCTAAATAGTGCCTTATTACTATTAAGCCTTGTGGTTTCAAGGTTTTCTTTTGGTGGAGTAGCCCCATCAAAATCCGAACCGAGCGCCGACTCGATCTCTTCAAGCGAGATCGTCTGCGTCCCATGCTGATAGTTATAAGTCAATACCAGTTTTTCATCGAACACATATACCGAATTCACGCAGGGATTTTGACGACAGCTGCGCCAACAGCCTCTTGACCGCGATTCTTTACCAACTGCTCCAAATCATCTCTGGTAACCATTTTGTTTTTCCTCCGCAGTTTCTTAATTCCACTTCTCGATGTGCTTTTGACGCTCCAGATATTCCTTTGATTCTTGCTCATCGGCAGGCCGCACTCGCTTTTTGCCGCAGTCTGGGCATTGGTCACATCCAGCCTCCGCCTCGAAGGTATAGTGGCAAGCGTCACAGGTATAGATTTCCTTGCTCATCGTGCTTCTCCTGCATTCCTATCGGCTGCAACATATCGCTGTTCCGGGCTTGTAGGTTTATCCGGAATCGTCATCAGCAACTGCCCACTCGCCAACATAGGCTTCAGAAACTTATCGGTAAAGTGTTTTATGCTTCTGTAACCGCAATGTTCTGCAATTTCAGCCTTACTCCGTGCCTCCGCACAGAACTCGAGAATTCTATCTTGGGTGGCAGCTTGGGTGGTAGCTTGGGTGGTACCACCTATGCTGTGGCTCCAGCTGCCCAAGAAGGTCTATTACAAGACCGGCTGCACCCCCGTGGCCCTGCGGGAGATGAAGGAGGTCTACAACTTCAAGCGTGCCTTCATCATCACCGACTCCACCCTGTATCAGCTGGGCGCCTGCGACGCCATCATCAACCAGCTGCGTGACATGGGCATTGAGACCGCCGAGTTCTTCGACATCCGTGTGGATCCCCAGATCCAGGACGCCATGAAGGGCCTGCCCAAGATGCACGAGTTCGAGCCCGACGTCATCATCGCCGTGGGCGGCGGCTCCGCCATCGACACCGCCAAGATCATGTGGATCATGTACGAGAATCCCGAAGAGGGCTTCCTGGACATGGCCACCACCTTCCTGGACATCCGGAAGCGTATCCGCTTCTTCCCCCAGATGGGCAAGAAGGCCAAGCTGGTCTGCATCCCCACCACCGCCGGTACCGGCTCCGAATGCACCCCCTTCACCATCATTTCCGATGGCAACACCGGCATGAAGTGGCCCCTGATCGGCTATGAGATGATGCCCGAAATGGCCATCATCGACGCTGACAACATGATGAAGCTGCCCCCCAGAGCCACCCAGGCCTCCGGCTATGACGTGCTGACCCACGCGGTGGAAGCCTATGTCTCCACCTACGCCACCGAGTACACCAACGGCATGTGCCGCGACGCCACCAAGATGGTGTTCGACTACCTGCCCCGGGCCTATCGTTCCGCCTTCCGGGATGCCAAGGCTGACCCCGTGGCCCGTGAGAAGATGGCCAACGCCTCCGCCATCGCCGGTATCGCTTTCGCCAATGCCTTCCTGGGCATCAACCATTCCCTGTCCCATAAGATAGGCGGCTGGTTCCACATTCCTCACGGCACCGCCAACGCCCTGCTGTTCCCCTACGTCTGCCGCTTCAACGCCCAGCGTCATCCCTACAAGATGGGCACCTTCTCCCAGTACAAGTATCCTCAGGCCTTTGAGCGGTACGTGGAGCTGGGCGAGCTGATCGGCGTCAAGGGCAAGACTGACGAGCAGACCTTCGAGAACTGGATCAAAGCCTGCCGGCAGCTGAATAAGGACATCGACATCCCCGAGACCATTCTGGATTGGCTGCTGGAGGCCCATCCCGAAAAGAGCGCCGAGGAGTGGGAGGCCGAGTTCCTGGCGGCTGTGGACCAGATGTCCGAGTGGGCCTTCCACGATGCCTGCACCGGCTGCAACCCCGTGTATCCCACCATCGGCGAGCTGAAGGGCTGCTACCTGAAGGCCTTCTACGGCGAGAAGAAGTACACCGAGAAGTACGGCGACACCTGGGAAGTGCCCGTCACCCTGCCCACCGACACCCACGCCGCATATCCCATGGGCCTCAGCGCCGATCTGGGCGTGGCCAAGACCGGCGGCTTCAACTAAACGAAGCGCCTGCATCTCCGATAACCATATACAACAACCAACTCATGCAGGGGGCCGGTGCTTCGGCACCGGCCCCCTGGCACGCAAAGGTGGGGAAAAGTCCACAGGGGCTTTCCTGGCACACCTGTTCCTTCCGGGGACTTGCCCCCGGACATGCAAGAAAACGAGGTGAGTGATGATACAGGCACTGAACCTTCCCAAGAAAGTTTATTTCAAAGCCGGCTGTACCCCGGTGGCCCTGCGGGAACTGGGGGAGATCTACCATTGTAGCTGCGCCCTGCTGGTGACGGACCCGGAACTGTACCGGGCCGGGATCGCCGCGCCGGTGGTGGACCTGCTGCGGAAGCAGGGGATCCGGGCGGCGGAGTTTTTCACCATAGGCAAGCGGGTGTCCTTTGTGGACCTCCGCAGCGCACTGCCCAAGCTGCACGAGTTCCAGCCGGACGTTATCGTGGGCGTGGGCGGCAACAACGCCATGAGCGCCGCCAAGGCGCTGCTGACCCTGTACCAGGACCCGGAGCTGGACCTGGCGGCCGCGTCGGCGGACCCGGCCCGCATCCCGGCATGCACCAAGGCCAAGCTGGTGCTGATCGCCACCAATTTTTCCAGCGGCGCCCAGAATTCTCCCTTTGCCATCCTGGAAAATGACGAGGGCCGGAACTGTTCGCTGAAAAGCATCCATCTGCTGCCGGAGATCTCCGTGACGGACGTGGATTTCACCGCCACGCTGACGGCGGAGCAGGTAAAGACCTGCGCCCTGGAGATCCTCTCCCACGCGGCCCGGGCCTATCTGGACCCCAGCTGCACGGAGTTTACCGACGGCATGCTGACGGAGGCCATCGCGGCGGTGCTGAAATACACCCAGTACGCGGTGAAGGGCTGCCCCGCCGCACGGGAAAAGCTCCACAACGCGGCGGCTCTGGCGGGAGCCTCCTACGGAAACATTGTGGACGAGGTGACACCGCGCCTTCCCTATTTCCCCGCGGAGAAAGAGGTGTCCATCAACGACAACGGCGTGCGCTGCGCCGAGCTGGCGGAGCGCCTGGGCTTCGACAGCTGCCGGGCCCTGTTCGCCGCTTGCCAGGCCCTGTTCGCCGCTTGCCAGGCCCTGTAAACCGGATAAATGCCATATACGGCGCCGTGCTGATCCAGCACGGCGCCGCTTTGCCCTAAATTTAACAGAAAAAGCCTATACAAACAGCAGGTGATTGTAGTATCAGCCATGAGCAAAACTCCAAAAAATGAGTAATTGCAATGGTTATCCAGAAAGCAAAGACTATGACATACGCCTGTGTGCCCATAGGCCCAATCCCATGTAACGAACTGAACGCCGTATTTGCTCTGACCTCCAGCCAGCACAGTGCCATTGAAATCCGCCAGCACCTTGTAGCCGTCCTCTAAACCATCGGCTTTCAAAACGGGCGCTGTCTCCATCTGGCGCATATATTCCGCTGTGGTCCTGGCGATTTCATACACCTTGTCCTTGGCGGCGACCCGTTCCAGTTCATTAATGTCCTCATTTCGGTAGGTGATGCCGCCGTTCTCGGTCACCTCGCACAGTGGCGCACCGTCAAGCAGGACACGAAGCTTGCCGGTATCAGTTCTGTCCGTCTGAAATCCTTCTCGGGCAAGGACGATTGCTGCTTCTCTGAA
>UMAR01014553.1_pt1 | contig 23596 bp, 28 predicted proteins | sample 1963761 | NCBI WGS metagenome assembly UMAR01 (sample SAMEA4835921, study PRJEB28245) | human gut metagenome | biome: gut microbiome; material: fecal sample | place: Denmark | collected 2008 | reverse complement strand
GGGGGCCGGGACATTGTATCAATATCCGGTGGTGTTGGTATATAGCACTGCAATGTAGGAGGGTATGTTATAAGAATTGGGAAATTCTAGCGAAATCACGACCAGGTCATTTGTATTATCATTTACAAACGAGTAATAATACATCCCCTCTTCATCCCGTTTATCTTGTTCCATATAAAATTCATATCCGTAATCCTGCAATATATCGTAATAATCATTCAGCCAGTCAGAATTTTGGCGTACCACAGCATCATAGGAATAAACGCAGTCCACTATGTCCGTGTCTTTGTCATTGTAATAGTCAACCAGCGGCACATTAAAGTACGCACCAAAGTCCGGTACATTGTAATTCTCCGGGTAATACTCCGGCACTGTTACTTTGCAGCTGATCCGGTCGTCTGCGGTCTTGGCCGTAATGGTGCATTGACCGGAACCATTGGCGCTGATCTCGCCGGAGCGGTTCACCACCGCCACGGTAGGATCGCTGGTCTGCCAGGTGATCTTTTTATCCGTGCCGGTGCACTTTAATTTGTAACCCTCACCGTTAAAGAGGGTGATTTTGTAGGCGTTCAGGCTCAGCCCGGTTTTGGTGGTCACAGAGGAAGCCTTTGACCAGCTGCTGTAATAGTTGGTCTTGCCCACTTTCTTATAGGTGCGCACCCGCACATAGTATTTTTTAATGGGTTTGCCGTTTACTTTCAGCGAGGTGGTGGAATTCTTGCTTACGGTCTTGCTGCTTGCGGATTTGAAGCGGCTGTTCTCTGCATACTGCACCTGATAGCCGGTGGTTTGGGTGGCCTGCTTCTTCCACTTAACGGTAAAGGACTTTTTACCGGCGGACACAGAGGAGACGGCAGTCCCCTTGGGCACGATCTTAAAGCTGGCGCTCTTAGTGCCCTTGTACTTGCCCTTGAATTTGACCTTAACCGTATAAGTGCCCACATTTTTTCTGCCGGAGGGGTACTTGACCGTGTAATACTTGGCGGCGATCTTTTTGCCCTTCTTGTCCTTGGCGGTCACCTTAGGCTTCTTCACCTTGCCGTCGTAGGTGTAAGTGGTGGTAGACAGCGACACGCTCTTGGCCGTAGTGGCGGCATAGGCGGTGATCTGCACGGCGCCTACCATACAGACGGCCATCATCAGCGCCAAAAGAATACTGATTTTTCTTTTCATTTGCATTTCCTTCTTTCTGTTGTTCTTTCTGGTTCTGCATAATTGCACCTATACAGGTGCAATCTTAGAATAGCACAAAGATACAATAAAGTCAACGCAAATTGTTCTTAAATAGGTGCAAGAGGTTGACCATGAATATTGAATTTGAAAAGCAGATGGGGCGGAATATCCGCCATATTCGGGAAGAAAAGGGCATGACTCAGGAGCTGCTCTCCGCCAAATTGCAGCTGGCCGGGTGCGACATCACCCGCAGCGCTGTGGCCAAGATCGAGGTGGGGCAGCGGCATATTTATCCGGACGAGATCCGCCACATTCGGCAGATTTTGAGCACCACCTATGAAGAATTATTTGAACGGCAGTATAACTGACGCTGCCGGCAGGCGGCCCTGCGCGTTTGTTGACTTTTGGCGGCGGCTATTATACAATAATCCGGCAAAAACAAAGGATGATCTGCGGCTGTGTGCCGAGAACGGAGAACAAAATGGGCCGAGCCTCTGTGTTTGAAAATCGAAAATGGGTGCCCCTGTTTGCCGGCAGCGCGGCGCTAAGCTGGGCCTGCGCCTTTCCCCTGATCAAGCTGGGTCTGGCGGACTTTAGCATTGCCGGCACAGACACCGGCGGCAAGGCGCTGTTCGCCGGAGCGCGGTTCTTGCTGGCCGGTCTGGTGGTGCTGGCGGTAGCCAAGCTGTGCGGCCGCTCCTTTGCGGTGCCCCGGGGCAAGACACGGTGGCAGCTGGTGCTCTTTGGTCTGGTCAACACGGCGCTGCACTACTTTTTCTTTTATCTGGGCGTATCCAATTCCCCCGGCGGCCGGGCGTCTATCCTGGACAGCCTAGGCACTTTTCTGCTGATCCTGGCAGCCGCGGTGGTGTTCCGGGAAAAGCTCACCCTACGGTCGATTTTTGGCTGCCTGTTGGGGTTCTCCGGCATTGTGCTCATCAACCTGGGCAGCACCGCCGGGCAGTTCACCCTCTCCGGCGACGGTATGCTGCTGTGCAGCAGTGTGTGCGCCATGGCAGGTGGACTGCTGACCCGGGTGGTCACCCGCAAAATGGATCCGCTGGTGGCTACCGGCCATTCCCTGGCACTGGGCGGCGCGCTGCTGATCCCTGCCGGGCTGCTGATGGGCGCCCACCCGGTGGGTATACACCTCCAGGGACTGCTGATCCTGGCGGCGCTGGTGGCAGTGTCTGCCGTGGGTTTTTCGTTTTACAACCAACTGCTGCGCTACCACCCGGTGGGGCAAATTGCCATTTATAACGCCTTTATTCCGGTACTGGGGGTGGTGCTCTCCTGCCTGCTGCTGGGGGAGCCCTTCTCCTGGCGCTATCTGCTGTCCGGCGCACTGGTTACCGTTGGGATCTGCGCCGTAAATTTGCCGGCAAAGGCAAGAATTGACAGCTAATGCCAAGTATGGTATGCTATGGGTGCAGAGTTCTGCACATTTTTCAAGAAAAGAGGAAGTACCAAATGGACCAGTACAATCAGCAAAACCCGAACCCTCAGGGCAATTATCAACAACCCTATCAGCCGCCCTATCAACCGGCGCCCCCGGCCTATGATCCCACCACCCAGGTGATGAGCATTGGCCAGTATGTGGGTATGTTCATTCTCTCCGCCCTGCCGGTGGTGAATTTGATCTGCTGGATCGTGTGGCTGTGCAGCCCCAACACCAATAAGAACAAAAAGAACTTTATTTGGGCCAACATTATTGTGTGGGTCATCTCCGTAGTGGCAATGTCGCTGTTTTATGCCGTCGTCGGCACCGCCGCTTTTAGCGCCCTGTCCTCTCTGTGACCCGGATTAAAATCGTCCTAAACCGACAAACCCGTTGATGAACTGTCATCAGCGGGTTCTTTTTTGTAGGCAATGGATGAAGTTGGTACTTTTATTCGGCGCTGCGGCACAAACCGTCTAAGCGAAATATCGCCCCCTCCAACCAGCTGCTGCTCCGGGACAACCGCGACCATCGAATGGTCAGCCGCCCCGGCAAGCTGCCCTTTGCCAATTATAGGAAGCTCGACAACGCCCACTTGTCTGCTGCCGCTACCGCCGCGCAGACCAAGGTGCGGTTTGACTTGTAATAAAAAGCCACCGATCATCGGTGGCTTTCTGCATTGCTATTCGTCGTAATCTTCGATTTCCTGTTCTTCCTCTTGTCTCTGTTTTTCCCGGGCTTCCTCTTGCTTGGCTTTGCGGGATTTGATGATCCCTGCAACCAATGCAATCACGGCTGCTGTGGCTAAGGCAATGGCAAGATAAATTAAAATATTTGCTACGGTGGAACGGTGCGTAGGCGTCACCGCTGCGGTGTATGTCCCGTCGGTGAGCACGGCTGTGCCGCCGGTTTGTACCGGCAGTTCTTCCTCCGTATCACCGGTGCTTGCCCCGCCGGTGTACGCAAACTTACTCCCTGTTTGGGCGCTGCTTTTCCGTGCGCTTTTGGCCGTGTGGGGCACTGTGCCGGTATAGGTGAATTTGGTGGTGGTCTCTTTTTTCTTTTTCGTTGTGGTTTGCCGGGTTGATTGGTTCGTCCCGACGCGCGCATTGCGACTTGCAGTCGTCTTTTCCGGCAAAGTGTAATCGAAAGTAGCGTGCTTCAAAAGGCAAATGCCCCGCTCGCCGCAGTTATAATCCAGCCGCACCGTCAACGGCCCGCACAGGCTTTTATTCAGCGCAATGGCAAAGTAGGCATTGCCGTCTGCGATGCCGTAACCGCCGCTGTTTTCCAGTATTTCCACCTGCATATTGCAGCCGCTGGCAATGCCGTCGTAGCTTTGCAACGCCTTGTTTGCGCCGGTTGTAAATGTAAATTTCCTAGTGGAGAATTTGGCAGAGGACACCTGCAAATTCAGCGCAACGGCGGCGGTATTCGCCCCCGGCTCCACCTGCTGATCTTGCATACTCACCGCAAAATACAGACAATGATTGTCCGTGTCGGCATAGATTTGGTAATAGCCCATCGCACCATCCGCCCGGAATTCTGTAACCGGCACATTCTGCCAAGGCTCCCGGGTCAGGTAGGCGCTGTCCACCGTCGGCGAAGCTGCATAGGCCGGCACCGCTGCCCACAAAAGCGCCAAAAGCGCCGCCAACACAGCCAAAATCCGCCGACCCATAACCATACCTCTTCTCTCTCTAAAAAACTTTCTAATCGGTTTTATTCTACCCATTTTCCCCTTTTTCGTCAAGGGGATTTGGAGAATTTTTCTGTTTTTCGCCACAAAAAACAACCACCGGCAATAAATCCACACAAAAAAGGCCCCCGCCAAAGCGGAAGCCTTAAATGCATTATCGTTTTTACCTGCAAGTCATCAGGCACCATTTATTCCCACTCTATGCCTTAAATTGTAACTGTAACAGTTTAGCATGGGTATTTTTGTTTGTAGTGTTCACATTACCAACATTATCCCATCAGCATGGTCTGCCAAAAGTTTTGTTGCCATTCTGTTGCCAATATATAATAACATAACATTTATACAATCTCAATAATTATTTGCTAAAATGGTAAATCATCGTCATCAACTGTAACATTATATTCATCAACAACATCAACAACATCATACCTGAACAATTCGTCAACTTCATCATACTTCTTAATAAATCTAACAGTCCCGTCCTCATTAAATAATCTTGATAGAAGTGAAATCGTGTATCTTTTTTTATTTTGGATTTTTTGATATTTTCGTACTTCTTCTAAAACATCATCTACGGCAATGCTTTTATATCCGACAAGTTCCATAAATTCATCAAGTGCCTCTAAATCTTTCGCAAAGAAAGTAGATTTCTCCATATTCAAACACTTTTTTATTCTCCTAGTCAGCAAATTGCTAACCAAAATAGAACTGTCATATTTTTTTAAAAACTCTTCCTTTTCTTCTTTTTCGAATTCAATTAAAGTTTTAAATTTTTCTACCGTTTCTTGCAAGTCGTATGCGGTTTTTGCTTCGGTCAAAGAAGCTTCTCTTGTTAAAAGATTTTGAAGAAGTCCTGCAAACTGAGACTTTAACGTATTAATTATTTGATCTGTTGTATCAAATGGAGTTATAACATTACTATGATTAAAGGTTTTTAATTCTTCAATGAATTGATGAATTTTAATATTATCAGTATATGCTGATTTGAAATTACCATTTTCTTTATTTTGCATATATGTATTGTTTTCAATATAAACATTATTTGCAATAAAAATATACACTTTCTTTTTATTTTTGATTGCCGTTTTTATTTCATTCATTGTGATTGACAGCTCATTCTCTGATGATTGAGAGCCAAAAGAATTACCAATAATAGAAACCACTATTTCACAACCAGATATTTCCCTATAACAATCCTTCTCGAGATTAGTGTTTTGAGTATAAGCAACTCCTGAATGCTCATGCATTACTGCCTCATATCCTAACCCTTCAATAAATCCCTTAATGTTATCTCTCGTTTGTCTTAAATCATAATATGTTGAACTAACAAAAATTCTAGGTGCTGCCATTTATTTTCCCTCACTTATATCGAATATTGGTAGAAGTTCACTATAATTACTTATACAGTAGTCAGGTAAAAGATTTTTTTCATTCCATTCTTTTTTCAAAGTGCTTTCTCGTATGAAATCCTCATCTGTCCAGCTAGTAATATCAACCAGTTTTTGATAAAAATCATTTTGCTCTTTTTCATATCTAGCCCAAACTGATGTTACTCCTGCCATTTTCGCCATGTAAACATCCTTTGTTAGACTATCGCCAACATAAACAACATCAGAAACGGATATTTTTTCATCATAACATATTTCAAGTAATACATCCTTATCCGGTTTTTTAAAATTTATAGTATGGATTCTTTTATCTGTTTCAAATTCACTATGGAATAAACTATCAGATACATAAACTGAATGAAAAAAAGCATCTATACCTAATTTCTTTAATCGATAAAAACCTGCCTCTTGAGTTGATTCAGTAAACCCAATAATAATAACACCATTATCCGTTAGTTTTTCTAATGTCTGTTTTACAGAAGGAAACAAACTTAATTCTTGTTTTCGCACAGAATTAAATCTATGAAAGGCTTCACTTAAAATTTCTTTAATTTGCTCGAAGTCCATTCCGATATATTTGTTTTTTATACTTGGAAGTTCCAATGTTACAAACGGATGCTCTACTGTTCCATAATATTGATGCTTTTCCTTATATTCAGAAAGAAGTATTTCTTTGTCAATTCCTGTGATTGAAACAAGCTCATCAACCATTGCATAAAAGGATGGTATAAAGAATCCTAGCCAATCATATAGTGTATCATCTAAATCTGTTATTAATACTTTTTTCAAATTATCCTCCATAAGCAATTTTATATTCAATTATTTCCCCATCGCTAGAAGATCCGTTAGAAAAAATCTCATACACTTTAATACTAATGTATTCTTCTTCAAAAGAAATAACTGCGTACTGATTATTATTTCCTTCTGATAAATGACTGCTAACAACACCTGTGCTTCCTAAACCAACAATTGTAAGAGACTTTTCTTCTGCCTTCTTTGTGGGAACTGGACGCACAACTTTCGAATAAAATCTTTTGTGTATGTGTCCATGTAAGACCAGCGAAATATTATTGTTCAAACAAAATTGTGTTATTGCCTCACTATCGAGCATTATTGAATACATAGGATTTATAACAGGCATTTCAGAATATAATGCAGGCAATAAATTATGATGCATAACAATGATACGATAAGGATTTATTTTGTCGGTAAGTTTCAACTCTTTTCTAATGGCCTCTAATTGATCGTTACCAACGAACCCCATCCCCCTAAAATGTTCTTTATTTTGCTGCAATATACATGTATTCAAAGAAATAATTTCAATCAGTTTTCCCTTTGTTGTAATAATTCTATGAATTGAATTCATATATTCATTTGCAGTAATACCTTTTACAGACTGATAGAAATTACGATAGTTTTCTTTTGCTTCTTCAAAATTTAATTCCACAGGATCATTATCATTGGTATAAGCTTTTTCTGAATATTTCATATCATGGTTTCCAGGACAGAAAATAAATGTAGAAGGATCAACTCCTAAGCCACTTGCTAAATCTGAAAAAAACGACTTGGCTAAATTGAACTCATCTTCACTGGAAGTAAAAGAAAAATCTCCAGTTGAAATAACCCTAGAAAAAGATTTAATTTTGTTTAATTCAAAACTTCTGTTTAATACATTTAATAATGAATTATTGCTTCCAACAGTGGCCTTAAATTCATGAAAATCACTCGAAAAATGCATATCAGACAACCAAAGTATTTTGTCATTATCAACAATACTAAAAGTGTTATCATAATTTCCAACGCCCGGCTCATAAGACACTATTCTTTGATCTCTGTCGCCAGTTTCTTTTTCTCTAAGATACCAAATTGTGCATTGTTGTTCAATCAATTCATCACAATCATAAACAACTTTATTGTCAAATGCGGAAAAAGGAGAAATGCCATTTGCAAAATGTTCATCAACTTTTACATATGAATAACAATTTAATTCTGCTTTTGAATTAACGATTGGTTCAGAAATGCTTTCAAATTTAAACCATAGCATATATTGATTATTCTTATAATATTCTGGAGTTGCTGTTTTAACAGGTGTATTAATAAACTCACCATTTTCGCCAAAATCAATACCCACACACTTTGCTTTCCTTAATTCAAATTTTCCTGAATCAAGAAGATATATGTCTATTCCATCTAATTCGGCTTTACTTTTTAATTCGCTAAAAACCTCCAAAGAAATTTTCTCTTGTGGCTTTGCCCACCAACCCCACCAAACAAATCCTTTGCTATTAATAATTTTTTTATGAAGCTCTATTGTATTTTTATTAGAAAGATCTCTATATCTAAGAATTATTGTTTTTATTTTTTCCACATTCATATTAAATCCTCGCTTTTAGACAATTCTCATACCACAAATGTGGTGGTAGTGTTGATTCATAAGCACTATCAAATAATGTATAAAGTGTTTTATATTTTACACACTCAGAAACGATACGCTTTAACACCTCGGTATCTAACGGAATAATTTTCATACCCTCAACATATTGAGTTGTGTCTTGCGTGTCATAATACAGAGCTGTTTTTCTGGACCTAAAATCTGCAACAACATTTATGTCAAGATATGGGGTTATGAACACACAATACGAGTTCATATTTCCTGTTCTTATTAAATGTCTGCCGAGATGTCTTGAAACCGGCTCCATCTCCATTCTTCTTTGGTTTGTTTCTGTAGCAAGTGTTGCTTCAATTAACAAAGAGTGCATTGGATAATACTCTGTTTGAGGGTATTCGTAAACCAAATCTGCCTCGCCACCACCTGCATGAGTTTTAGGCAACAAATCAGCTTCTAAAGAAAGCTTCATATAATCCAAAATATCGCCTTGTCTATCGCTGACTTTATACCAAATAACACCAAGAATATACTCAAAAATAGTTGGAATATCAGCATTATCCGTTACCATATTTCTTATTTCATTATCATTTCTCGCTTTAAACAAATCTAATAATACAATTAACTTATCATCGGTAAATTTCTCGTCAATAAGCTGATTAAATCTTTGATAACGATTTTCATAAACGATTCTGTAGGCTTCGTCTAATGAAACTACATTAACATTAAACTCTGCGTTAATTCCGTCAACTATTACATTTTCATCTATTGCTAATACAGGACTGATATCTGTAATATCGCAATCATCAAATAATAATTCCGACTCTTCATAAGCACTTAAATAAAGTTGGTCAATAACTGCATTAAAGAAGTACTTTGGAATAATATCAATCTTAACCAAATCATCTTCAAAGATAATTACTTCCGTAGTCTTTATGTATCTTCTGTTTAAATCAAGATAATCAGACAATGTGGCCTTTGCCTTCATTAAATGCATTACCTTAAAGAACGCAACCTTGAAATCATACTCATTAGATACATTTGAAAATTCGTTGATTTTTATGTGTGCAAGAGGCTCTCTTTCAATAAGTTTTGTTGAAATTGTATTAAACAAATAACCTCTCCAAAGCTTTCCGATTTTAACACTTTTAGTTGCCTCAAATACTTGCAGAGCACAAGAAGTGTTGTCATTAACAAACAAATCAAATAGTTGATTGTATAGTGGGAAATATGCCTTATCATAATTCCTGCTTTTTCTATTCATACCGATAGTGCAAATAAGTTCTTCATCTACATCATTATCAAGAAACAAATCTAAAGCCTGTTGATAATTATCCATAGACATTAACCTATTCAAAATAATCTCATTAATGCTTATATTGCCTTGCCTAAATTTAGATATCTCTTGCAGGATCGTTTGAGTGTTTTCAAAGCTTGTGCACAAAGGAAGTAAATACGTGTATTCTTCTAAAGTCAAATAATTCAACTTTGAAAGCAAATATAACAACACTATAAATGGTCGTACTGTTTCGCCATTCACTGAATTATAAGTCTTCAGCAATTGCTTCAAATAGATAAAACTATCCTTATCAATCTGCAACGTATTATCAGATGAAAAGTCTCCGCTTCTGCTTATTTCTAAAAGTGCAGCACCTGCACCGGTAATTTTTCTATTGTCATCAATCAAACCGATATCAACCAATCCCGATGTCTTTTCACGAGCATCTTTGGGTTTATTGTTTGCTTCGCCTTTTACAAAGCCTTTTTCATGCATAAAATCATAATACTTGGTTTGAAGCACATTATTACCATTCCAATTATAATTTGAGTTGTCGTCAGTATTCCAAAATTCATCTAATAATGATAATTGATCTTCAATAGTTTTGTTGAAATTTTTAGTTCTGAAGCTTGTTGTTCCAAGTCCCCAACAAAAGCTTTTATAAGGAATATTATCAAACATACATATTCTCCTTAATAATTTGTAACAAGTACTTCTTCGCTCTTTGACTCTTTGTCTTTTATTTGATAGTTTGAATTAGAATACCCATAATTCAAACTGTGAATATTATACCTTTCAGTATTTTTTTGTAGCCACTCAATAAGAATTTTGTTTTCTTTTCCTTTGCTGCGAAGCACATTTGAAAGTGCAAACCGAAGGTTTCTTTCTGTAAGTCTATCTAAAAATGCTAATAAATCTATTTCGTCTTGTTCAGACCATCCACCTTGTTCATTGTATGTTGCACAAGTTATTAGATATGGAGGATCAACATATACAAAATCACTATTCCCTAATTTCGATACATCAAAATTTCTAAAATCTTCACAAGTAAATTTGCAATTTTGCGATTGTATTCTATCAATAAAAGCAGATAGTTTCTCCTGCATATTCCTGTTAAAATCTCTTTTTCCAACTGGTAAATTAAACTCGCCGTTTGAATTAAATCGAATTTGATTATTAAATGCATATACGATTATTACATAAAGCATAACGTAGTAATAATAATCAAAGTTTTCATTTGCATGTTTTTGATTAAAATCTGCACGCAGCTTTAAATATCCTTCTCTGTTATAATTACCAAGTCCTTTGCTGCTTTCACAACCGTAATAGTCATATCCGTGTTCACTTACAAGTGACAAGTTATACTTTTCTATAATTTCATAAATCCATTCTAAAACAGATTCTTTATCAAGATTCTTAAACGTATTATACAAATAAAGCAGGTTTTCATTTAAATCATTATAAATAACTCGGTTGCAATCAACATTGATACCAACATTACATCCACCGCAAAATAAGTCTACAAACACATTGATATCTCTTGGAAACAGCGGCAATATTTGAGGTAGCAATTTATATTTGCCGCCGGTATAATTAAGCGGTGATTGTATCATTTAATTTACTCCTCATCAAAGCAAATACACAAAAATAACCTTTCAGCATTTTCTGAAATGTCTGACTTTCCGGTTGTAAATGCTTTATAGCTTTCCTCAAAAACTTTTACGGTTCCTTTCTGACTCAGTATTCTCGTAATATCATCGTCGGAAATTTTAGCATTAGAACGACAATTTCCTTTTTCAGCCATATTGTTGTATGAAAGCAAAATGTATTTAGCTTTAATATCATTTATCAGTGTTTCAAATGCTTTTGTTGCTCCGATTGTACAGTATTTACTCTTCATCCCACTCCTGTCCATCTTCTTGGCAACACCAAAAACCTCAGGTTTTTCCCAACGTGCAACATTTTCAAGCAAATGATATGAATCACAATATTGTCTTGAATTATACGGCGGATCTATATAAACGAGGTCAGCCTCAATCCTCTTAACAAGGTTATTGGCGTCCTCGTTAAAGCATTGATTTTTGGGATTGTTGTTAACTTCAGCCAAGGGAACATAAAGTTCTAACGAACCTTCGAATTTTGCCCCTTTTCTGTATGCATCGTAATGCCCGCAGGTGACAGCAATTTTGTCCATTGCATACAGTAACGATGTAATTAAAATTGCTCTTTCTCGATTATTTAAATTGCCTTTTTTATAATTTCGCTCTATATCCTCTCGAATATATCCGATTTTAGCGCAATCTTTTTTACTGAAATAGGTATCTGCAAAATTGCGTGTCATATAATTTTCCCCACAATTAGTTTTTGCATTGTACCTAACAACATAATCAATTATTTTTTGTTGGTCATAGCTTTCAGCACCAAACCAAGCAAAATTGCAAATATAGTTGCTATACATCAAATCATTTGTAATAAGTGTCTTATCTGCAAAAGCAGAAGAAACTGCACCGGTTCCCGCAAAAATATCTGCAACTGTTTCAATATCGGCGCATTCATCATTTACAACGCCGGTGATAAATGAAAGCAACTTGTATTTATTTCCTAAATAACGTCTATTGTTTATCAATGAGGTTTTATAAATATTTTCAGTTGCAGTCATTGCAAATCCTCCAACAATCATCTTTATCTATCTATAATTATACTAAATATTTAGATTATATCAAATACAGTGTCCAATAAATCGTACTCTTTCAAATTCCGTCAAACAGTTCCGAAAGAGATATTTCTAATCCATTGGCTATTTTTTCAATGTTAACGATAGAAATATTACGTTTTCCAAGTTCAACGCTTGCAAAATAAGTTCTATCCATACCTATTTTTTGAGCAAATTTTTCTTGACTCAATCCGGTATGACTTCTTAACTCTCGTATTCTATTACCAATTTTATCTGTAATCATAATGTACCCTCGATATTAAATTGCACATACCGCAGACTATATTTATACAGTTTAATTATATGTTTAATCTGCAAATAAGTCAACTGTTTTTAAGCAACAAAAAATCGGCAAGGATTGCTCCCTGCCGTCGTTGTGTTTATATCTTGTAAATTATTTCTGCATTTCCTTTTTCCGTTGCTCTGTTGCGGATATTATTCACATTCCGCACCCACAGCATCATATCGGTTGATTTGAGTTTTTCTGTAACACCTTCTTGTTTTGCTAATTGCTTAACTATGGTATCATACATTTCTGTTGCTCTGACATCAACATCATGCAAGTATGAATTGAGTTTACACTGAGTAAGCAGGGTTGTATAAAACGCCGGTTTATATCGTTTAATATACTCCTTATGTTTTCTGCCCCAACAACCGATTTCATAATTAGTATTGGTTGATACAAGATTCGGTATATACACATCGCCAACAAGTGTGTAGTTAATGCCCGTGTTTTCGTCGGTAATATACTTTTTCATAAAATTCTCCTTATCTGCATAGGTCATCGTGCCTGTGTCTTGTTTTTTGCTTTATAATAAAGCGTTTTTGTTGCATTGCCTTTTCAGCTTTCATATTGCGTTTGATTTCATCGTTGTCCTCCAAAATGTTTGTCGCAACTTTAACTTCTTTTCGTAGCAAAGACAAAGTTTTTGTGAAATCATCTCGCATTGATTTTAGCTCTGCCATAACACTCGGTCGTTTGCAAAAATGAAGAATCATAAAACAAAAAGAGCTATCAGACTTGATGTCTGATAGCTCTTAATCTTTTGTGAATATTATATTGTTGCCCAAATGTTGCCATTTTGGGTTGCAAAACTCCAGAATGCCTTATAAATAGGGCGTTTATCGAGGTAGCGGAGTTATTCCCACTCTGCAACAAAGATGTGGTTCTAAACTTTTTTGCTTAGAAACTTTATCTTCTTTTGTTCCTGATTATTTGATGTATCCGTATTATCCATCGTTGCCGATATACTGTTATCAACCTTGATAATAACCATAATATTTCACACCCTATTTGTAAATGTATTGTATCAAAAAACATGAAAAAGCAACTAAACAATTAAAATAAACATAATATATTACATATTCTACATAACTACTAAGACATTATTTACCCCTTATTTCTCTTATAGTTGACAATTTTATTAACAATACTTAATATAAGTAATAACCTCTTTACTTTTTTAACAAACTATGTTAAAATAAAATTACCAAAAAGGTAATTTTATATGAAAGGAGGCTCCCCTTGACCATTAATTATGACAGTACACATGTGAAGAAATTGTGTAAAGATAAAAAATATGCTTTGAAAGCAATGGATTTAATAGTGTATAAAAAGCTATCATCAATAATAAACTTTATCGAGAATGCAGATTCTCTTTTAGATATAAAAAACTATCCGTCATTTCACTTTCATGACTTAGACGATGAATACAAAGATCAGTGGGCAATATATATAGGTCGAACAGGATATAGAATTCATATTATCCCACAAGATTCTAATAATAAACTTATAAAGAAAGGAGATGTAACGCCCCATATTAAGAACATAAAAATCATCTTAATCAAGGAGGTTAGTAATCATTATGACAAACAATGTTGAATATAACGAAATAATGGCTTTTCATCCCGGTTATTATATTCAAGAAACAATTGAAGATCTTGAAATTACTCAAGAAGAATTTGCAATTAGACTTGGAACTACCGCAAAGACCATTAGTAAATTAGTGAACGGTGAAATTAATTTGTCTAATGATATTGCACATAAATTGTCAAATATGCTTGGTACAAGTGTCGAATTGTGGCTGAATCTTCAAACAACATATGAAAAAAAACTAATTGAAATAAATGAAGCAAGACAATTAGATCGACAAAAAAACATCGCATACATGATAGACTATGAGTATTTTGTAGGTTTGGGACTAGTTACTGAAGCAAGAAAAATTGAAGATAAGATTATCAATTTAAGACAGTTTTTTCAAATATCAAGTTTGGATATTCTTTTAACTCCAGATTTTCTTGTAAATTTTAGAACTGCAACCCAATCATTTAATGATAAAAATATCATTAATTCTAGAGCTTGGTTACAAACTGCAATTAATATTGGCAGAAATATGCAGGTTGCAAATTTTGATGCCAAAAAGCTCAAATCTTATCTCCCGGAAATAAGATCAATGACACTTCAATCTCCACAAGTGTTTTTACCAAGATTAAAAGAAATCTTTTCAAAATGTGGAGTAACTTTTGTATTATTGCCATACTTAAAAAATTCTGGTGTTAATGGTGCCGTAAAATGGATTAATAAAGACAAAGTGATATTAGCCTTGAACGATAGAAGAAAGTCAGCGGATACCTTTTGGTTTTCTTTATTCCATGAGATAAAACATGTTCTACAGCAAAAGCACAAACAAATATTCATTAGCGGACAAGAAATTAATACAGCATATTTAAATGAACAACTTGAAGCAGAAGCAGATAAGTTTGCTCAAGAAACTCTAATACCGGAAAAATTGTATCAAGCTTTCATTAATAACAGAAATTTCTCTGATCCTGCAATAATAAGTTTTGCAAAACAAATAGGTATTCATCCAGGTATTATATTTGGAAGGCTTCAACATGACAATCATTTAGCCCAAAACAGAGGTGCATTATACAAAGTTCAATATACAATTATCGCTTGATTAAAGTAGTCGATATATTCACTGGCGACTACTTTTGCTTTATAAATGTGGATAACATAGCCAGCATTTAGAGCTGACGGATGAAGGAGACAGACACCGCCGAGCTTTCGGAAATGCTTAATGCGTGGGCGGAACAATCCGAGAAATATCATAACGGCGACACTAACCGTGACGAATATGACAAGTGGCGCTACAATTATCCGAAGTATGATGAAACTTCCGGTTTTGTAAAAGTGCCGTCACAAGAAATAAGCGAAGCAATTCTTGAACCTTTCAAAGACAAACTGAAAAACGACTAAATTATAAAAGAATGATATGAAGAGTATTAATACAAACTATTTATTAGGTAATAAGGAAATGTTATTATGAATACTTGGAAAGAAGAATGCGTGTTCGTATTAGAAAATCTAGGTGGTCACGCATATTTAAAAGATATTTACGAGAAATTTTTAAAAATTCACACGAGACCAGTTACCGAAAACTATAGGGCTTCTATTCGAGACACTTTAGAAAAAGGTAGTTCAGAAAGTGAAAAATTTGATGGCACTTCACTATTCTATATGGTTGAAGGTAAGAATAAAGGGGTCATTATGGACTTATAAAACAGAATAAAGCGATTTTCGATTTAACAACTGATGATGACGAGTTTTGCGAAGGGAAAGAAATGCTTAAGCAACACTTAATTAGAGAACGGAATCAGTATTTGATAACTCTAGCAAAGCAAAAATTCAAAATGGAGCATAACAATAAACTGTTCTGTGAAGCGTGTGGATTTGATTTTTCTGATAAATATGGAGATTTAGGAATCGGATTTATTGAAGCGCACCACATAAAGCCGATCGCCAAAATGAAACAAAACGAAAAAACAAAAATTGAAGATATTGTTATGCTATGCTCAAATTGTCACAGTATGATACATAGAAAAAAGCCTTGGACAACTAAAGATAATTTAAAAAATATCTTGAAATAATTCTAACAATAACAAGCACAGATAATAAACGATTAAATTAGACATAACAAAAAGAGCTACCAGACTTTCAAAAAATCTGATAGCTCTTTACTTTTACAATAATTCAAATTATGTGGCCATTTTGTTGCCAAAAAGCATATACAATCGGCAAAAGCCCAGTAAAATAAGGCTTTTTCACGGGTGTGAAATTATTCCCACTCGCTCCCTGTAAATCAACCTTAAACACTTTTGTTTATGAAGTTTATCAGAGAGTGTCTATATTATTTGAATTATCGGTAAAGCATACGCTATCCGATTTTTTGTTGCCATAGTGTTGCCATAGAAAATGTTTAAGCCTTCCATTCGTGATTCAGCATTCTTCTATCAGAAATAAATTGACGAGCAGCAGCAATGGCATGGTCAACGAATAAGTTAAGTGAATCATCCACTTTATATATACGTTCATTTGATTCCTGAATTCCTGACATAGCATACATTCCATGCCAACCGTTTAAGGAATATGAACCGCCACCATTAACCATATGTATGAATTCTGGCATATTAAGAAACGCACCATCTAATGTTACAGCCGCAGACCAAAACAGTCCATCCATTGCATTCCTTGAAAAAGTAACGTCTCTACCTACTCGGTCTCTTATACTTGTTTTTGATTGAATACAGCCAAAAACGTGTGTTTCGCCGTGAATTGACTGTATAGCATATAAATCAAAATCCTTCCCCCAAGAACTCAAACCTGCTATATCCTCAGTTGTATTGGCTAAACGATTTTCCTTAATCATTTTGGTTAATTCAGACTGTAAGATGAATCTTACTTCATTACGTTGTAAGTCATCACTGTCAATATTGGATATATAACGTTCAAAAGAATGACCACTTGATTTTATCCAACTTTGATGTGCAGATAAACTTCTCTTTATTACCGATTCTTGATGTTCCTCTGCTATATTGAAATCGCCAAGATTTGCAACATTAATTTTATGCGTTATTCCTATAGCTTCCCAAATTTCACTTTCAGATATATCTGGTGAAAAGCGCAAAAGACCTTCAACTAAAGCTTTATCGATAGCTTTTCTCTGAGCGCTCAACCTGGCAGATTGTTTGGCGGCATCTGAAGTTCTGTCGCCGAGTTCAATTGGATAGGTTGCCTCATATGTTTGCATATATATTTCTTTACAAAATTCTTTGTAATCTTGATTTTCAGGCATTGTTTACACCTCTTAAAATTTTATCTATTTCTTTTCCCCAAGCATATGCAAGCAATGGCGGGACCGCATCTCCTATTTGCTCATACTTATCTTGAACATCACGGTTTATATGTGGAACTATATATGGTCCACCACAAAAATCATATGAATCAGGAAACGATTGAAGTCGTGCACATTCTCTGACGGTTAATGCTCTATCATATTTCGGATGAACGAATTCATCTAGGCAATGACTTGTAACAGTAGGGGCTGGTTCATTTTCCATAAGTCTATAATTGCGTTTAATGAACATCTTTTTGGGTAATATACGTTGCTCTTGCAAAGTTTCTCGTTCTTTGCCATCATATCGTTCAAATAAATCTTTTAGACTTTCTCCTTGGTGAAGTAGTGCAAATCTTTTTAATGTACACTCTCTATGTTTCATAGGCATTTGATATGTTAATTTATTAACATTTGACGTTCTTCTCCAAAATGAATCGTTTTTCAACAAAAGTGAATACTCCGATTCTTTACCCGTATATTTATTCTTTTCTTTTCCACTATTAGGTATAACATTTGGCAGTCCTGCAAAAGCATCTTTAACAGTAGTCGTTTTGCAATTTTCAGGAATAGGTGCAGTTAATCTAATGTTCGGATTGCTACTTGCCAATATAAAAAAACGATTTCTACGTTGTGGGACTCCAAACTTATCTGCACTAAGCACAACCTCAATATAATTACCGTATCCAGCTTCTACAAGTTCTTTTTTTAGCAAATCAACAATCAAAGCTTTAGACTTTTTCTCAACAGTTTTAGTTGTTATTGCAGGCACATTTTCAAATAAAAGAAGTTTTGCTTTTGAAATTTTTGCAATTCTAATACCTTCCCTAAATAAGAATTGTCTGTCATCATAAAATGAGCGTGATGTATTTCCAGCAGTTGAAAATGTCTCGCACGGCATCCCTGAAGTGACTAGATCTATCCCATCTGATGGTATATATGGAAGAATGTCATCCTCAGTAACATCCCTGATATCAGAATGGATCATATGAACTGATGGATGATTAGCAGAATACGTTTCAACGCAGCTTTTAATATATTCAATGGCTATTTTTGTATCAAATCCCGCTGCACACAACCCGGTACAGATACCTCCAGGTCCACTAAAGCAGTCTATATGTGTAAAGCTCATAATATATGCCCCTCCAATGCATACTCGGAAATATCGAACGAAATCTTGTGAATTTTGCAAAAGTTATCGATTGATTTTAACGCACGATAATTGGGCTTGGTTTTATCCTTTTCCCATCGATTTACTGTCGAATACGATACGCCAAGTTCTTTGGCAAACGCTTCTTGACTAAGTAATGACTGTACACGAATATGTTTAATTTTTTCACCAAATTCCACAGTTACAACTCCAATTAAAATTATAGCATTATTATAGCATAATCATTTCATTTTTTCAAGAGATAAGGGGCTTTATTTCTAAAGCCCCAGGTTATCAACAATATATAATGTTTTGTAACACTATTTCCTCTGCAATTAAATTGCTTTGGTCAAATCCAAGCAAACTATAATTACGTTCCTCTTCTTCATATCTGCACTGCGCAATCTTATCAATAACCGTCAAATATTCTATCAACATATTCTTACGCAACAAATTGTGATATAATGTTTGGTTTGCCTTCATTATATAGTCCATATGTAATCTTCCCCATCGGCCAATTTCGCCCAACTTGTGAAAACAGCACACTCTATTTGTTTTTAATTGTGGAATGTCAAATATTAAAGATGCATTTACTATTTCATTTGCTTGATTACGGATATTATTCATCTTTTGCACCCACAACATCATATCGGTTGATTTGAGTTCCTCGGTAACATTTTCTTGTTCTGCAAGTTCTTTTACTAGCCGGAGAAAAAGGTCTTGAGCTTGCTGTTCAATATCTACAAGATATGAATTGAGCTTACCGCTTGTCAGCAAATTGTAGTAACGCACCTTATGATTTTGTTTCAAATATCGTTTATGCCTCATTGCCCAAACGCCGATATTCGCTTCCTTTTCTTCTTCCGCCGGTAACAAATCGGGCAACATATAGTCGCCCGCCTGCGTATAAGTACCGCCTGTTTGTTCAAAAAATGTCTTTGTCATTTTGTTTTACCTCCAAAAATTTATTTATCTTGAGCGTGGATTTTCACGCTTGCGACCTTTAATATTTCTTGCCTGTTCAAGCAACTCGTCAATCTGTTTATGCCCGAAAACCTTTCGCAAAAGCTTGTAATCTTTGACTTCCGAACGCAAATTTTCGTTTTCGCTTTTCAGCTTGCTGTTTATTTTCGATAACATTTCGTTCTCACGATATAGGTTGCCATTTGTAATATTTAGCCTGTGGTAATGGTCCCAACCCTCAAAACAACGAGCCAATGCAGTCTTAACCAATGCTTTCAACTTTTGAATAAGCGGCTCTACAATTTTAGTTTTATATGCTTTTGCTGACATAAAACTTTGCGGCTCGGAGAGCTGATATTCGGATGCATTATCAAGCATTTCTTCCACATTTCTTAAGTTTTCCAAACCATCATCATAGTTTAACACTCGCTCGGATAACACATTAAATTCGGCTTGCTTTTCTTCGACTTTAGCACCCAATTGTTCAAGTTCTGCTGTTCTTTCTTGCTTTTTATAATCAAGAACAGACAAATGTTTTTCGTGCGTTCCTTTGTGTTCCCACTCAATTCCGTGTCGTTCCATAACGAATGCGAGTGCGGATTTTTCTGCGCTTACCCACTGATTCCACTCGGTATCTCCACGAGTTCCGCCTTTGAAACCTTGTGTGGCTAACGCTTGTTTCAGGCTTACTCTCGTATCAAGCCCACGCTTGCTGCCGATTGTGAACGGAACAAAATCAATGTGCAAATGAGGCGTTGCCTCGTCCATATGCAGATGAGCAGAGAACACTTTCAAGTTAGAATTTCTCTCTTGAAACCCACGGTAATACTCATCTAAAATCTGTCTTGCAAGCTGTCCGTTCTCGCTTTCGGCACTCATATTTTCTTTGCCACCAATCTGCAAAATCAACTCGTGAAACGGTTTTTCCTGCTTGGAATTTCTGATTTTTTCATAGTAATTTTCTATTCTGCGGTCGGCTCTTGTCTGTTTTTCGTTGTACCTTTTGAGTGCTTCGTCAAACAGTTCGTGATAGATTTTCTTTATCGGCTCGTTACAGTAATCAATGTTCAAATGCGTTCTGCTACCGTCAACATTTTCTGCCTTGAATTTGCGGCTGTTATGATTGACCGAGCCTTTACCCACCATTGCGCTTATCGTTCTTTGCATTATATACACCTCCAATCTCATAAACTTGCTCGTCCTCGGTTCTGTTACTCTTGTCAAGAGTAACGCAAAAGCACTTTTGACAGCGGAGCTATCAAAAATGCAACCTGCAAGCAGGTTTTGCGCTCTCCGAGGGGCAGGAGAGGCTTTTTGAAAAAAGCCACCTGCACCCTGCAAAAACTTTCGCTGTGTCGGTCTGCGTCGATAGTGACGGTAATTTTGCCACCGCCTAAAACAGCGACACAACCGTCACACATCGTCACGCTGTTCATAAGTCAAACTGACTTTACGCCCATCGTGACAGCGTTTGTTTTGATAACTTATTCCATACTCGTTAAACAAACGCCCAGCATTGATATTCAACTTCATAGTCAATGCATTTGCTTTCATATCAGCACCGAGAAATTCAACAAGCTCTGTCGGACTGCCATACCATTCGGGGTTTTCATTTGTAATTTTGCCGGCTATATTTTCAAGCAATGGTTCAGGTGGTAACTTCCAAAGTTCTGTTTCAGCTCTCTCAAGTTCCCACACAAGGGTTTCGGGATTACGATTGAGATAAATCTTTTGGTCAGGCTGATCTCTGCCTGAAACTTCAAGCGTTGCCGAATTGCTTGTTCGTTTTTCTTTCCGTAAAATAAAGCCACCGTCGGCGGCGCCAAGCAATCCGTTAGTTCCCGAAATCATATCAAACTTATCCTCAGAGTTCTGCTTGCGTGTATGATGAACAAGTAGCAAACATATTCCGTAACTGTCCGCAAACTTTTTAAGTCTCGTGATAATCTCATAATCGTTTGCGTAACTGTAATTATCACCGCCCACTTCACGCACCTTTTGAAGTGTGTCTATGATAATCAATTTTGTATCGGGGTGTTCCGCCATAAATCTTGTAAGCTGTTCGTCAAGTCCATTTCCAAGTTGACCTGCCGAAACAGAGAAGTACAAATTATCCGCACTTTCTGTTCCGAACATTCTGTACAATCTTTCCTGCAATCTGTGATAGTCATCTTCGAGAGCAAGGTACAAAACAGTTCCTTTTCCCACATCAAAATTCCAAAGCGGTGTGCCTGTGCTGATATGGTAAGCAAGCTGTGCCATAAGAAAACTTTTGCCAAGTTTCGGAGCTCCTGCAAAAATATATGTTCCGGGGTAAAGCAAGCCGTCAATCAATGGCGGTTTGCTTTGATACACCGTGTTATACAACTCACGCATAGAAATTGTTTTCAAATGTGATGGATCGAGCTGTTGTAAAAATTCTTTTTGCATTTCCTCAAGATAATCATCTAAGCTCTTGCCATTCTCATTAAAATCGGTTATACTGTTGTTAATTTGTTTTAGGATTGACTGCTCCGTATCTGCGCCAACAGATACAACCGGAGCGGTCTTTTCTTTTTCTGTCATTCTGATACCTCCTTTAATCCGCCGAGAATATCGGCAATCATTTCGATTAAGTCAAGCAATTCGTCATTGACTTCACCGCCGTTTTCGATCCTCTGTAATTCCGTAAGTACATCTGCAAGATTATTACGCAAAGCCTTATATACTCTCGGATTGCCTTGAACTACAATTTCTTTGTCAGTAAGTCGCCTTGTGATATAGTCTTGTTTTGTTAAACCCGAAAGCTGAACGAAGCGTTCAATCTGTTCCCACTCCTCTGGCGAAACTCTGAATGCTACGGTTTTATTTCTCCAACGATTGTGTTCATCTCTGTTTTTCAATGACATAATTATTTACCCCTTTCCATATCTAATTTTTCTGCCATTTCATTCTGTTTTGATGGGAACAGGTGTGCATAGTTATAAGTAATATCAATGCTTTCGTGTCCCACTCGGTCTGCAATAGCTGTTGCCGAAAATCCCATATCAATCAGCAAACTGACATGACTGTGACGAATATCGTGAATACGAATTCTTTTAATACCGGCTTGTTTAGAACCTCGCTCCATTTCTCTGTATAAATAACTTTTTGTAACAGGGAACATTCTGTCGTCCAAGCCTACATCATAGAGCATTTTCAAATAGTCCTGTATTTCCTCGCAAAGAAAGTTCGGCAGTTTGATTGTCCTGTTGCTCTTTTCTGTTTTCGGCGAAGTTATAATATCTCTGCCATTCAAGTGCTGAAATGACTTGTTAATTGTGACAGTCTGCTTTTCAAAATCGAAATCCGCAGGCGTTAACGCCAACAGCTCACCCTCACGAATACCCGTCCAATAGAGCATTTCAAAAGCGTAATAGGATAAAGACTTATCCATCATCACATCGGCAAATTTAAGATATTCATCTTTTGTCCAAAAGAGCATTTCACGATTTTTCTTTTTGCCCATACTTCCTGCTTTTTGGCAAGGATTTTCTTTCAAATTATAGTACCTAACTGCGTGGTTAAAAATTGCAGACAACTGATTGTGAATTGTTTTCAAATACACCGGCGAATAAGGCTTGCCTTTATCGTCCTTGTAATTGATAATTTCATTTTGCCAAGTGATAATTTGCTGTGCCGTTATGTTGCACATTTTCAGCTTACCGAAATATGGAACAAGCTTTTTATCAATAATATGTTTCTTGGTTTCCCAGGTGTTTTCTTTAAGTCGAGTCTGCATATCATCGGCATAATGCCCGACAAAACTGATGAAGGTCATATCCAAGTCGCCGCCCAGCTTATTAAGCTGTTCTCGCTCCCAAGACTGCGCTTCACGCTTTGTCTTAAAGCCTCGCTTTTGCGTTTGTTTTCTCTCGCCGTTCCAATCGGTATAGCGATAGATAACACGCCAAGTATTTGTTTTATCTTCTTTATATACTGCCATAAATTTACCTCTCTTTCTTGTCGGCACCGTAACAGGTGCGTTCTGTAAAATATTGTTTGTTTACTCTTCCGGAAATCACCATATAGCCTTTTTCGGCTAACTCGGCATTGAGCTTTTGGACGATTTTGTAAGCATAGGATTTGGAAACACCTAATTCCTGCGCCACCTCATCTACTTTCATAAAGCTTGCACTTTCCATTTCATCACCCCTTTCTGATTTTAGATATAATTTTCTTATTTAGTGTCGGATACTTTCTGACCGCATTCCG
>UMAR01036397.1_pt1 | contig 31947 bp, 26 predicted proteins | sample 1963761 | NCBI WGS metagenome assembly UMAR01 (sample SAMEA4835921, study PRJEB28245) | human gut metagenome | biome: gut microbiome; material: fecal sample | place: Denmark | collected 2008 | reverse complement strand
TTCTGTCAGGGGAGTTTTTTTACAGCCCCTTTTTTGATGTAGATAGGTATAAAGTACTATAAGGGTTTGCCGATAATTATATTAGATACAATTTTAAAGGAGGATATGTCTATGAAGAAAATGATGAAAAATGTTATTGCGGCAATGACTATTTTGTTTTTGGCAGTTACATTTGTATTTGCAGGAAGTGAGACAAATGTATATGCGGCAACCAGTACAAGTAAAGTTCCAATTACCTGCTATACTATTTCTACAGGAAGAACAAGTACCTATGAACTTCGTAACGGAAGATATTCATACACAGGCTATATTGACGGGGCAACGGATTGCTGTACTATTTTGCAAGTCCGGTCAGACGGGTATTGTAAAGTTAAATATCCTGTGGCACGAGGATATCGGACAGCATATGCACCAAGCAGTGCGTTTTTTGTTAATACAGATTTTTCCACAAACACAGTGCAGTTAGGAAGCGGAAAAACAGCATATCGCCGGTCAAATCTTTCACAGAAAATCGGAAGTGTTTACGCAAATGATAATGTAATTATTGTTGGAACATCTGGAAATATAACACAGGTTATTTATCCGGTAAGCGGAGGATATAAGCTTGGATGGGTTTCTGGAACTTACAGAGCAGAATCTTCATCAGTAAGTGATGCTTATATCAAAGATGGATATTATCAGATTAAGGCAGCGGCTAATCAGAATTATGTTTTGGATGTATATAATGAAAGCGGTGATAATGGGGCAAATGTTCAATTGTATCAGAATCATTGTGCGTTCAATCAGGGATTCCTTATTAAAAAATGTGGAAGTAATTATTATACGATCACAGCACTTCATAGTGGAAAGAATCTTGATGTTGAAAACAGTGGATCTGAAAATTGCACAAATATTATCCAATGGAATGCGCATGGCGGAGATAATCAGCAGTGGAGAATTGTAAAAACATCAGATGGATATTATTCATTTATCTCTAAATGTAACGGTTTGTATATGGATTATTACGGCGGTGTTGCAGGAAATGAAGTAAACATTGAAGCATATACAGGAAACAATACAATTGCACAGAAATTTGTACTTGAAGACGTAACGATCAATGGAAAAGCTTACGGGGAGGATTCAAACTCCGGTTCATCATCTTCGGATACCGTACAAAAGATTGTAAATTATGAATTGTCACAGGTTGGAACTGGTGATTATCGTGGTAATAATAATGTGAAATATAATACATGGTATTATGGACGAACAATAAATGGAAGCGGATATGCCTGGTGTATGGCTTTTCAGTCGTATTGTGCAAATGAATGTAGCGTATTAAACAGTGCTGTACCAAAAACAGCAAGCTGTTCACAGGCAGTAAGCTGGTACAATCAGAGAGGACAATTCCATTTATCTGCTTATTATGGTGGTAACTATACACCAAAAGCGGGGGATTTGGTCTTTTATGGATCAAGAGGATCTTCGCATGTGGGAATGATTGTAGGTGCATCCGTTAACGGCTATCTTCAGGTGGTAGAAGGAAATGTTCGAAACGACCGAACCGGAAATTATACCGTACAGCATTTTACCAGAAATACAAGGCGCAGAGTGGATTCTTCTTATGTATATGGGTATGCAAGCCCTACATATTAAGATTTCTCAGAATTGCTCGAAAATAGTGTAACAAATATAATTCAAAGGAGAATATGTTTATGAACAAAAAAATTAAAAAACTGGTTATATTTCTTATGAGTTTTATAATGATTGTAACAACATGCAATGTAACCGTTCAAGCAAAATCAATTACTCAGGCACAAGCTTATAGTATGGGAACAACGCAGAGTGGAGTTATTACAGAAAATGGAGATGGAAAGCAGTACTATCGCTTTGAATTGAACTCATCAGGAGAAGTAAGTATAAATGCAAAAGCATACATGCAATATATGTATATGTATATTTATAGTGCTGACGCAGAAGAACTGTGGAAAATAAATCCATATTGGAATAGTACATCAGAAGTAATAACTGTTGATGAAAAAGTTTATTTGACAAAAGGAACTTATTATTTGTGCTTTGGTAGAGATGGAAGGGATGGTCAGTATAATTTTACCTTAAATATCTCGTCGACAAATAAGACATACGAGGAAATAAATGGTGGTTCTAATAATACCTTAGATACTGCAAGTATATTATCAATAGGAAGCAATTGTAGTGGGCAGCTGTCATTAAATGATGAAAAGGATTTTTATAAATTTACTCTAGATCATTCTGGAACAGTTAATTTTAATGCGATATTTTATGACATGGAATATGTATACTGGAAAGTCTATGACGAAAAGGGGGAGGAACTTTTATCAAATAATCCATCATATAATTCAACCACAACAAATATTAACGTTGATGAGGATTTATTGCTTACAAAAGGAACCTATTATTTATGTATTAGTTGTGACAGCTCTTATGGAAAGTACAACTTTTCTACATCTTTTGTATTGGCAGATGAGACATATGAAGAAATAAATGGAGGATCCAATAATACATTAAGTGAAGCAGCAGATATAGTGCTTGATAAAGTGTATAAAGGACAGATTGCCATTAATGATGAAAAAGATTTTTACAAATTTAAATTATCATCGAATAAGTTAGTGACTTTTAGATTAAATGGAACAATGCAGTATGTTTATGTGAAATTGTTTGATCAAAATGGCAATGAGATATGGTCAGAAAATCCTCAAAGTAATTCTGCTACGCAAAAAATTACATATTCAAAAGTTGCAGCCTTAGATAGTGGAACATATTATTTGGGCATTATAAAAGATGGCAATAGATGCGGAAATTATGATATCACTGTAGCAACTCTAACACAACAGAATTGTACACATGATGAATATACCAGTGCCTGGCATGATGCTACCTATTTTACAAAAGGATACAGGAAATACACCTGTACAACCTGTGGTTATTCATATAAAACAGATTATTCTCCAGTCAAAGTTTTAGGAAAAAGTTATATAAGCTCTTGGTACTCAAGTACGGGAAAGGGTTGGATGAAACCAAGCTGGTCAACTGTTTATGATGCTTCTGGATATCAGGTACGATATAGTAGATCAAAATCTATGAAGAATGGAGTTGTTACAAAGACAATAAAAGGACACAATAATACGAATAAATATTTCAAGGGACTCTCTAAAAAGAAAACATATTATGTACAGGTTCGTGCATATAAGAAATCCGGAAATAAAATTGTGTATGGTGCCTGGTCTGAAAAAGTTAAATTAAAAACAAAATAAGTGGTATTTAAAAACAATACAAGAAAGTAAAAATGAGTGATGGTGTATGAGAAAGAACAATACATCATCACTTCTTTCTTTTGACGGGAAAAATCATATTGACTGTATGTAGAAGGGTATAGGGATATGATCAAAATATAAAAATACTAATGTAAGTATCAGCACATAAGATATAAAAATTACTTGATGGGAAAATACAGATAGGTTATGATAACAGTAGGAAAAGATTGTAAGGAAAAATAGAAGGATGACGATTGCACCGGTATGATGAGGCAGGGTTCTGCTATAAAGTTAATGACTTCTGACATCCGAACAACAAGGGCGGTGTGGCATGGAATGACCCGGCAATCGGTATCAAGCGGACGGATGTGCAGGGGGAGTATCAAGACGGAATAGGAAAAGATAGAAGGAATATCTGGGAGAGGGAATGCATATGGCAGTAAATGTAGCGATTGGAGTACAGGATTTTTCCACAATCATTGAAAATCAATATTTTTATGTAGATAAAACCGCTTTTTTAAAAGAATGGTGGGATAGCGGAGACAGTGTGACATTGATCACAAGACCCAGACGTTTTGGAAAAACGCTGACAATGAGTATGACAGAACAGTTCTTTTCTCTCGACTATGCAGACAGGTCAGATTTGTTTGCAAACTTGGAAATCTGGAAAGATGAGAAGTATCGCAAACTGCAGGGAACGTATCCAGTCATTAGTTTGTCATTTGCACGGATTAAAGAGCGTGATTATGAGAAAACCAAACAGAAGATGTGCGAAATTTTAAGGAATATCTATATAAAGTTTTCTTATGTGAAAGATTATAAAAAAATGACAGAGGCAGACCGGGCATATTATGATCGCATGATGTCTGATCATATAAGAGAAACGGATGCAACTTCATCATTATACCAGTTGTCAGATTTCCTCTATAGATATTATGGCAAAAAAGTAATCATTCTACTGGACGAATATGACACACCTATGCAGGAAGCCTTTGTGGATGGCTATTGGGATGAGTTGGTATCATTTACCAGAAGCCTGTTTAATTCAACATTTAAAACGAATCCGGCACTGGAACGTGGAATCATGACAGGAATTACCAGAGTGAGTAAAGAGTCCATATTTTCCGATTTGAATAATTTAAAAGTGGTTACCACCACATCGGATGAATATGCAACGACATTTGGATTTACCGAACCGGAAGTGTTTGAGGCTTTAGAAAAATGTGGACTGGGCGGTGAAAAGAAAGAGGTAAAAAGATGGTACGACGGATTTATATTCGGAACACATAAGGATATCTATAATCCATGGTCCATCCTGAATTATCTGGATTCACAGCAATACACAACCTATTGGGCGAATACGAGTGCAAACAGTCTGGTTGGCAAATTGGTCCGCGAAGGAAACCGGGATATCAAGGAAAAATTTGAAAAGCTGTTATGCGGGGAATGTATCTGGACGGAAATCGATGAACAGATTGTATATAATCAGTTGAACGGAAGTGAGGAGGCCGTCTGGAGTCTGCTTCTTGCAAGTGGTTATTTAAAAGTCCTGTCCTATGAAAGCTATCTGGATATTGGGGAGCGTTTTGCACCAAGATATCAGCTTGCGCTTACCAATCTGGAAGTGAAGATCATGTTTCAAAGAATGATCCATGACTGGTTTGTACCCGTGAAGTCAGAGTACAATGATTTTGTAAAAGCAATGTTTCTGGGGGATGTGGATGCGATGAATGAATACATGAACCGTGTCGCATTGCAGACATTCAGCTATTTTGATACCGGAGAAAGGGCTTCCGGAGCCGAACCGGAGCGGTTTTATCATGGATTTGTACTTGGACTGCTGGTGGATTTACAGGGCAGCTATTATGTAAAATCTAACCGGGAGAGCGGATTTGGAAGATATGATGTCATGCTGGAACCGAAAAAACCGGGAAAAGACCCAGCAGTGATTCTGGAATTTAAGGTGCGGAGCACAAGAAAAGAAAACAGTCTGGAGGAAACCGCGCAGTCGGCACTTGCACAGATTAAGGATAGAAAATACAGCGAAGAACTGAAGGAAAAAGGAATTGCAGGAGAGCAGATCAAAGAGTATGGATTTGCATTTGAAGGAAAGAATGTGCTCATTGTGGATTGACTTGGATGGTGTAGTTGAAAAAAATTGAAAAAATTTAAAATTACACCTAAAGTATTCCAGCCCCCGTCCGATATATATAGCAAGTGAGCAGGGAAACTCCGTTGCTTACTCCACAAGACAAACCTCCCACCGGAGCGTACGGCCGCAAAGAGGAAAATCTTACAAATAAATATCAAATCAATTACAGCATGGAAGCTGTGACTTAATTCAAGGAGGAAATTAATTATGGTAGTACAACACAATCTTACAGCGATGAACGCTAATCGTCAGTTAGGCATCACAACAAGTGCTCAGGCAAAATCTTCAGAGAAATTATCTTCTGGCTACAGAATCAACCGTGCAGGTGATGATGCAGCAGGTCTTAAAATTTCTGAGAAGATGAGAAGCCAGATCCGTGGTCTTGATAAAGCTTCTTCCAATGCGCAGGATGGTATTTCTTTGATCCAGACAGCTGAGGGCGCATTAAGCGAGTCCCACTCTATCTTACAGCGTATGAATGAGTTAGCAGTTCAGGGTGCTAATGATACAAATGAGTCAATCGACCGTGATGCTATCAATGAAGAGTTAGATGCTTTGACATCAGAACTTGATCGTATTGCTTCTACTACACAGTTCAACAAACAGAACTTATTAGATGGCAAATTCGAGTCCAAGAACTTACAGGTTGGAGCAAACTCTGATCAGAAGATTTCTATTTCTATTGGTAACATGAATGCATCTGCTTTAGGCTTACACAATATTTCTGGAACAACTTCACAGGCTCAGACAGGTAAGAAGGTAACCGGCTTTACATTTGGCAAGTATTCAACAACGACTATTGCGGACTCTAAGTTTTCTGTGCAGGCAACTAGTGCAATTGCAAGTTTACAGGCGATTGCTTCTAATGAGGCAGATTCTGCAGGATATATGAGACAATTAGATATGGCAACTGGTAGTGCATATTATTTGGATGCAGATAATGCCAAGTATTCTACTGCAAGTGCTGCTATGGGTGCAGATTTATCTAATATGAAAGCTACAATTTCTGATGCAATTACTGCAAATGCAGCTACATACGCAGATGTAGAAAACGTAACTGCAGATAAGGCAACGGTTGGTAAGGGAACAACACTTACCAAGCCGAATGTAAGTGATTATGCAAGCGCAAATGCAACAATTGATGCAGTTCAGAAAGCTATCAATTCAGTTTCTTCACAGAGATCTGCACTTGGTGCATTACAGAACAGATTAGAGCATACAGTATCTAACCTGGATAACGTATCTGAGAACACATCTTCTGCTGAGTCCCGTATCCGTGATACAGATATGGCTGATGAGATGGTTCAGTATAGCAAGAATAATATTCTTGCACAGGCAGGACAGTCTATGCTTGCTCAGGCGAACCAGTCTACACAGGGTGTATTATCACTGTTACAGTAATTAGAGCTTCTAATTTAAAAATAAGAATAAAAGAGTTGGCTTTGCCAACTCTTTTATTTTAAAGAAATAGAGGATTCCGAATGCAGGATAAAATAGTAAATTTATATGACAGATTAAAAGTAATATCAGCTGATTTCTTAGATTATCAGAAACGGAATGATTTCATGCCGATCCGGGAATGCCTAAATGAGATTCAGGAATTTGCAGTTTGGTTTATGGGGGAAAAACAATTAGATATAGATGACCAGACCTGGCAGAAATTAAATAAAAGGCTTTTGGATACCCTTGGTGATATTGTGCAGTCAGTTGAACAGCAGGATTATGTATTGATGCATGATGCTGTTACCTATGGATTGATGGAATATTTAAAGGCTTTTATGTTTGATGCTCTGGAGGAGGCAGATCAATGACATTATATGATAAGAATGTAAATACACTGACACAATATTATCCCGGGATGGATGAAAATATCAAAGAAGCTCAGAAAAAAGGGAAAGATACTACTAAGATCGAAGAATTGTTGTCGGAGGACAATGAAAGAATATTAAAAATTACCAAAGATGGACATTCGTGTTTTCTGGCAGGAAAAAGGAGTGCAAAGCGTCCGCCGCATGAGTGGCTTTTGGAACAGGAAGATTTTAAGGTCGGCTATACCTATATATTTATGGGTATTGGGAATATTGGATATTTACGGGAACTCATTGAACACGTAGAAGTACGGCTCAATATTATTATATACGAACCTTCTTTTCATATTTTTTTAAAAGCAATGGAAGAAATAGACTTAGAGAAGGGAATGAAGAAGCATTTTATTTTATTTTGGGTTGAAGGGTTAGGAGAAATGTCGCTTGATAGGTTTGACGTAATACTGCCAAGACTATTAAGACTGGAAAATCTTAAACATTTACAGCTCTTTATCCTTCCAAACTATGATGTTATATTTAAGGAAGAATCCGAAAAACTGATTGAAAGGTGTCAAAATATAGCATTGAACAATCGAGTTGCCTATAATACGGCAATGGCATTTGCTGAAGTTACGACCGTAAATGTATTGCGGAATGCAAGATATTTATGTGATGGATATAAAACAATTCAGCTATTTCGGACGATACCAATGGATATTACAGGGATAGTTGTAGCAGCAGGTCCATCTTTGAATAAAAATATAAAGGAGTTAAAGAGAGCAAAAGGAAAAGCTTTTATCATTGCGGTAGATACAGCATTAAAACCTTTACTTAGAGAGGGAATAATTCCGGATATGTTTTTCATCGTAGATGCAATGAAACCACTAGATCTGGTGGACATGAATGGTGTTGAACAGATTCCGATGGTTACAACCTTAAATGCGACACCGGAAATTCTTGAATTTCATCAGGGAAAGAAATTTTTCTTTGATGAATCGTATCGGTTTGCAGAAAAAATCATGATAAAAAGTGGATTGCGCTGGGGAGATGTTGCGACGGGAGGATCAGTTGCAACCAATGCATTTTCGTTACTTTATAAGATAGGGTTAAAGACGATCATTCTCGTTGGACAGGATCTGGCTTTGACTGGAAATAAGACGCATGCGGATGGGACGTTTGAAGAAAAAATGCCGGAAATTGACACTTCTAAGTACGAATGGGTAGAAGGAAATTATGAAGAAAAAGTGCCGACAAGAACAGATTTACATGTGTTTTTAGAGTGGTATAAATCCAGTATCAGAGAGTATAAAGAACATGTAAAAGATTTTCGGGTTATCAATGCAACAGAAGGTGGAGCTAAAATAGAAGGTACAGAATTGATGACATTAAAAGAAGCCATTGAGCAAACCTGTACAAATGAGATAGATATTTCCAGATGTTTAGAAAAAATAGAGCCTATGCTAAATAAAGAAAATCGGGAATGGGCAAAAAAATATCTGGCAAGTATACCGGAACAATTCGATAAATTAAAAACAGATGCAGTAAAATTGAGAAAAAATTATATAAAAATAGAAAATTTATGCAGAAACAACCAGATGGAGGGAAAGCAATATATAACATTACTCACTAAAATAAAAAAACAAATCAGAAAAATAGAAAGCCAGGATGTATACCAGTTAGTCATATTTACCATGCCATCAGCAACGCAGATTATGCGTAATGAAGAGTTTGAGAGGTTGGAAAACATGAGAGAGGAAGGACTGGAGCTTGCAAGAAAAGGAAAACTTTATATGAAATTGGTCGCAGACGCATCTGAATTGTTAAGAGAAGAATCTGAAAAAATATTTGCCAATATAAATGAGAAGGCGTGACAAAAGATGAAAATAGATATTGTAATTGCCGTTGCACAGTGTGGTGGAGTGGAAAATGTCATTAATGAAACAGCATCTTATTTACAGAAACAAGGATGGAGAATAAGAGTTGTGCAGCTTATATGGGAAGGTGTAAACTGGCTAAACAGAAGTGTTTCATTTTATCCCTTACTGTTTGGAAAAGACAATCATGATCTGGAAGAACTGGTAAAAGCCTATGGTGATTTTATAAAAAAGGAAGGAGAACCAGATGCTGTACTTGCGACAGCGTGGCCATATATAAGTTTCATCACAAAAACTGTTTTACAGAATACTGATACAATTCCGGTTATTTCATGGCTGCATGCACCGGTAGAAGAATATGCAGCAGCGGGGTTTGGAGGATATGAAAGCTTACAATGGGCAGATTTTCATTTTGCTATTTCAGATTACATATATAAAAAACTAAAATGCAATAATTTGCCAAAAATATATCGTGTGTATAATCCGGTCAGTTTTTTTAAAACTGACTCAAAGTACTTTAAGACAGATAAACAAAATAAAAAGTTGTTTTATATTGGCAGAATATCACCAGAGAAAAGAATAGAAGTTATATTGAAAGCACTGACTCTTTCTACTGAAAGTTGGAATTTTTATATTGTGGGAGAAGGAGAAAAAGAATATGTACAGACTTTGCAGGACGAAGTATTCAGATTGAGGCTTTCCAATAGAGTATCGTGGATGGGATGGCAGGAGAATCCATGGAAGTGTGCCGAGAGTGCCGATGCAATCGTATTAGCTTCTGAATATGAAGGGATGCCACTGGTATTAATTGAGGCTTTGGCATGTGGAAAAACTGTTATTACTACGCCTACGCAGGGAGCGGTTGAACTGATTATGCCGGGAAAAACAGGTTATTTATTTGGTTATAATGATTATGGAATGCTTGCTGAAATACTCAATGCGTTACAGCAAGGACAATTACCTTTTATGGATGGTGAGCATTGTAAAAAATATGTAATGAAATATGAAAGTAATACTGCATTAAAGGATTTTGAACAGAAAGTATGCTTGTGTTTATGTTTAAAATAAGGGAAAGATGATTATGGAGTTTGTGGAAGAAGAAAAATGTATTGAGAAATATGATATATTTAAACACAAAAAATATGTTGTAAGTCAAATAGAGCATTACTTGTGGTATGCAGTATGTAGAAAAGGATAGGTATTTATGCTATAATATCAAATATTTTCTCAAATATAATATCATAATTATGATGTCGTAAAACTTTTTCGTAACCAGACCTGGCAATAGCAATCCGCTCTGCATCGTGGGTGAGATAGTAATCAATTTTTTGAAGCAGATCTTCTTTGCTTTCATAAAAGACAAAATCCTCATCAGGAATAAAATGTCTGAGAAAATCAGATTGGAAATTTGTCAAAAGGAAACCACCGCATGCCATGATTTCGAGACAGCGCAGAGGAATACCGCTTTTGATACTGCGCAGTGTAATATTAAGATTAATTTTACTGTTATGAAAAATATATGGTGTTTCCGTGTCATAATCAGCGAGTCCCATATTTTGTGCTTGAGGAATAACAAAAGCTGAGTTTGGCGTAAATAGTTTTAATGGGAATTGTGCTGCGATATCAGTCAGATATTGAATCCGTTCTGTTGATGTTAATTTCCTGCAAAGATAATAATTTGCAAAAATATAGTCAGGTGATTCAACACCATCGGGATTATTCTTATAGTGGATGACATTTTGCATTTGCTGTATAATAGGGGGGGTCAGACATTCTTCTATAAAGTTATAACCATAGACGTGGGACTGGGCTTCTAATATGCCATTAAGAAAACCCTGAGTATAGGCTGGGAGCGTTTTTAGGGAATCATAAAGATTATGTTCTTCGTTATATAAAGAGCCGACAAAAGAGACATCGGCAGATAATCGCTTATGGTCATAGGACATTTTTAAAAGTGATGAGATTCGGTTGGCATTGACCGGAAGCGGCATATAATAAAATGTGGTAAAACCTTCTTTCTGAAAAGAGTCCACAAGGAAACTGTCAAACAAAAAAATATAATTGGTAGGATAGGTAACGGTATAGGAATATAATTTTACCTGTGGACTGTCATATACAAATGCTATATACTTTATATGGTGTTCATGACAGGCGGTTGCCATTAACGGAAAAAAATTGTAGGAAAAACAGAAATCGAAATCATTCTGCAGGAAAATCTGATGGACAGATTCCATGAAAGCAGGGCTTTCTCTCCGGTCGTAATCAGGATGTGAAAATAAAGTTACAGAATCATGTCGTTGATTAAAATAGTCTAATAAATCCGTACGACCAAAACAATGCCAGTCGAGAAATAAAATATTCATACAGCGAAGTCCTTTCTTTATATAGATAGATTATAACAGAAAAATCAGATTTTTCTACTTTTTTGTGAAATTTAGGATTTAGATTTGGTAGGTAGTGTAGATAATATGAAAACACAGATTTTTGTAATGACTCATAAAAAATTTAATCCTCCGAAGGATACAGTATATGTTCCTTTGCAGGTGGGAAGTGCATTAAATCCAGATTTGGGATATATGAAAGATGATACAGGTGATTCCATATCCGATTTAAATCCATATTATGGAGAACTTACCGGAATGTACTGGTTATGGAAGAATTATTCGGATGTAGATATCATTGGTATATGTCATTACAGACGTTATTTTTTCAATGCGAACGGAAAACTGATGACCAGGGAACAATACGAAACAGAACTGGCAGATGCAGATCTTATGGTATCGAATCCGGTTTTTGCACCCAAACCATATTTTGAGTACTTTGGAGAGGCACATAACAGAGAGGATATGCTGCTGGCAGGAGAAATGATAGGAAGGCTATATCCGGATGATTACCCTGCATTTGAAAAAGTGATGCAGGGTACAAAATATTATTTTGGTAATTTGTGTGTGATGCGTAAGCAGTTATTTGATAACTATTGCAACTGGCTTTTTTCTATCTTTTTTGAAATGGAGAAGTATATTGATGTGAGCAGTTATGATGATTATCATAAACGATTATTTGGGTTCATATCGGAGGGATTATTGTTGGTCTACATAACTGCAAATAGTTTGAAAGTAAAAGAAGGACATATTGGTATTACAGCAGAGAAGACCGAGACAGTAGAATTTAAGCTTGCAATGGGACAGCTTGTAAAACTGGGGCAGTTTACAGAGGCCAGACAGTTGTTTTATGATTTTTTAAAGATCAGACCGGATATTCAGTTAGACTTATCGGATGTGAGCAATGAAATACCGGATATTGAATTGATACTGTTTATTCTGGAAAGAGAAAAAGAGTTAGGCATTGTGGGGATGTATGAGGTTTCTCATGATTTGCGTGACTTGATACAACATTTAAGGAAGACAAGAGAAATACTTCTGAATGAAAAAAAACAGAAAACAGAAAATAATTTGGAAGAGCAGTATTTAAGTGATAAAAAAGTATCAGAAATCATGAGAAATGTCATTATGGCAAATATATGAGGTGAAAGAAATGGGAAAATCATTTAATCAGGAATGGGAAACAGTTCACAGCACACAAGAGTGGGGAATGTATCCGACGGAACATGTAATAAGATTTATTGCGAGAAATTATTATAATGTGCCAGAGCGGGAAAAGATAAAAATCCTGGATTTTGGATGTGGAACAGGTGCGCACACATGGTATCTTGCAAGAGAAGGATTTGATGCATATGCATTTGATGGTTCTGAAAGTGCTATTAGAAGAGCAAAAGAAAGATTTGCAAAAGAAAGATTATCAGCCGATTTTAAGGTATTGGATGCATTGGAAGCTGATTATCCGGATGAGTATTTTGATGCGATTGTAGATAATGTCTGCATTTATGGAAATTTGCTGGAAAATATAAAACAGATGTATGCTAACTGTTATAGAATGTTAAAAACAGGTGGGAAAATGGTAACTACATGTTTTGGAAAAAGAACACAAGGGTACGGAACAGGAACAGCACTGGAGGAGGACACCTATGTAGATATTACAGAGGGAGCTTTAGTGGGGCGTGGTACAACGCATTTTTACAATGAAGAGGAACTTTATAAAGTATTGTTGAATGCTGGTTTTAAAAATATACAGATAGACAAAATATTATATACAGATAGGGATATTCAGATCGAGCAGTATATTGCAATTGTTGAAAAGTGAAAAGTATTTGGGTGAAAAAATGAAAGCAGACAGTATATGTACACCGTGTTTTGTGTTTGATGAAATGGAGTTTGAAAAAAATATTTTGGATTTTAAAAAGGCATTGAATATTTTTTTCCCGGATAGCCAGATAGGGTATTCATTCAAGACTAATTCGCTCCCATATATAATAAAAAAAGCAAAGAATTTAGGATGTCTGGCAGAAGTTGTATCTGATACAGAGTATGATTTAGCAAAAAAAGCAGGGTACAGATCAAAAGATATCATATTTAATGGACCAATAAAGGGGAAAGAAACTTTTTTCAGAGCATTTTCAGAAGGTACGTTGATCCATATAGATTCCGTCAGGGAGATAGAATGGCTGGAGGAGTTATCTAAGAATGATGTGAGTGGCAGGATTGGAATTCGTGTTAATATAGACCTGGAAAAATTACTGCCGGGGCAGACATCTACAGGAAAAAGTGGTGGAAGATTTGGCTTTTGCTATGAAAATGAATGCTTACATAATGTTATTGAGAGATTAAATAAGCTTCAGGGAATAAAAATTAATGGGTTACATATGCATGTTAGTAACAAAAGTAAAAGTCCGGAAGTGTATAAGGTTCTTGCAGATAAAGCCTGTGAAATTGCAGAAAAAGAAAGCATAGATTTGGAATATATTGATATTGGAGGGGGCTTTTTTGGGGGATCAGATAATGGAAATTCTTATCGTAATTATGTCGAAACAATATATCGGATATTAAAGGCAAAGGGAAGACAACAGATAAGGTTGATTGTAGAACCTGGGGCTTCAGTGGTTGCAACTGCTGTGGATTATGTTACCACGGTAATAGATGTCAAGGAGACAGTGCGCAATAATTTTGTAATCACTGATGGAACGAGATTGCATATTGATCCCTTCTTTCATAAGCATAAATATGTATACTCCGTTCATTCGCAAGGAATTGAAAAGAAAGAAAATCAGATTATTTGTGGCTATACATGCATGGAGCAGGACAGATTTATGCAACTTGAGAATGAAATCAGTCTGGTTCCTGAGGATAGGATAGCATATCATATTGTGGGTAGTTATACAATGTGTTTTAATCCACTTTTTATTGAATATCTTCCGGCTGTGTATACGAAAAAAAATGATGATTATATGATAATCAGAGAAAAATGGGGAGTAGATGAATATTTGCAAAAGTGCAGATGGGAGTAACGCTATGAAGAATATATTAATACTAAATGCCGGAACAAGAAACAGATTAATAAAAGATTTTAAGGCTGATTTAAATGGACAGGCTAAGGTAATAGCAACAGATAGTTATTATTTGGCGCCTGCATTGTATGAGGCGGATAGGTATTATGTTACAAAAAGGTGGAATGAAAAGGAATATTGGGATGAGATAGATGAAATCTGCAGAAAAAATGAAATAGGTTTGATACTTTCTTTGGTAGATCCGGAATTAGAGCTTTTGGCGATGCAAAAAAATCATTTTAGGCAAATGGGAATCATGGTAAATATTGGGGAAAGTAATGTGATACATAATTGTTTTGACAAGTGGGAGACATTTCAATTTTTACAAAGAAATGGGTATCCATATATTAAAACATATAATAACATAACGAATGTAAAAAAAGAACTGGGAAAGGGGAACTTATCCTATCCGCTGTTTGCCAAACCGAGATGTGGGAGTGGAAGTGCCGGTATACAAAAGATTGAGAATGAAAGCCAGTTAAATAGTGTTTGTGGCGACGAAGTGATGATACAGGAATATATGTCTGGCCAGGAACTAGGTGTGGATGTATATGTTGATTTGATTTCCGGAGAAGTGATATCAATTTTTGCAAAAAAGAAGTTAAAAATGAGAGCCGGAGAAACGGATAAGAGTGTTTCTTATAAAAATGAAAAATTATTTGCAACTATCGAAAAATTTTGCAAAGAATTTGGTTTGGTGGGTGCAAATGATATAGATGTATTTGAACAGAAAGGCGAGTTTTATATATCGGAAGTAAATCCAAGATTTGGTGGAGGATATTTGCATGCATATGAATGTGGAGAGAGATTTCCATTGTATTTAATTAATAACATGAACGGAATAATGAATACTCCCCATATCGGGCAATATGAATCAGATATATATATGATGAAATATTTTGATATCCGAATGATGAAAATGGAGGAATAGAAGTGCAAAAACATGTATTTGTGATTGCTGAAGCAGGTGTAAATCATAATGGAAGTTTAACGCTGGCATATCAGCTTGTGGATGTGGCAAAGGCTGCAGGAGCAGATTGCGTTAAGTTTCAAACATATATCACAGATAATGATACGGCAGAAAGCTGCGAAAAGGCAGAATATCAAAAGAATGGGCAGGAGGAAAGCCAATATCAGTTATTAAAGAGATTGGAATTATCGTTTGATGATTTTCGAAAACTGCAGGAATATTGTAACAAAAAAGAAATATTGTTTTTATCAACACCATTTGATATTGAGAGTTTGTTTTTCTTAGAAAGTATTCAAATTCCAGTTTGGAAAATTGCATCCAGTGAAGTTGAAAATTTTCAGTTGTTAAGAGAAGTTGCAAAGACGCATAAACCCGTTATTTTATCAACCGGAATGTGCAGAATGGACGAAATCGAAGCTGCAGTAAATGTACTGAGGAGATTTGGTGCAGAAAAAATATCGATATTACATTGTAATACACAATATCCGACACCTATGGAAGATGTGAACTTAAGTGCAATGAATGATTTAAGGGATAAGTTTGGAACAACTATAGGGTATTCTGATCACACAATAGGAATTGAGGTTCCAATTGCTGCGGTTGCAATGGGGGCAGACATTATTGAAAAACATTTTACGCTGGATAGAAAAATGGAAGGGCCGGATCATGCGGCAAGCTTGAACCCTGCTGAATTAAAAGAGATGGTTAAAGGTATCCGCAATATTGAAAAAGCAATTGGAAACGGGGAAAAAATACCCAGTAATTCAGAAAAAGAAAATAGAATTGCAGCGCGAAAAAGCATATTTGCAAGATGTAATATAAAAAAAGGGCAGCCTTTTACAGAAGATAATATTATTGCTAAAAGACCAGGCGGAGGTATTAATCCAATGAGGTGGGAAGAAGTAATAGGGACTATAGCTCTTCGTGATTTTAAAAGGGATGAAATGATAGAATTATGAAAAAAATATGTGTCGTTACTGCTACGAGAGCGGAATACGGATTGTTGTATCCAGTATTAAAATTAATAAATGATGATAAGGAGTTGGAATTACAACTCGTTGTAAGTGGAACACACCTGAGCTGCAAATATGGTTATACTAAAAATGAGATCATTAATGATGGATTTTCGATTGCAGCAGAAATAGATATTTTGCAGGATAGTGAAAAGGAAAATGATGTCTCAGTAGTAATGGGAAATGTACTGATAAAATTTTCTGAATATTTAAAAGATAATAGACCAGATATAGCAATTGTTCTTGGTGATAGGTATGAAATGATGGCATTTTCAACTGTATTCGTAAATGAACGAATTCCGATTGCACATTTAAATGGCGGAGAAACAACGGAAGGAGTATTAGATGAAGTATATCGTCATTGTATTACGAAGATGAGTATGTATCATTTCGTGAATTGTGAAATACATCGGAAACGTGTCATTCAGCTAGGAGAAAATCCGGATCGAGTATTTAATGTGGGGGATACCTGTATTGATAATATTTTAAGTCAGAAATATGCAACAAAAGAGGAATTAAAGGATCTTATTGGCGTAGAAAAATTTCCTGAAAATATAGCACTTGTAACATATCATCCTGTTACGCTGGAAGAAGATTCGGTAGAACAGTTAAAAATAATATTGCAGGTTCTACAACAACATAAAGAATTTTTTTATATATTCACAAAATCTAATGCAGACTATAATGGGAATGAATTTAACAGATATCTGGAACATGAGATTGAAAAGTGGGAAAATGCTAAACTTGTGGATTCGTTGGGGAGAATAGGATATGTTTCGACATTAAAATTTGCCAAAATTATGATTGGAAACTCTTCAAGCGGATTATATGAGGCTCCTGTATTTAAAATACCAACCATTAATATTGGAAACAGACAAAAAGGGAGAGTTCATGGAAATACTGTAATTAATTGCGAAGTTAGTGAAAATGCAATTAATAATGCAATTTTGACTGCACTCAGTGAGAATTTTCAAGATCAATGTAAAAAGAGTGAAAATATGTTTGGTGATGGACATGCTGCCGAAAAGATTATAAAACATATCAAAGACAAGTTAAAAGGAACAATAGATCTTGAAAAACAATTTTATGATATTGATAGTTAGAGTTGAAAGATTTTAGATTTGAAACTATTGATTGTAGTACAGCATGCCGTGTAAATGTGGGCAAAACATAAAAGATAAAGGAAGCAAATATTAGAAAGTATTGCATATGTAAGGGGAAAAAGTGTCAGATATAGTAAGTGAGGATTTTTTACAATTAGTTAAAATCGTACAAAATATGCAACAGCAGATAAATAATCTTGAGCAGACAAATCACGTATTGATTCAGTCGAACAGACAGTTGATGGAGTGGGTACAGGATTTGATAGATGAATTGGAAGATTATAAAGAAAATGCACGTTTCGAGATTGAGGCGGAGATTAAGAGGAATAAAAAATTTTGGTATCCACATATAGAGCCGGGAGAAGCTGCGATAGAAAAGCTGTTGCGTGAGAAGTGTTCGCTGGCGCGGTTTGGCGATGGAGAATTTGCTGTAATGGCAGGGCGTGTGCGTCATAAGTTCCAGACGAAAAAGGACGATCATTTAGCAAAAAGGCTACGGGAAGTGTTAAATGCAAAAGATGAGAAGCTGTTGATAGGAATTGCAGATAATTATGGAAGCTTAGAGCAATATACTTTGCAGGCAAGACGGGAAATACGAAGATATTTAAAGAGAGAAGTCCGCCTGGAACATTTGAACATGCTTTGTAAAGATTCTATTTATTATGATGCTTATGTGACCAGACCATATGTGATGTATGCAGATAACGGGACAGAGGCACCAAAATTACGTTTTGAACGATTAAAACATATTTGGAAAAATCGGGATTGTGTTTTTGTGGAAGGAAAGAATACAGGTCTGGGAGTAGGAAATGATTTGTTTTCGGATGCAAAATCTATAAAAAGGATTTTGGCACCGGCAGAAAATGCATTTGATGCTTACGAAGAGATCTATCGCGTGTGCAGAGAACAGAGCAGAGATCAATTATTTTTATTGGCACTTGGACCTACTGCTACTGTTCTGGCATATGATATGTGTAAAGCAGGTTATCAGGCTGTGGATATTGGGCATATAGATCTGGAATACGAATGGTTTTTAAAAGGCAAGGGGCATAGGATGCCAGTGGAAGGGAAATATAACAATGAGATAGAAGGTGGAGAATATCCGGAACCAATAGAGGACATACGTTATCAATCACAGATTATAGCGGATGTATCAGAATAAAGGAGCAAAAAAGTGAGAGCATTAGTATATCGTTATAACAGTATATGTGAACCGGATATCCTAGCTGTATTAAAAGAGTGTGATTTTGAAATTGATGAAATTACGGCAGCGATGTACGATAAGGATATGCCGGCCTCTGAAACATTGCAGCTGGTTTCTGAGGCATTAAAGAAAAATCCTTATGATTTGGTGTTTACAATCAATTTTTTCCCGGTTGTTTCTGAAGTGTGTAATATCTTTAAAATTCCCTATCTTTCCTGGGTTGTAGATAGTCCTGTTATGGAACTTTATTCTTATTCGATTAGAAATAAATGCAATCGAATTTTTATGTTTGATCGTGCATTATATGATGAATTTGTTGCAGAAAATCCAACTGGTATTTTTTATCTGCCATTAGCAGCAAATGTTTCAAGAATAGATGCATTAATTTCGGACATATTACCGGAAGACAGAAGTCGATTTGGTGCAGATGTATCTTTTGTTGGATCTTTGTATACAGAGAAATGCCCTTATAATCGATATAAGGATGACGGATCTTATTTAAAAGGATTTCTGGATGGGTTGATTGAAGCACAGCTAAAGGTATATGGATATAATTTTCTAGAAGAATGCATTACAGATGATATGGTAAAAGAGTTTCAAAAAAAAGTACCGTTTTATCAATTTCCAGAAAAGGCAGTACATAACGAGAAGGCTGTAATGGCACACTTATATCTCGGCAATAAGGTAACCGAACAGGAGAGGCTTCGATTATTAAACAGTATATCTAGTCAATTTAAATTGGCACTTTATACTGGAAGTGATACTTCTGTATTGCCAAAAGCAGAAATGCGGGGGCTTGCCAGGACGATGACAGAAATGCCGAAAATCTTTCATTTATCGAAAATTAATTTAAATTTCACATCAAAACCAATCCGTACAGGACTTCCACTTCGTATTTGGGATATTCTTAGTGCTGGAGGATTTGTTTTGACTAATTATCAGTCTGAGATACCGGATTATTTTGAAATCGGAAAGGATTTAGAAACGTTTTCATGTGAAGAAGAGTTGCTATATAAAATCAGATATTATCTTATGCACGAAGAGGAGAGATCTGCCATTGCAAGAAATGGGTATGAGAAAACAAAACAAAGGCATTCCCTGCAGGTACGTATAAAAGAAATGCTGAAACTTGCAGGCATTGTGAAGTTACAAGGAGAAAATATATGAGAAACATAGCGGTAATCCCGGCGAGAAGTGGTTCAAAAGGTTTAAAAGATAAAAATATTAAGGAGTTATGCGGAAAGCCTTTATTAGCATATTCTGTGGAAGCAGCATTAAAAACGGGAATTTTTGACAGAGTTCATGTGTCTACAGATTCAACAGTATACCAGCAAATTGCAGTAAAATATGGGGCTGATGTTCCTTTTTTGCGTTCATCAGAAATGTCTTCCGATATTGCGTCAACGTGGGATGCAATGAGGTATGTATTAAGTGAATATCAAAACATTGGTGAGAAGTTTGATACTATAACAGTATTGCAACCTACTTCACCGCTCAGAAAAGATGAGGATATTCTTGGTGCATATGAATTATTTAAGAAAAATTCTGCTAATATGGTTTCGTCAGTATGTGAGATGGAGCACTCACCGTTATGGAGCAATGTATTACCGGAAAATTTGTCTATGGAAAATTTCGAAGATGAAAACGTGGCATTTCTTCCGAGACAGGAATTGCCGGTATATTACCGGGAAAATGGTGCTATTTATATGTTGCGAACAGAGCATCTATTTACTGCAGAAAACATATATAAAAAGGGATCATATGCGTATATTATGAGCCAGGAACATTCCATCGATATTGATACTGCACTGGATTTTCTCATTGCAGAGACAATTATGAAAGCAACGACTTAACATTTTGGCGGATGCACCGATATATACTACAAAGGTAACTATTCTGAGGGCATCTGAATAGTTACCTGCAAAGATCATAGAAGTTACAAGTCTATCATGGAAGATAGAATACCGTTGGTTTTCAGAAGAAACCAAAAGAGAAACATGGAGGTTACATATGAAGGCAGAGCAGTTAGCGTTATTTTTAATATCCCCGGACAGTACGGTTGTGGAAGCGATGCAGCGCATCGACCGTAATGCCAGGGGTATTTTATTTGTGACCAATGAGCAGCAGAAACTGCTTGGTGTTGTCACGGATGGAGATATCCGCCGCTGGCTGATCCGCACGGGAGAACTGAAAGCTCCGGTATCCGGTCTGATGAATACCGAACCTAAGAGAATTTCCAGGAAAGAGCATGCAAAAGCACATGAGGTTATGGTGCAGCATTCCATCACGGCGCTTCCGGTTGTCACCACAAAAGGCGTGGTATCTGACATTTTGTTCCGGGATGAGCAGGTGGCAAAAAAGAAAAAGCCGCAGGGGATTTTAAAAGAGGTTCCGGTCGTGATTATGGCGGGCGGAAAAGGGACACGTTTATATCCGTATACCAAAATTCTTCCGAAACCGCTGATCCCGATTGGAGATATCCCGATCATGGAGCGGATCATCGGGAAATTCTGTGAGTTTGGAACGACACAGTTTTATGCGACAGTCAATTACCGCAAAAATATGATTCGCTCCTATTTCTCCGAGATTTCAAAAAACTATTCTCTTGAATATGTCGAGGAGGATAAACCACTTGGCACAGCGGGAAGTTTACAGTTGATCAAAGAGGAGTTTTCCCGGCCGTTTATTGTGACCAACTGTGACATTTTGATTCATGCGGATTATGAAGATATTTACCGCTATCATAAAGAGGCGGGAAATGAGCTTACGATTGTCACGGCACTCAAAAATATCGAAGTTCCGTATGGGGTTATTCATTCCAGTGAAAACGGAGCCGTCCAGTCCATGGAAGAAAAGCCGAAACTTTCGTATTTTGTTAATACCGGCATGTACATTTTAAATCCGGAACTGAAAAAAGAGATCCCGGAGGATACTTTTTTCCATATGACGGATCTGGCAGACAGGCTTCTGGCAGAAAACCGCCGGGTGGGAATGTATCCGATCAGTGAGGATTCCTTCCTGGATATGGGTGAGTTTGAGGAAATGCACCGTATGGAAGAAAAACTGAATTTGAAATCTGAGTAACAATTGGAAACAGAAAGGACATATAGAGCAATGAAAAAAGTGTTAGTAACCGGAGCAGACGGTTTTATCGGAAGCCATCTGACCGAGAGCCTTCTGGAAAAAGGCTATGACGTAAAAGCATTTGTATATTACAATTCTTTCAACAACTGGGGTTGGCTGGATACACTGCCAAAGGAAAAACTTGACCAGATTGAAATTTTTGCCGGGGATGTGCGGGATCCGAACGGTGTGCGCACTGCGATGAAGGGTGTGGATCAGGTCTTTCATCTGGCAGCATTGATTGCGATTCCGTTCAGTTATCATTCGCCGGATTCCTATGTGGATACAAACATCAAGGGAACGTTAAATGTGCTGCAGGCGGCACGCGATCTTGGCACGGAAAAAATCATGGTGACATCGACTTCGGAAGTATATGGCACCGCACAATATGTCCCGATTGACGAAAAGCATCCATTTCAGGGACAGTCTCCGTATTCCGCGACAAAAATCGGAGCAGATCGTCTGGCAGAAAGCTTTTACCGCAGCTTTAATCTTCCGGTTGCAATTGTCCGTCCGTTCAACACTTATGGTCCAAGACAGTCTGCGCGTGCAGTGATTCCAACGATTATTTCACAGCTTCTGGCAGGAAAAGAGGAGATTAAACTTGGTTCCCTGACACCAACGCGCGATTTTAACTACGTAAAAGATACCGCGGCAGGCTTTATTGCAATCGCAGAGTCAGACAAGACAATTGGACAGGAAATCAATATTGCTACCCAGCAGGAGATTTCGATCGGAGATCTGGCACAGGAGATTATTTCCCAGGTCAATCCGAATGCACATATTGTGTGTGACGAGCAGCGCCTTCGACCGGAAAAGAGTGAGGTCAACCGTTTGCTCGGCTGCAACGCAAAAATCAAGGAGCTGACCGACTGGAAGCAGCAGTATACATTCGAGCAGGGAATTGCAGAGACGATTGCATGGATTCGTCAGCATATGGATGCATATAAGACAGACATTTATAATGTGTAAGTTGTAATTTTAAGAAAAGAGGGAGCAAAATGGGACGATTTGTACCTTTATCGATTCCGAATTTTGAGGGAAATGAGCGAAAATATGTAGATGATGCACTGGATCAGGGATGGGTTTCCACCGGTGGTGCATACATCACAGAGCTGGAAGAAAAACTGGCAGAGTTTTTACAGGTGAAGAAAACAGCGGCAGTGCAGAGCGGAACTTCGGCTCTTCATCTGTCTTTGATTGCTTGTGGGGTGCAGCCGGGAGATATGGTGATTGTTCCAACGCTTACCTTTATCGCGGCAGTGAATCCGGTGCGCTATCAGTTCGCGGAGCCGGTGTTTATGGACTGTGATGACAGTTTGTGCATGGATCCGCAGAAACTGCGCCGTTTCTGCGAAAATGAGTGTGTGACAGAGGACGGACAGTTAAAGCATAAAGCTACCGGAAAGACCGTAAAAGCCATCGTAGTTGTGCATGTGTTTGGAAATATGGCAGATATGGAAGCCATCATGGATATCGCACAGGAGTTTCACCTGAAAGTGATCGAGGATGCGACAGAAGCACTCGGCACACAATATACGAAGGGGCGTTATGCCGGAAAATTTGCCGGAACTATTGGCGATTTTGGGGCGTATTCTTTTAATGGAAACAAGATTATTACAACCGGTGGCGGCGGTGCTGTGACAGCAAAAGATCCCACAGAAGTGGAGCATCTGAAATATCTTTCCACACAGGCAAAGGATGATCCGCATTTTTATATTCACAACGAAGTGGGATACAATTACCGCATGACGAATTTACAGGCGGCACTTGGTGTGGCACAGATGGAGGAACTTCCGGAATTTATCCACCGTAAGCAGAAAAATTATGGGCTGTATCAACAATTGTTGCAGGAGTTTTCGGGTGGAACACTGCTTTCATTTCGTGAGGGGACTTCCTCGAACCAGTGGTTTTATTCTTTGAAGCTGGATATGGAAAAACTACAGGGAAAAAACATGAGAGATGTGATTACAACGCTTCAGGAGCGCGGTGTGCAGACCCGGGCGATCTGGGGACTGATTCATGAGCAGCTTCCGTATCAGAATGCGATTGCTTATGAGATGGAAAAAGCACCGTACTATAGCAGTTGTATTTTAAATATTCCAAGCAGCACACAGATCACAGATGATGATATTCGCTTTGTGGTGGAACAAATAAAAGTGGTATTTAAATCTGGAATTTGAACAGATCAGGTGACATTCACAAGTATTTGTTTGGGTCAATAAGCTGTGTCTGGGGCAGATGACAGAGGCCGAGCAGTATTACAACAGATGTGGGGGATATGAGCCTGCAGAGAAAAGATTAGAAAATATGAAAAAATAAATACTATTTACAAATATCCTCCCACAGACGTATAATAGAAATACGCCTAAAGGAGGATTTTTTTATTGAAAAAGCAATTATTTCATGGATCGGATCATATAATTGAAACTCCGATATATGGAGTTGGAAAAAAACACAATGATTATGGACAGGGCTTCTACTGTACCGAAGATATTGCCTTGGCAAAGGAATGGGCGGTATCGGAGGAAAAAGACGGCTATGCTAATGAATATGAGATAGAGACAAATGGCCTGCATATTTTAAATATAAATGATGGCAGCTTTACCTTGTTACACTGGATGGGGCTTTTGTTGAATAACCGCGCGTTTGTATTGGCAACACCGCTGGAAAGGGAGGCAAAACGGTACATTACCGATTGTTTTCCAGTTCCATTAGCAGGAGTGGATGTAATTATAGGATATCGTGCAGATGACAGTTATTTTTCTTATGCAAGGGATTTCATCAGCGGTGTTATATCGTACGAGCAATTAGGGAAAGCTATGCAGTTGGGAAGCCTTGGAGAGCAGTACTGCCTTAAAACGGAAAAGGCATTTCAGCATCTTAAATTTATAGCGAAAGAACACGTCCCTTCTGCCGAGTGGTATTCGAAAAAGATGTTGCGGGATCGGAATGCCAGAAACGGATATAAGGACATGGAAAAGGAAACCTATCACAGGGGGGAATTGTATATTTCCAGAATCATTGACGAGGAGATGAAAAGCGATGATTTATTCTTACGATAAAGTATATTTAAGAATTGCACAGCGTGTACTGGGCGAGATGCTCAATTATGCCGTATATGATTGTGGATATGAGTTGAACGAGTATTATCGGCTTTTTACAGAATCTTCATACAGTGAGCGTTTTTCAAAAGGAGACTCATTTGTAATTGCGGGAATGTCAGGGGCAGAGCTGGCCATTCGTGTGATGGATGTGCCGGATGACGAAATTGTTGCGCCGGGATATTATTTTGAAAAAAGCCCGGAATATTGGACCGGATGGTTGTTGGCATATTATCAATGGATGAGTGGGAAAACCTTTGCGGTGATACAAAAAGAAGTCCCAGTTGAGAAAATTCGTGATTTATATCATCCATATCATGAGATGGATATTACGCAGGGAGTGCAAAAGTTAAGAGAGATTGCTCAGCAGAACAGGGTAGAAAGTTATCTGAAGTTGTTACGGAAAAGAGCCAGACTCAGTCAGAGCCAGCTTGCGGAGGAAACAGGGATTCCCGTCAAGACGATTCAGCAGTATGAACAACGGAGGAAAGACATTAACAAAGCGCAGGCGGAGTATGTTATTAAACTTTCGCAGGTGTTGTGTTGCAAACCTCAGGAACTGATGGAGATAAATGAATGAAAAGCCTGCTTTTCATTCATTTAAGGATAGGGTATACTATATGAAAAAGGCAAAGACAGGGGGTGACTGCAAATGTCTGCAAATATAGCAATCGGAATACAGGACTTCTCCACATTAATTGAAAATCATTATTTTTATGTTGATAAAACAGATTTTATAAAGGAATGGTGGGATTGTGGGGACAGTGTTACTCTGATCACAAGACCAAGACGTTTTGGTAAAACTTTGACCATGAGTATGGTAGAACAGTTCTTTTCCGTGGAATATTCCGGACGTTCGGATCTGTTTGAGGATTTAAAAATCTGGGAGGATAAGAAGTACCGTAATATACAGGGAACGTATCCGGTCATTAGCCTGTCTTTTGCAAATGTGAAGGAACCCACGTATCAGCTGGCAGAAAAAAAGATCTGTGAATTAATTGCGCAGCTTTATGTCAAATATGATTTTATAACGGAAAGCGGAAAGTTACGGGATACAGAAGTAAAGTTGTATAAAAAAATCATGAATGATATGGAGTATGTGGATGCAACACTTTCTCTATATTATCTGTCAGGATTTTTGTATAAATATTACGGGAAAAAAGTGATTATTCTGTTAGATGAATATGACACGCCAATGCAGGAAGCTTTTGTAGATGGCTACTGGGAACAGCTTGTGACATTCACAAGAAGTCTGTTTAACGCGGCATTTAAGACCAATCCGGCATTAGAGCGTGGAATTATGACAGGAATTACGAGGGTCAGTAAGGAATCCATTTTTTCAGACCTGAATAATTTAAAAGTGGTTACTACAACATCCAATGAATATGCTGCATCCTTTGGTTTTACGGAGCAGGAAGTGTTTTCTGCGCTAGAAAGTTTCGGACTGGAAAACGAAAAAAATGAGGTAAAAAGATGGTATGACGGATTTATTTTTGGAACCCACAAAGATATCTATAATCCGTGGTCGATTTTAAATTATCTGGATGCAAAGCAGTATACAACCTATTGGGCAAACACAAGCGCAAATAGTCTTGTCGGAAAATTGGTTCGTGAAGGAAACCGCCTGATCAAAGAAAAATTTGAAAAACTATTATGTGGGGAATGTATCTGGTCGGAAATAGATGAACAGATTGTATACAATCAACTGGATGGCAATGAAAAGGCGGTATGGAGCCTTTTACTCGCAGGCGGATATTTAAAGGTTTTGTCTTATGAAAAATATCAGGATATTCCAGAAGGAACGGAACCGAAATATCAGCTTGCACTTACCAATCTTGAAGTAAAGCTTATGTTTCAGAGAATGATTCACGATTGGTTTGCCCCGGTACAGCCGGATTACAACGATTTTGTTAAGGCAATGGTTGCTGGGGATGTGGATGCGATGAATGAATATATGAACCGTATAGCATTACAGACATTCAGCTATTTTGATACCGGAGACCGGGCTTCCGGGGCTGAACCGGAACGTTTTTATCACGGGTTTGTTTTAGGTCTGCTGGTTGATTTGCGGGACAGGTATTATCTGAGGTCGAATCGGGAAAGCGGCTTTGGCAGATATGATATTATGTTGGAGCCAAAACATCCGGGAAAGGATAATGCTGTGATTCTGGAATTTAAAGTACGAAGCGCAAGAAAGGGAAAAAGTCTCGAAGAGACCGCGCAGTCTGCAATTGCACAGATCAGGGAACGAAAATACAGTGAAGAACTAAAAATGAAAGGGATTACAGATAGTCAGATCAAAGAATATGGAGTTGCGTTTGAAGGTAAGACCGTGTTGATTGTGGATTGAGCTGGTAAATATTGTCTGGTTGGTGCGCCTGAAGGGCATAGCAAGGGATACTACACCAGCATCCCAAGCGTTCCCGCCACAATCAGTACCAGACCCCCGGCTTCTTTTTTTCCAAGTTTCTCATGAAATACAAGATAAGAAAACAGAATGGTAACCAGAATACTCAGCTTATCGATCGGCACAACGACACTTGCCAGACCATCCTGCAGCGCACGGTAATAGCACAGCCAGGAAGCACCGGTGGCAAGTCCAGACAGGCAGATAAAGCCAAGTTCCCTGTGATCGATTGTGCGCACACTGTCCTGCTTTTTCGTGACAAACACGACAATCCATGCCATGATCAGCACAACGATGGTACGGATGGCTGTTCCCAGATTGGAATCAATGTTTTCAATGCCGACTTTTCCCAGAATAGAAGTCAGGCTGGCAAAGACGGCAGAGCCAAGCGCGTAGAAGAACCAGCTCCAGCCTTTTTTCCCGGAATTCTCAGAAGAGGTTTCCTTTTTCGTGATCATCAGGTAGGTTCCCGCGCCGATCAGCACCACGCACAGAAGTTTCAGTGGGCTGATGCTCTCATGCAGGAAGAAAAAAGCGAGAAGAATGGAGAGGATGGCACTCGATTTATCGACAGGTACCACCTTATCCACATCTCCGATCTGCAGTGCACGGAAGTAGCACAGCCAGGAAGCACCGGTGGCAAGTCCGGACAGGATCAGAAATGTCCAGGTTTTGGCAGAAACACTTCCGATGCCGTGTTGTGCCCCGACCAGAAATACCATGATCCATGAAAAAATAAGTACAATAATGGTACGGATCGCCGTAGCTGCATTGGAATCGGTATTTTTGATACCGCATTTTGCCAGTATGGAAGTCAGTCCGGCGAACAGAGCTGACCCAAATGCAAATAGAATCCACATATACAATTTCCTCCCTGGGACAAGCGTAAAATGTTTTGGGGCATTTGTCAAAACTTTTTTCTTGTGATATGATAATTTTATCTTTTTCAGAGGTGACAGAATGTTTGAAAAAAAACAGATCATATACAGTGAAACACAGGGAGTCTGTCAGGTAGAAAATATTGTTTCGCTCTCCGCATCACGCAGGGAGCGCAAAATTCCGTACTATGTGCTGCGTCCGGTATTCGACAAATCCAGAGTATCTTATATTCCGGTAGAAAACCATCAGGTAAAACTGCGGGAATTGTTTACCAGGGAAGAGGCAGAGGCACTTCAGGGAACGGAAGAAATGAAAAAAGACGAAAAACTGAGACAGGCCGTGGAGTATGTATTAGGAAAAAAGGAGGGATAGGATGGCACAGCAGCAGCCACAGCAGGCAATACATAAATTTGTACTTGGAAATAAAGAACTTGAAGGAAAGACAGCGGAATTCCAGTATGACAAAGGCTGGTACAGCATTACGGATATTGTAGGGGAGGAACGCAATGTAATCTACAAATCCCGCAATGCGCAGGAAGCCTATATGAAATGGAATGTATATATCGGCCGCAAAAAAGAGAGACCGTCATCCGCCAAAAACAGCGATGCGGATCATGGAAGCCGTGCGGATGGAAACAGAGCAAACGATTCCCGTGAGCATCGGAGCCGTGATTTCCGCGAAAAGCGTGACATGACGGATCGGCGTGGAAATAACCGGGGACGTCATTGACATATAAAAACAGCACCGGGCAGGTGAAGACCGCGGTGCTGTTTTTGTTTAAAAAGTGAGCGGAGAGCATGGGATTCGAACCCACGTTGCGTCTATTCGACGCAAACCGCATTTCGAGTGCGGCACCTTCGACCTCTCGGACAACTCTCCCTTGAAATTCATCTCCGATGAATTTCCTACGTACATCGCTTCCGCGGAGCGGAACTTTCATGCGATGTGCTCCTTGAGGTATAGCGTAAGCTATATCTCCTACGTACATCGCTTCCGCGGAGCGGAACTCTCATGCGATGTGCTCCTTACATAGTATACAGAATTTACATACATTTTTCAAGTCGCTTATCTTGTGAACGGACAAAAATTATACTATAATACAAATGTGTATGTGAAAACATTTGGTACACAATAAGAGAATATGCAGGAGGAAACGTGCATGATGAAGATCGGAATGCTTACCAGCGGCGGAGACTGCCAGGCTTTAAATGCAGCCATGCGTGGTGTTGTAAAAGGACTTACTACGAATGTAGACGAACTGGAGATTTATGGATTTGAAAATGGGTACAAAGGGCTGATCTATGAACAGTACAGAATTCTTACAGCCTCGGATTTTTCCGGAATCCTTACCAGAGGTGGAACGATTCTCGGATCTTCCCGCCAGCCATTCAAACAGATGCGTGTGCCGGATGAAAACGGTCTGGACAAGGTAGAGGCCATGAAGTCCACATACCGTAAGCTCGGACTCGACTGTCTGGTTATCTTAGGTGGTAACGGTACACAGAAGACAGCCAATCTGCTTCGCGAGGAAGGACTCAATATTATTCATCTTCCAAAGACCATTGACAATGATATTTACGGAACAGATGTGACATTCGGTTTTCAGAGTGCAATTAATATAGCGACAGAGACTATCGATTGCATCCATACAACGGCTGCTTCCCACAACCGTGTATTTATTGTAGAGGTGATGGGACACAAAGTAGGATGGCTTACCCTGTATGCAGGAGTGGCAGGCGGTGCCGACATTATTCTGCTCCCGGAGATTCCGTATGATATTGATAAGGTCGTGGATGCGATTCATAAGCGTACAAAAGACGGAAAAGGATTTACGATTCTTGCAGTTGCAGAAGGTGCAATCTCCAAAGACGATGCACAGCTTACCAAGAAGCAGTACAAGGCAAAAGTTGCATCCCGCAGGTACCCATCGGTTTCTTATGAGATTGCAGATCAGATTCAGGAGAAATGCGGTGTGGAAGTCCGCGTTGCGGTTCCGGGCCACACACAGCGTGGCGGCAGTCCGTGTCCATACGACAGAGTATTATGTACCCGTCTTGGATCTGCCGCTGCCCAAGCAATTATGGATGGAAAATTTGGCTGCATGATCGCCATGATCAACAACAAGACCAAATGTGTGCCGCTTGGAGAGGTGGCAGGCAAGTTAAAGACGGTTGATCCGGACAGTCAGATGATTCAGGAGGCAAAACGGATCGGTATCAGTTTTGGAGATTAAATTTCCTGATATCCGGCAAAAAGGAGAAGAAAAATGTCTTACACGGCTTTATACCGTAAGTTCCGTCCGCAGGAATTCGAAGATGTCAAAGGACAGGAACACATTGTTACAACATTAAAGAACCAGATCAAAGCCGATCGCATAGGACATGCTTATTTGTTTTGCGGTACCCGGGGTACCGGAAAGACGACAGTTGCAAAGATTTTTGCAAAAGCAGTAAATTGTGAACACCCGGTAGACGGAAGTCCCTGTGGAAAATGCCCTGCGTGTCAGGGCATTGCCGCCGGGACTTCTATGAATGTCATAGAGATTGATGCGGCATCGAACAACGGCGTGGACAATATCCGGCAGATCCGGGAAGAAGTATCTTACCGCCCGACAGAGGGAAAATACAAGGTTTACATTATTGATGAGGTGCATATGCTGTCGGCAGGCGCATTCAACGCGCTGCTCAAGACGCTGGAGGAACCGCCGGCATATGTGATTTTTATTCTTGCGACAACGGAAGCACACAAGATCCCGATTACGATTCTGTCCCGCTGCCAGAGATATGATTTTCACCGGATTTCCATTGATACCATTACCGATCGTCTGGCGGAACTGATGCGTACCGAACAGGTGGATGTCGAGGAGCGCGCACTGCGTTATGTGGCAAAAGCCGGGGACGGTTCAATGCGTGATGCGCTGAGTCTGCTCGACCAGTGTATTGCTTTTCATCTGGGGGAAAAACTCACCTATGAAAATGTGCTGGAAGTGCTCGGTGCAGTGGATACGGAAGTGTTTTCCGCACTGTTGCGCCAGGTGCTGGCAAAAGATGTGACCGGTGCCATCCGGACGGTGGATCATTTGGTGGATCAGGGACGGGAACTGGGACAGATGGTGAACGATTTTACCTGGTACATGAGAAATCTTTTGCTCATCCAGAGTGCGGATGACATGGAGGAAGTGCTGGATATGTCGGCAGATCATCTGGCAGCCCTGAAAGAAGAGGCACAGATGGTGGAGCCGGAAACACTGATCCGGTATATCCGGATTTTCTCGGAACTGTCCAGCCAGATCCGGTATGCGGCACAGAAGCGCATCCTGCTGGAGATTGCAATTATCAAGCTTTGCCGTCCGCAGATGGAAAAAGATCTGTCGGCACTCAATGAGCGTATGGATGATATGGAGCAGAAATTAGAAAGCGGGGCATTTGTTTCGGCAGCACCACAGAGTGCAGCAGTTCCGGTAGCAGGTGGCACACAGGCTCCGGCGGCACAGGCACCGGAGAAAACACAGCTTCCCAAAGCCATTCCGGAGGACATTAAACAGGTGATGAACAACTGGCGGTCGGTCATTTCGGAGATGGGAGGCATCACCAGACAGTATTT
>UMAR01026292.1_pt1 | contig 38300 bp, 32 predicted proteins | sample 1963761 | NCBI WGS metagenome assembly UMAR01 (sample SAMEA4835921, study PRJEB28245) | human gut metagenome | biome: gut microbiome; material: fecal sample | place: Denmark | collected 2008 | reverse complement strand
GCACACCGCCGACCGCAATTTTCAATTTTCAATTTAAAAAGCTCTCGCCTTGAAGCGACTGTTTTCACGAACCGAGAACGGTGGCTCGCCGTCAGTTCTTCTCGCTGTAATTCCTAAGTTCCGCAGGAGTTCTGCCGTATTCGGACTTGCAGGACATGATAAATGAATTTACATTCGGAAAACCGTTTTCAATCGCCGCCTGTCTGACGGTGATTTTTTTGTTTCTCAAATCATCAATAGCGTGTTCAAGACGAACACGGCGAAGATACTTTGAAAATGTTTCTTCTGTTTTATCCTTAAAATATTTTGAAAAATGAGCAGGCGTCATGCCTACATAATTGGCGATTTCATTGAGCGTAATTTCGCGTTTGTAATTATCGTGCATATATCTGATAGCACTTTTGGCGCAGTCAAAATCATCAGCCTGAGAACCGTGAACATATTGTATATCGTTGTCAATGCAATCACGGATGAGATAGTACGCAACGCTGTACATCACCGCTCTCACCTTCATGCTGATAAGCTTGCTCTTGTACTCTTCATATCCGTGTAATATGTCCATTGCTGCTCTGATAAACTCAAGAGCTTCGCCCTCGGGTTGTTTGAAACTCGGCACAATATGCGGATCGTCAACATACGGTGCAATTGCCTTTGGAATGATATTGAGCATAACAGCCTGAGTATCCTCACCGATGTCCTCATAGGAATGAACCTCCTGACTGTTAAGAACATAGACATCGCCCGCATTGAGAATAATTTCACAGTCAAGCTTGTTAAGCCTTACCTTACCTTTTTTTATATAGGAAATTTCATATGAACCATGCCACCTGAGTCCTGCTTCAAAGGCAACTTTTCTGTCCGGATATCTTGTACCCCTGCCGCTGTAATACGGCTCGGGCGGTAACAACACCTTCTTGTACTTCATGGTTTCAACCTCAACTCAATTAAAATCAATCAATTGTTAATAACATAGTCAGCGCAAAAATAAATATATTTAAGATCCGCAATTACCGCAGAATGGTCTGTTTTTACTACAACTGTTCTGCGTTCTTTTTTGCTAATTTCCTCAACACAGCGTGCAACATTGCACCTTGAAGGCTCGTAGCCGTACTTTTCAAAAAATTCTTCCGCAGTCATAACAAGAGAGCCGTAGCCCTCAAACATATGCAAAAGAGAATAGTCAATCAGCTTGTATTCATCTTCAATAAGGCTGATTCCGATATCGCAGTTTGTGACTGAACCGATGTAATACGGTGCGTCATTGAGGAACAAGCCTGTCTTGAACGAACCGATTGAAACGGTAAGATCCGAGTTTACCGCCGTACTGCACACACCCGTGTCGCCGTTGATTCCGCTGTTGATGTCTGCACTTATAACATAGGCATTTGTCATATTAATCTGCTCAACCGCTTCAAGCATTTCACCCTTTAATTCACCCGAAAAGCCTGTTCCGAGCAGACAGTCAACTACAATGTCAAATCCCGTGAAAGCCGCCGCCTGTGACATCGGCATCTCCTCGGCACCGAGCGACATTGCGGTTTTATAATAGTAAAGGCCGTCCTTTGAAAAGCCGTCGCTTGCTCTGAAAATTGTCGGTGTAAAGCCGTTTTTGCATAAAATACAGGCGAGCGCATAACCGTCGCCGCCGTTGTTGCCCTTACCGCAAACTATGGCAACCTTGCCCACAAACTTTGCCGAATTAAAAATCCCCTGTGCAGCTCTGTACATAAGCTCCGCCGAAGGAGTATGCTCCGCAATCGTCCTTGCGTCGCTTTTTCTCATATTTTCAACCGAAACGACCTGAACAAATTCCATCTTATATTCCTCCGCTTTCTGAAATTTCCATAGCCTTATCCGCCGTTTACGGCATTGTAAGCCGTCATAACAGCACTTTCATCCATATTACAACCGAGCAAAAACAACGGTGTTTCCTTAAAGAACTCATCAAGCAATTCAAGCAGCTTTTCCATTCTGCTCCGCTCAACATCAATAACCGTTGCCTCAAGCAACTGTTTCATAACCTGTGACGGCAACACCCTGACTGCCGTGTTCTCTTCTGCTCTCTGAAGAATATACACAGCCTTAACAGGTGCTTTTGTATTTGTTCCTATGTCAGCTTTCCCCATCCACGGAGTTCCGTAAGCATAAAATTTTCCGTCACATTTTCGTATAACCGGCTTGTCATCGTTAATCATCGTCACCCTGTTGCCAAAATGCCTTCGCCACAGAGCCGTGTGGGTAGACTTGCCTGTTCCGCTGACTGCCGAAAAAACATAGCCCTCGCCGTCAAGCTCAAGACAGGACGAATGAAAAAAGAATCCGTCAAATCCGTCAAGCACGGCGTTGCAGAATTTTGAGAGTATCAGAACATCCTCCGCACCTTGTTCGCTGAGGTTGTCGGAAAGCCTGAGACGCTCACGGATTTCGTCATCCGAAACCGATATTGCAATGTCGGTCTTTCCCGATTCATTCGACTTAACGGCATAGCTTTCAAGCCGTTTCCTGCATATTTTAAATTTTGGATTAACTTCAACATTCAAATCAGCTATTCTGTATATCGGCATATCTGCTCCGCTAAATACTATAATGAAATATTGTAACACAAATTAATGTTTTTTGCTACGGCGAAATGAATAAATATTATTTTACCTTTTAGTGCAAGTTGTTCAGTCGCACAGCTTTAAAGGCAAATATTGCACAATACGAGCCGTGTTATTTTGTAACAATGCACATACAGCTTATTTTTTATTCATTTTAAAGCCTGTAAAAAAAGCATTATTTTACGACTTTTTCAATTTTGTTTACTTTACCTGTCCGACTGCTTTTTTGCATACTCTTCAAGGTATGCTCTTTCATAAATTCAAATATCCTGTGCGTAACCGTTCCTATAAGAATCGGAATAAATATTCCTGCGGCAAGGTAGATTATGCAGTAAAAATTTAAGCCGTTCGGACGATAAATGTACCAGATTGTTGACTTGAGTTTTAAAATATCGAAATCTTTGAACAGCGGTGTAATTACGCTCAATCCCCAAAGCGCCCATTTTACAATCATAAAGGCAAAAATGTGGTGAATCATTATGCTGTAGGTATTGTCCGAAATCATCCTGACAAGCTTTTTGTTCTTGATAATCGGAGTAATCAGCTTTGCAACCCTCAGCCAGAACGCAATGCCCGTGATTGCGGTTACATAAGGAATGACGCAGCCGTTGTCAAACTTCACACACTTTGACGGAGTGTATTCAAGATTTTCACAGAATGTGAGGAGAAGAAGCTGAACTCCGAGAACGATTGCAAAATATGCAACACTGTTGAGATTATCGTGTTTTTCAAGCTTTTCGTGATAAAATCTGCCAAACTCAAAACACGGCAGAAAAAACATTGACCTGAACAACAACAGCAACGCACCCTTTGGGGCAGGATTCCAAATGCAGTATTGCACACCGAAAATTCCGATTGCAAGATACACGGCAAGAATGACATACTCGTTGCCCCTGTGAACCTTTTTGAGCAATTTGCGGAACAGTATGTTAAAAACATAAACACAGAACAGCGGATATACAAACCACGAACCGAGGTTGTAGGCAAAACTTTCGCCGTCAATAAACGGCATAACAAAAAGGTTGTACAGATCAAATTTGCCTTGAGCAATCGTATAGCCGACCTGAGTAAGTGCGAATGCGATTATTCCGTAAACAATGTTCCATAGATATGCTGGAATCAACAAGCGTTTTGTCCGTCCCCATATATATTTGAAAATATGTTCCTCGTGCTTTTCCTTGTAAAAATATCCCGAAATGAAAACGAACAAGGCAAGATTGTACGAATACTTCGGAAACCAATCATACATCAGCGACACACCGCCGTTGTAGCAATGCCCCGAAACTATGATAATAATGCCGATTGCCGACAAAATTTTAAAAGTAAAATTAATGTTTCCGTCATCGCCGAGCCTTTTGTTTTCAGCTGTGACACTGTTTTGTTTAAGTGCAGATTTACTGCGTGTTTTGTTCTTTCCCATAATTCCCTCTCATCTGTATTTGTCGCAATTTAAAAATTCCGCAAATTCACACGGTAATTGTACCACAAAAGCAATCTGCAATCAATATATCAAATTCACCGTGCTAAACACATATAAATCATTATTTTGCACAATCTCACTTTTGTTTTAACAGGTATTTAAATCTTTTATTTGCATCTGTTCCGCCACATAATTGTACACATACCCGTTAAAAAGCCTAAGATTAAACTGTAAATAAATTCAGTCAAAAAAGCCGGGCAAAGCATAAAATAAAAAAATATGCAAAAAACTATTGACACAACCTTTACATAATGCTATAATAATAAAGCTGTAAAAAACAGCAGAGTTGTATATCGCGGGATAGAGCAGCTCGGTAGCTCGTCGGGCTCATAACCCGAAGGTCGTCGGTTCAAATCCGGCTCCCGCAACCATTCAATAAGCACTAACCGTTATGGTTAGTGCTTATTTTTATTTCTGATACTTCTGAAATTTTTATTATCTCCATAACACACCAGCCTGAGCATTGTTACTTGACGCTCAGGCTGATTTTTTATTACTTATTATGTTTTAATGCGTATCTTCAATGCAGTACACAAAGTTTGTGAGGTTCATATTATCGTCAAAGGTGAAAGTTACATATCCGTCTTTCCGCTTATAGGTAACATCACCGTGGGTTATGTTATTGTACATCGGCTCGCCGAGTTCGGCATAGACATCGTCATAGGTGCTGTTGCCGTTTATTTCGCCAAAACCGATGTTTGAATTGGCAAGGTTGCCTGATGAGTAATCAACCGTAATGCTGTAAATTTTATTTGTTTCGGCGGTGACCATAACATTCATACCGCTGTAGTAATGGATATACCACTTGTCCGACGCTAAAAACGGATCTGAAATTTCTTCGCCAAAAGCATTTTTTACATCGTCAAAATCAGCGTTCAAAAAATTATTGCTCTCAACATCAAGCATTGAACTTTCGGACTTTTTAAGATAAAACTTTCCGCCTATATCCCACATTGATTCGCTGTTCTGATTTGTGACCGTGTTTTCAATATAGATTTCGCCGTCGGAAAACTTGATTTTACCCGTACCGCTGTTCTGCCAGCCGTCATCATCAAACGAAAAAGTTCCTATTCCGTCAATCACCTTTGTTGTCACATTGCTTATTCTCGCAATTCGGTTTTGCGGTGCAGACGAGGTCTTTGTAAAAGTAAATCTCACAACATCGTCTTTGACGGAAATTATCTCAAGAATATTGCCGCCGTTTTGAGTTGCGGTTGAAATATCGCTGTCCTTATCGCACCATATTCCGACATACTTTGAATAATCATAATCAGATGATTTTGTTGTTTCGGCTGATGTAACAACAGGTGTTGACGGTGAAGTATTCTCCGATTTGCCGTTAAAAGCACCGTTTGCAAAGAGTAATATCACTGCAATCACGGCAATTAACACAGCCGCCGACACAGTGACTATAATAATCGGTTTTTTCTTTCTGACCTTAATTTCTTTGCCCGTTGTAACATCAATCAGCTTTGTCATACAATACGGACAAAATGTCGATTCAATCGGAAGTTCCTTACCGCAATTTCTGCAAAACTTCGTATCCTTACCCATAATGCCTCACCTCTTTTATATATTTTAAAACAAAAAGCAACGCAATGCAATACGCACTGCGTTGTTTTCGGTTATTCAACTCTGAACGATGAAAGTACATCATCCGTTTCAGCTCTGGCATCAACCATTCGCTGATTTGCGTATTCGTCCTCCAACATACCGAAGCCTGTTGGATGAATGTACATAAAATACTTACCGTCCTTACTTCCGAGTCTGCGTGAATCTATGCTGACCGTTCCGTCATATGTCCAGTCAATAGCGAATAAAAATCCGTCCGAGCCTGTTTCAGGATGTTCGTGATTATACGATTCATAAAAAGTAACCTTATCACCATCAACCTCATATGTATAATCCTCGGGAACTTCAATTGAAAAGCCGTTAAAATAGCATCTTCCGCCACCGTTTGAGTTACTATCGCCATCATCTTTCGATGTTTCGAGCTCGGTCGGCTTGGCTGTTGTAGGCTCAATTGTAGTAGACTTTGCCGTTGTTGGAACATCTGTAGTCGGTTCAACAGTTGTAGGTTCTGCGGTTGTCGGAATTTCCGTTGTAACCTGTTGGGTGGTTGCTTTAACAGTCTGCTCGGCATTATTATTGCCGAAGATTTTCGGCAATAAAACAATTGCACATACAGCCAACACAATCGCAATTGCCGATACAACAGAAATTATGACAACTAATTTTTTCTTTGACTTTTTATCCAACTTTATATCAGTCGGTTTTTCATTAACCGAGGTCATCGGCAAAGGCTTTATCTCTGCACCGCAATGTTCGCAAAACCTGTCGCCGTTTTTAATCTGATTTCCGCATTTTTCGCAAAATCTCGTATTATTCTTATTATCCATTTAGTCTCACCTCTTCTACATTTTAAAGCAAAAAGCAACGCAATGCAATACGCACTGCGTTGCAACTTTCATTTTATATGCTACTCAACATATTTTTCCTCATAATTTCTAATGAAATTAACATTATACTTTTCAACATCATTGAGCATATCCTCGGTGAAATCTTCGGGTTCAATCGTTCCCACATACCACCACTTATCGTCAAAATAATCTTGTATGTAGTCCGTATTGAATCTTCGTCCTGCTCGGGCATAAATTTCATTTCGTGCGAGTTCAAGCTCATCTGCATCAAGTCCTGCCAAATCGGAATTTGTAAGCTTCCGTGTGCCACTGTCAGGCAATATGTAATCATCGTCATCGTAATAATCATCATAATCATCGTCAGCATCACTTGAGCCGTCATCAATGCTTTCCGGTTCAGTTGTATTTTGAATGGTCGTTGAGGGTTGTTGTGTAGTTTCCTGTTGTGTAGTAATCTCAATTGTTTGCAACGGTTTATATTGCTCATTTTCATTGTTGCGGAACATTTTCGGCACAAATACAATCGCACATACAGCCAACACAACCGCAACTGCCGATGCAGCGGAAATTATGACGACTAATTTTTTCTTTGACTTTTTATCCGACTTTATATCAGTCGGTTTTTCATTAACCGAGGTCATCGGCAAAGACTTTATCTCTGCACCGCACCGAGTACAAAACCTGTCACCGTCTTTAATCTCTTTTCCACATTTTTCGCAAAATGGCATAAACTCACCTACTTAATTTAACCCGAGACTATGATTGAGCTAAATTGAATCTTTCAACACAAATCAGATATAACGCAATAGCACTTTTTTCACTATCTCTTACATAATATTTTTCATAATCAGTGTCTTGAAAAGTACAACCTGTAACCATAACATTATTATCAACCAAAGCCCCTTTGTAATTTTCTGTATCAAATGTACTTAAATTACCTGACAAAAAGAAAAACTGACCCTTGTTATACATAAATGCCATCTCATCAGTTCGGTCACCTTTATGTGCAACTACCCGAACTTCGTACTTATAATCACTTTCGTTAACAGTGAACTGGCAATTATCGTATGTATTTAATAAATCTCCTATTGTTGTACCATAAGGAATTTCAACAGGTTTGTTGTCATTTATATCACATCCGATATTAGCCCTTTTTACAACATTTATCGGATTGTAAAAGCCTGTAATTGATATTATAGCATAAATTGATATTACAATTACTATAGCACATTCCACAATAACATATCTATGCTTAACAAAAAATTTTTCATTTACAGGTTTACAATACACAACAATTTGTGCTCTGTTTTTACCCGTATTCTTAATTACAATCATAGTAACAATAAGCGATATTATTGTAAACGCAAAACACAACAACAGAAGGAACTCAACAAAATAGACTTTACCAGAAAAACATATTACATAATAAGTAAACAGTACACCTGCTAAAATAGATGTAACCACAAGTAAAACGGTAATCGATGTGTGCTGCAAATCAAATTTATGGCAGATTTCTTCGGTGCTATTTGATTTTGAGTAAATGTTTCTTTTTTTCTTAACAGCAAAAAACACGGATAATGAAACAAAAGAGTATGCTAAAAACATTATACACGCCCATAATCCCAAACTGATAATTGAAAAACATTCATATAAATAATCATACTGAAATAAGTATTTCTGAATAGTACTAGCAGTCAAGACAAAGAATATACAGGTTGATAACAAACTTAATAAAGTTGCAACATTCAACAAAAAAGAATACTTTTCGTATAAAACCACATTTTTCTTTTGCTTTATACCCTGTGCATACACACTTTGTTGCTGAAGCGGAACGGTATTTGTCACATTTGGATTTTCTTCGTTTGTTGTTTGTTCCGCTGTTGGCTGTAAGTTTTCAGCATTTTGATTTGTGTTGTTATCACTAACCCTTGTTCCGCAACCTGCACAGAACACAGCGTCATCATTTATTGGCGAACCGCATTTTGAACAATATTTCATTTTTATTCCTCCCATTTATCAATCTCATCAAAATTATGCAGAAAACATAAAATACAATCCAAGCACTGCAATTAGTATTCCGCACCCAACTCCTACTATTTTCAATATGGTATCTTTGTTCATCTTTTTGCACTTCCTCTCAAAACTCACTGTGTATTTCCTGCGTCATCTTTCTTGACACCGCATATACAAATTTCTTCAAATGATGGATTGACTCTTCCGCAATTTGAGCAACGCCAAAAATTAGCGTGTGGGTTCTTTCTGTAGTTTTCTTCAATTTTCACAAAATAGAATTTATTTTTCATTACATAACTGCGGATAACAAAGCCGTAAATTGAACCCACAATACCAATCAATCCACCGAAAATTGCGTTATATACGAGATTGACAACATACGGTGTCAAAGCCTCATACTCACCGACAATTCCTGTCGGCACTGTTGCTATCCTTGTACGCATGTTGCTTGTCTTGTATGAACTTACAAAGTTCAATACAGAAACAATTGCAAGCGCAATTCCGTTTATGTAATAATTCCCTGCAAAATCGCCGAGATAATACGAGGACAATGTCATTCCCGTTATAAAAAAGTACACCGCAAGAATTGCCTGAATACTTGCAACAACAATCCAAATTATCATGTCTATTTGTAACTTTTTGCGAAGCTCCTCAAGCGGAGAGTTTCCGTATGAAACTTGATATGTCTGATAATTTACATTTTGCTGATTTCCGTACGGAACGCCCTGTCCGTATGAATAGGATTGATTTGTCTGTTGATTAGCCTGTTGTGTGTACACCGACTGCTGTGTCGCATTATCAGTCTGTTGCTGTGTGTTTACATTCTGATTGCTTGCCACTTTGTTTCCGCAAGCAGAACAAAATACAGCGTCATCATCAAGCTTATTTCCGCATTTTGAACAAAACATATTTTCCTCCTGTTATTTAGGTGATATAAACCAACTCTGAGTACTATTATTTTTATTGTATTCGTACGAAATTTTCACATCACGATATTCATATCCAAAATAACTAATCTTTTTTGCAGCAATTAAAATTGATTCAGCTTCATCGTAAGATAAATCAGGATACACTGCACGCAGTTCCCTGACAATGCCGCCCGGCGGTGTATAGCTTTCTTCTGAATCATACCAATATTTGATGCTTTCAACATTACTGGCATAACCCGCTCCGTCTGTAAACAACACATACGATGCATCACTGTATGTCTTTTTATACAAATCATCACCGTCACTGTTAGTATCATACTCAAATGAAGAAAAATCAAATTCAGATGTCAAAACATCGGCATTAGTTTTATTGTAACGCTCTACAAATTCTTTTGGGTTAAACGCAAACACCTTTTTTCCGTCTTTCGATGTTTTTACCACACTTTTGCCAAGCATCATTACTAACGCAATAACCAGTGTAACGACCAGCACTCCCGAAACAATCGGAATAATTATTTTTAACGGATTCATCTTTTTCTTTTGAAGAATCACAACCTCAGGCTGTACGGTTGCTTGTTGTGAAACACTTCCGGATACAGACTGTGCTGTATCTGTGCTATTTGTCATTCCCCCTGACTCTGCACGAGTTCCACATTTTTCGCAGAATACATCATCATCATTTAACTGATTTCCGCATTTTTCGCAAAATTTGCTCACTACTCTTCCTCCTAAAAATTTTATTTATTACAGACAGCAACACTGCGGTCTGTCAAAGTTCATAAAAATTTCATCTGTTGTAAAATAAGTTTAGCACAAATAATGCTACAAGTCAATAATAAATGCTTACAGTAAATTTATTTTTTTGTTCAAAAAGTTTAAAATAAACTATATATAGGATTCTGAGGTTTTACTTATGAACAAAAACATTGATTATACGGCACTCGGCAAAAGGATAAAAAATAAGCGGATTGAAAAGGGTTTTACGCAGGAACAGCTCGGCGAATTGTGCGAACTTTCTGCGGCACACATTGGGCACATTGAGCGTGGCACAAGGATACTTTCCGTTGATGTTCTTTTCCGTATTTCTCAGGCACTTGACACAAGCATCGACTGGCTTGTATTTGATTCGGTTGAAAACAAACATATGCTTAACGAAATTAACAGCGTGCTTAAAGACACCGACAAAACCAAAGTAACCACATTTCTAAACACGGTAAGAGTTCTTGCCGATAACATTGACAAGTTGTAAACAATTTGTTAAAAATCCACAAAATAATTACCGTCCTTGATTAAACTCTAATTAAAGTATAATCAAAGACGGTATTTTTGTCCTGTGCTGTCAGCACAGTTTTATTCTGTTTTAAAGATTTCTTTTCAGTTCTTTCACATTTTGATAGCGGTTGTCGGGAATTGTCTGGGTGCATTTTACAATCACCCTTTTCAGCCTGCCGTTATAAAGGCGAATTTCAGGTGGCTGACCTGTGAGCATAACATTCATCAAAACACCTATTGCGTAAATGTCAGTCCGTTCATCGGTTTGATTTATTCCGTACTGTTCGGGTGCGGCATATCCCATTGTGCCGATTGCCTGCGTATCCTGCGACTGAAACGGCTTGTAAATTCTTGCCGCATCAAAATCAATCAGCTTTACATTACCGTTGCTATCAATCATCACATTTTCAGGCTTAATATCCTTGTGTATAATTTGGTGCGAATGTAACAAATCAAGTGCGTCACAAAGAGACGAAATAACTTTTCTCACACCTGACGGAGAATACAATCCCGTTTGCAGATAATCTGCCAAGGTCTGACCGTCAACATATTCTTCAAGAACGGTGACTCCCGTTTCGGTTTTGACAACATCGTAAACATTTGCAATATTTGGGTGTGAAAGCGTTCTAAGTGCAAAGTAAACCTCTCCCGAACCTTTTAATGTGCGTTTTACAATCTGTTTGCCGAGTTCCTTATGCCTGAAAACACAGATTTCCGTTTTATCTGTTCGTTTAAGCAATCGCACAAACTGATATTGTTCATTAATCACCGTATCAATCCAATTATTTCCCATAACATTTCCTCACAATATTTACAGGCACATAACAAAAATATTAGTATAATAATACTTGCTGTGCTTATAAATTGATATAATAAGCACTTTGCAAAATTATAAGTCTAATCGTACTTGCTGTGCTTATTCTATCATAAATCATGAAATGAGTTATGATAGAATCACCCATCGAAAATTTTGCACAGCAAAATTTGAGGGGAATATAAATTGACATAATAAGCACTTTGCAAAATTATAAGTTTAATCATACTTGATGTGCTTATTATATCATGTTAAAATAGTTTTGGAAACTTACAAAACTTTAATTCAGGGAGTTTTTGATTATGATACGCAAAACCACAACTCAACTTTTAAAAGAACTTGAAAATTTCAACACATTTGAAGAATACGAAAACACAAACAGGGATTCAATGATAAGCAAAAATCTCTCGGAATACCTTACCGACCTTTTGAACGAAAGGAATCTTACAAAAGCGGAGGTCATTCGTAAAGCCGAACTCAGCGACGGCTATGCCTATCAGATTTTTTCAGGCTTGAAAACTGCCCCGAAAAGAGATAAACTAATTTGCCTTTCAATAGGAATGGGTCTGTCGGTAAATGAAACCAACAGCGTCCTTAAAATTGCAGGGCTCTCACCTCTCTATCCAAAAATCAAGCGTGACAGCATTATAATCATAAATATGAATAACAACAAAAGCGTTGTAGAAATCAACGAGGCTCTCTATAACGAGGGCGAAGATACTTTGAATTAACAATGAGTGGTGCATAATGGGATTACTTGAGAATGCGCGTGGATACGATTATTATAAAAGAGGGAATGTGATTTCCTTTAAACAGACAAGTGAAAATGAATATGAGGGCAAAGTATCGGGATCTGCGGAAAAACCTTACGATGTTCACATTGATATTATTCATATAAAAAATCATTTTGTAATTGTCCGTTTGCGGAAGGTAACGAAAAGGTCTGCAAGCACAAAATTGCAATATATTTTTCTGCATTTCCCGAAAAATCCGAGGAATATTACAAAAGTCTCAAAAGCTATGATGAACCCGAGTTTGACGATGATTATGACGATGATTATTTTGATGAAGATGATAAATTTGACGGAGATTTCAGAGAGATTGTCTGCGATATTCTAAATCATAGGATTTCAAAAATGACAAAATCGGAGGCTCAATCTGCGCTATATGATATTATTGAGTCAGCCCCCGAATGGATGCTCCGGGATTTTGTGGATAATTGGATTTAAGCAAATTAGCACAAAGAGGTACATATTATGACAAGAGTTTATACATTCAAAATTGTCTATATAGGATGCGAGAACAAAATATGGCGAGATATTCAGATTTCTTCAAATTCGACAATGGCTGTGTGAAGATTATTAAAAAGCAATACACACAACGCACAACAGCACCGATATTACTTCGGTGCTGTTTTTGTTTTTATTATAAAGTTTTTTGCTGAATAATCAAAGCTTAATGTTATTCATCTCGTCACCGAGGACATCGGCGATTTCTTTCAGGTGGCCTGTGCGTTTGCCTTTTAGTTTATAGAACTGCAAAAGTCCGTAGCCCGGGTACTCGTTGCCCTCAACCATAACGGGACCGTTCTTTGAAAAGGCGATATCCCAACCGATATATCTCACCTGCGGAATCTTTTCCGCTGCCTCAACAACCATGTCAAGAGCCTCTCGAACGCCTGCAATCTTAACCTCGGAGAACTTTTTGCCTGTCATCGGGTGTTTGTCATAAACATTGCCGTAGTCGTCAATTACATTACTGTCGATTCTGCCGTCTGCATCAAGGCTGAGGTAGAGGTCATTTGTACAGCCGATAACATTCGACTCGTCCTGATTGATACGGAGAGCGTTATTTATTATATGTGCCTTGCCGTCCTTATAGAGCGTAACAACTCGCCATGAATTTACAACGCACGGATTGATTTCGTTGAGGTCATCGCTCTGAACGATTGCTTCCTCAACAAGAAGCTGACCGTTTGCCTTGAGTTTATCATAAAGCTTGTTGCTGTCCTTCACATCGGCAACGGTGATTTTTGAAATGCCGTGACCGCCCTCGCCTGTCGGATCTTTTGCAAAAACGGTTTCTCTGCCGTCAAGGAACTTCCTGAAATCTTCCTTACTGCCTGTGCGAATGTTGATGAAATCTCTTTTGAGATACTTTTTGAAAAGCTCGTCAAAAACAAGCTTGTCACGAAGAAGAACGATATATTCCTCATCGTTGAGATATTCAAGAATTTTGTAGAAAGTTTTTGCAGTTACAAAGGTTTTTTTCTCTTTAGCCGAAAGATTGATAAAATCGCAACGGAAATAGTCCGTGTAGCCTGTGCCTCTGATGAGAAAGTTGCGGATTATGTCGAACTTGATATAAGCCTTTGACTTACCGCTGTTCTTAGCGATAATGTCAATGTGCTTATCCATTCTGCTGTGGTTAATATCTCTGAATTTATTCAAAAGCCATTTGTGTACCGAAACTGCCATCTTACTTCTCCTTTACAACCTTACCGTCTTTTACATAAAATCTCGGATTGTTCTTGCCTATATTCACAAGCGCCTCAGCATTGCCCATACCCGAACTTCTGCCGAACATTCCAACGGTTATGCCGTCACCGAGGAGTGTTACCTCGTCATCAATTTTTACCGATGAATCAACCTTAACAGCCGTCATATTCATACACATCTCACCGACAACAGGATATTTTTTGCCGTTGATAACAACCCTTCTGCCGTGATTTGCGTGACCGATGCCGTTGTTGTAGCCGACAGGAAGAATTGCAAGAATAATATCCTCATCTGCCGTGTATGACGCATTGTAGCCGAACCACTCGCCCTTGTTCACCTTTTTAAGCTGAAGAATACGGGTTTTCATCTTCATAGCCGGCTGTAAATCTATCTTTACATCAAAATATGTTTCGCTGATGTTGTACTTCTTAATGAAGTAATTGTTTCGCATTTTGCGAAGTTTGTCCTTTGGCGAATTTGAAAGAGAATCGGGGGCAACATTGTAGCCGTAGATTGCAATGCCCATTCTCACGCCTGTTGTAAAAGGCTGTTTCGGGTGGGTGAGCATTGAAACGGAACTGCCCATATGGACAATCGGGATTTTATTCAAATCAATAAGCGATGTAAGCTCCTTGAAGTTTCTGACCTGCTCGTCCCAATGGGGATCAAAAATTCCGGCTGTTGCAAAATGCTGATAAATTCCCTCAAGAACAAAATTTGAACCGTTAATCATATCAACGGCAGTTTTAACCTCGTCCTTATCCTTGAAGCCGAGGCGGTTAAAGCCTGTATCAATCTGGAGATGAACCTTGAAATTGCAGTCAATGTTCAAATCAAGCAACCTTTTGAGGTAGTCAAGCTCATTCACAGCAATGGTGAGATTAAGCCGCTTTGCCTCCTCAATTCTCGAAAGATGAACCGGATGCAGGCACAAAAGCGGAGCGTCCTTGTTGACCTTACGAAAGCTTTGAGCCTCCTCAAGAGAGGACACGGCAAAATAGTTAATGCCGTTTTTGTACATTTCATTTGCCACTTCCATACCATGACCGTAACCGTCACCCTTTAGAACGGCAATAAAATATTTGTAGTCGCTGTATTTTTGTGTTATCGCACGGGCATTTGCACCGATTTTGTCAAGGTCAATTTCAACATATGAATCCAGCATTCCAAAGCCTCCGTTAATACACTATATCCTTAAAATTATAGCATAACAATTCCTCTAAATCAATACTTAAAGTATGGGCGGATATTATACGCCTGTAGATAGCCACGCAAAGATTTGTACAAATTAAAATTATATAAATAAAGCAAAAATTGCATCAATGCCGTATCGGGCATTGGTGCAATTTCCTAATCTAACTATCTTCCGGAAAGGACTGCGGTGTGCTACCGCAGTCCTAAATTTTTCATTTTCAATTTGCCAACGGCTTGCCGTTATATAAGTCCTACAATGTACCTCTGAACTGTGGTTGCGTCAATGACGGTGATATCGGAATCAAAGTTTACATCAGAGTTTATACGCTCTATCTCGTTCTGATTGACAAGACCCACAATTGCTTTCTGAATTGCGGTTGCATCGGCAATATTTATTTTGCCGTCACCGTTTGCGTCACCGTAATATGCCTTTTCGGTTGAATTGGTGCTTGCAGTCATAACATAGTTTGTCATACCGATTGCAAGATTGCCCTTGTCAACTCTTTTTACATACTGCAAAGTAGCCTTGTTGTTCGGAGAATCCGACACGGCAACATACATTGCGTCACCCTTGAGAACCATACCGTAGCAAAGCTTGCCTGATGATGCGGACACACCACTGATATCGGATGCGACAACTGCCTGTCTGCCTGTTTCAACATCGTATGAATACACGGCGTCGGAGGTATTAAAATACAGAGTATCGTTGTATTTTTCAAGGCTCATAAATGTATTTATCCAGTAGGAATTACCGCCCGCGCTCCATCTTTCGTTCAATTTCAGCTTTTTCTCATATGTATTGCTGTCAAGATTGTATTTTAACAATGCACCCTTGTTAGCTGAAGAATTGTTGTTGACAAAGCCGTAAAATTCACCGTTAACCTCGCAAAGCCTTGTGTCGAAATTATGGATTTCGTAATTATCATATTTTGTCGAATTTGCGCTGTTGCTTATTGTGTAATCATAGTGCTTTGACGGAAGATTCTGAATGGCATTGTCACTCAAAAGGAAGTATGTATGCTGAGCGTGTCCCGGTCGGTCATTAAGAGGATCATCCCATGTAACATCAACATTATACCAAGCGTTGCCGATATGAACCTTGTTCCACATATGGTTCATTGAGTTTGAATCAACAAGTTCGGAGTCTATTCCGACAAGTGAAAGAATGTAGGAATACGCAAGTGCATAGCCCTGACATACGGAAGTTTTTTCAACAAGCGAATTGTAAATATCAGCCTTGTTGTAATCTGATGTGCTGTACTCGCTCATAATGGCAAGCTCATCGTGAATTACAAGTGCCTTTTCGGAATCGCTCATATTCTCGTCCACAAGCGAAAGAATTCTCTCAACCTCTTTATCAAGCGACTTTTTCTGTGTTGCATACTCGCTCTTGCTGATTGTGTACTCGGGATAGATTGACGTAACCTTATCCTCTGACGGATAGTAGGAGTACGAAAATCCCTGATTCACATAGTAAAGCTCCGGATGAGTCAAGGTCAGCACCTTAAAAAATTCCGCAGCATCGCTTCTCGGAACATTAAGACTGCTGATATCGATTTCCTCGTCAAAATTTTTAAGGCTGTCAAGAACCATACCTTCAGCCTTACCGTATTTGTCGTACATTGTTTTGTTATAAAAAATTTTGCCCTCTTTCGGCGCTGTGTATGCCGAAGCTGTAAAAATGCCCGTTGACACCGCACAGGATACTGCAACCGATACCGTGAGAATCATTGCAAATAATTTACCCGCTGTTTTTTTAATATTTTTCATATGTATTTCTCCTCTCAAGCCAAGGAAGCAAAATGCACAAAAAAATTTGACTTTCTCTGACTTTTACAACTAAATTATACCATTTACAGACACAACAATTCAATTCACATAAACACCGAAGTTATGAACACAAATTTGTCTGTTTGTACAAAAATTTAGTTTAATTACAGATAAAACGCAATAAAACACAATAAAACGCAATAAAATACACCAAACTATACCGTCATACAATCCGCTGTCTGCACATACAATCTATTACAGATGTCCCCCTAAGGAGGACAGACAGGAGGGCTGTATGTGAAAGGTATCGTAGAAGAAAGAGCGGCAATGCTCGGTGAATACATAATCGAAAGCAAGGCAACCGTGAGAAGTACGGCAAAAAAGTTCGGTGTGAGCAAAAGCACCGTGCATAAGGATGTCAGCCAACGGCTAAAGGTACTTAACCCTGCACTTTACCGACAGGTGAGGGAAATTCTTGACACCAACAAAAGCGAAAGGCACATAAGAGGCGGTCTTGCAACAAAAAAGAAATATCTGCAAAAGAAAGCCTCCGAAAGCGAAAAAAGCTGAAAATCAACTGCAATACGGCTCATACACCATACAAAACCGCATTTTCAGAGTATATTTTGGGTATTTTGGAACTTTACTTTTTATGACTTGCGTTGTATAATTTAATATATGTGTCATTTGCTCGTTTGGCGATTGAAACTTAGAATTTCAGTAAAGATTTAACCTTTTGCCGAAATTCCGATGAGCTGACGCACCTTTGTACTGCTTGCAATCGGTTGCAACTTTTGTTTCGGTTAAAAGAGTGCAATATTTTCAGATTTGTCTATAGTTTGTGTGCGGCAGTGGTTAATGCACGGCTGTACCTGAGGAGAAATTAAAAATGAGAAAAATTCCCTTTTCGCCACCTGACCTTTCTCAGGCAGAAATTGACGAAGTTATAAAGGTTCTGAAATCGGGCTGGATTACAACAGGTCCCGAAACAAAGCTTTTTGAAAGCCGTATTGCAGAAAGATGTCACACGGAAAAGGCTGTTTGTCTTTCATCGCAGACCTCTTGTGCCGAACTTACTCTGCGTATTCTCGGCATTGGTCCGGGAGATGAGGTTATCGTTCCGGCATACACCTACACGGCAACCGCATCAATCATCTACCATGTGGGCGCAAAGCCTGTTATGGTTGACTGCAAAAGCGGCAGCTTTGAAATGGACTACGATAAAATGGAGGCGGCAATCAACCACAATACAAAGGTTATCATTCCTGTTGACCTTGCAGGTGTTGTGTGCGACTATGACCGTATTTTTGAGGCTGTTGAAAGAAAGAAAGGCGTTTTCAATCCACGCAACGAGCTTCAGGAAAAGTTCGGCAGAGTTATTGTTATGGCTGACGGCGCTCACGCATTCGGTGCGCAATGGCACGGTAAAATGTGCGGTGAAATTGCCGACTTCACAAACTTCAGCTTTCACGCTGTAAAAAATATGACAACCGCCGAGGGCGGTGCGGCTGTTCACCGTTCACATGACGGAATTGACGAGGAAGAAATGTACAAGCAGTATATGCTTCTCTCGCTTCACGGACAGACCAAGGACGCATATCAAAAAAACAAAGTCGCATCGTGGGAATATGATGTTGTTGACACTCAGTACAAGTGTAATATGACCGATGTGCTTGCCGCAATCGGTGTGGCTCAGCTTGAACGCTACGATCAAATGCTTGAGCGCAGACATCAACTTATAAAGCTTTACAACGAAGAATTTAAGGATTTGCCCGTTCAGGTGCTTAATCACTGCGATGAAAACCACCGCAGCAGCGGTCACCTTTACTTTGTAAGATTTATCGGCAAAGACGCAGAATACCGTAACAAGTTCTATAATATGATGGCTGACCACGGCGTAATGTGCAATGTCCACTTCAAGCCGTTGCCGTTGCTTTCGGCATACAACAAGCGTGGTTTCAAGATTACCGATTATCCGAATGCGTATAATATGCACAAAAACCAGCTCACCCTCCCGATGAACTCAACTCTCACAGACGATGAAGCATGGTATGTAATCGAAACATTCAAGCAATGTATGAAAACACTTAAATAACGGTGTGCCACCGTTCCCGGTTCGTGAAGACAGTTTTATAAATGCGAGAATAAAATCGCCCGAGCGTATGGGAAATTGAAAGTTGAAAATTGAAAATGGAAAATTAAGGTTGGTGGTGTACCACCGCCCGTAATTTGAGAAGACAGTCAGATAAATAAAATGCATCAGATGCCCGGTAAGGCTCTGATGCATTTTTGTTTTGTATCCTACAGATTGATTCGCATAGCGAATCAAATTAATAGGGAACTTTTGTTTATCATTTTGCAGACTGTCTTCACGACCACCACTGCCCAATGGGGCAATTTCACCGTCCGACAGGACGATTTCACCTGACAAAGTCAGATTTCACTCGCCAACGGCGAATTTCACTGTAATGACCGCTTGCGGTCATTACCAAAGTCCGTTTTATCGGACACCTCTTTTGATAAAATATAGATACAGTAAGGAAGGCAAATGAAAACGAGGAGGAATAACAATGCTGAATTTCTGTGTCTACATCTTCACGGCATACGCTGTGTCGGGTTCTGTAAAGACGATTATGGGGATAAAAAAGAAACCCACCCACCGCAGAAATCTCCGCAGACGATAATCCACAAAATCAAAGGGGGAAATTATTATGAAAAAGGTTTATGTTACAATCACGGGAATGAAATATTACTACGGTTTCAATCCGTTCAGCATCGGCAAAAAGCTGACATGCAAAAAGGAACACAACAACCCGTATGACAGCGAGGCAATTAAGGTCACGATGAAAAACATCGGCACGGTCGGCTATATCGCAAATTCGCCGTACACCAAAGCCAACGGCACAATGGGCGCCGGCGCAGTCAATAAGTATGTCAAGAAAAAATTCAAAGTCAGAGTAATGTTTATGATATCAACAAAAATCATCTGCGAAGTAATTGACGGTTTCAAGGATAAATATTCCGAAGAAAAAACCAAACCGACAGACAAAATTGAAGAAAAAGAGGTTGTTGAGTTTTGATTGCAGTACGGGCGTTCATTGTGCAGTGTAGTAACATAGTATACAACAGTGCAAAGACATAGTATACAGTTTTATGATAAAATAAACGGTCAGGAAATACAGCTTTGCATTTTGCAATGTATCTTCCCGACCGTAACTTTTCACTATTAACTATTAACTTTTACCTGCCCGTCAGGGCTTGCGCTGTCCGTCAGGACAATTTAGCTATCCGCAGGATAATTTAGCTTGCGTAGCAAATTCAGCTCACGCTTGCGTGAATTTAGCTGACGAAAATCAAAGATTTTCGTCAATACCCCCACCTGTCAAAAAATCTGACAGTCTGATATGTCAGGATATAGTTCTGACTTTCGTGGAAAGCGCTCTGAACCATATCGGGATTATACATATACATAATGCGGTGCTGAACGGCATCCTTGTTTTCGTCAAAGATATAGCTTACCGCCTGAATACATTCCTGATTTGTGCCGATTTTGGTACTGCCGGTATAATGGCAGTTCTCGATAACCGAGGCAACTGTCGGATAACCGTCAAAGCACATTGCATCTTTTACCGACTGAGCAATGAGCGCCGCTCCTATAAAACCGCCCGAACCGAATTCGCCCATGCAAAGCCTTTCAAGAAGATCCCTGTCCTCATCGGTAAGCGTTACCTTGGAGCATTCATAGGTTTTGTCCGGATTGTCAATTGCCACAAGATAACCTGCGTCCCATTGAGATTGGTAATCAACAGGCTCTTTCGGCGGAATTGCCGTAGCAAACGGAACGGTTGCCTGTGTTGTTGTCACGGGCTGAGTTGTCGCTTTTGTTGCCTTTGTGGCTTTTGTCTGAGGCTGAGTTGTTGCCTTGGTTGCTTTAGGCTTTGCCGTTGTTGTTTCAACGGGTACGGTTGTTGCAGAAACAGTTGTTGTCGGAACAATCTTCCGAATATTCGGATTTACCCTTGCCATTGCCGATTCTGTCGGAGTTTCTCCGGCATTGAGAGTACCGTTTGAGCAGACGAACTGCAAAACTACCAAAACGGATACTACAACAAGCACAACCGACAAAACCTTGTTTATATTTTTATTGAAAAACTTCATCGTTTCACCGCCGTTTAATACTTCTAAACACAAATGACGCACAAAAAACACGCTGTCACAAACATAATAATTATACCACGGTATGCTTTTCTTTTCAATTTAAGCATTCTACAAAAATGAACTGCCTTTTTTAAACAATATTACCTAAGCGGACAAATTATTACCATAAACAAAAGCCGACGCATATGCACCGGCTTTTTATTTTGAAAATACTTATTTAAAATGACTGTTTCTCGGCTCTTCTGTACTTTGAAGGTGTTGTTTCGTAGTACATTTTGAATGCTCTGTTAAAGTTTGAAATGTTGTTGAAGCCCGACATACCTGCAATTTCGATAACGGGAGTGTCCGTTGTGGTAAGAAGCATTGCGGCTCTTGTCAGTCTGAGCTCGTTAAGGTAGTTTACAAATGTTGTATTCATAAGCTCCTTAAAGAGATGCGACACATAGTAACGGCTGAGACCTGTTGTCTGAGCTATTGTATCAAGAGTAATGCTGTCGCAGAAGTTGTTGTTGATATATTCCGTAATTCTGCGGAGAGCACGGTACTTTTTGCCCTGAGCCTCAACATCACAAATCTTAACAAGGCCCGATGAGAAAAGAATATAGAAAATGTCGTACATTTTGCCGTGAACAAGAATCTGGAAGAACTCGTGCTTTTCGTTCTCGGCAGAAATAACCGTGTTCATATCGTCAATAAGATTGTTATAACGGTAGTCGCCTCTCGTAACCTTTGCAAAGTGAGTGCAGTTGCCTGTTACAAGACCTCTGATCAGACTCTGCGGAATAAACTCCTGAGTGAGCGATGCAGGATTTGAAAGGTTAAGAAGAATAACATCAACTCTTGCGTTGCCTGTATTATTAATTTTGTATCTCTGATTAGGTGAAATAAAGTAAATGTCGCCTGTTGAGAGCGAATAAGTGTCAGCACCCATTTCAACAGTCATATAGCCGTCCCTTACAACAGCCACAAGAACCTCGTTGTGAACATTCCACATATTGCTGTCAATAATCATTTCACCGCAGACTACTCTGTAAGCTGAACTGGATGCGGTTGCCGAACGCAAGAAATCAAAATTCATAATAATAACCCCGATTCTAAAAAATTATGTTTTCAAACATTTTGTGTCTAAAAACAACACAAATAATCACTGCAACAATATAATAGACTTTATGCACAATAAAGTCAATAATTACGACAAATGTGCAAAAAATAAATGTATAAACTGCAATTAGTGCAAATTTTAAATATTCCGCTGTCTACTGTATGTTAATTGATTTTTTATTCTACGCAATAATGTATCAATTTTTCTACTGATAATTGTTATGATTGTTTCCGAATCAGACATTATTATTTAACGATTTTAATATGAAATATTGCCAACCGTATGGCAATTAAAATGAATCGTTTACATTTTCAAGCTGCTTTTTAAATTCATCAACAACATTTTGCGGTGATATAATTCTGACCTTTCCGCCAAGACCGAATACCCAAGCGTAGAACTGTTTGCTTGTCATAATATCAACCGATACACCGAATGTTGTGTCGCTTTCCTTTGTAACAAAAATATCCCTGCCAAACCTGTCAACAATAACACCTATGCAGTCATTGTCAACCGACAGCTTAACCGTAGCTTTTTCACCGCCGAACATTGAGAAAACGCCCTTTGAATAATCTGCAGGATCAAATTTTTCAAAGGTCTTTCCCCCGTCACGCTCATCGTCAAGCACCTTGATATCGTCCATTTTGTCAACTCGGTAATGCTTTATACTGTCGGCACAGGTGTCATAGGCAATGAGATAGTAATTCTCATCATCCCAACACAGCGCCCACGGTGAGGCCGTGTATCCGCCGTCCCTGATTTTTTCACGCTTGACAATTCGCTCCGTTCCCGAAAAATCGAGTTCCCAACGGTAGTATTTGAACGAGATTTTGCGGTTGAGTGCTATTGCATTCTGAATTTTGTCAACCGAATAATAAATTCGTTCATTCATTGTTTTGGCTCTGTTTGCGACAAAAACCTGCCGTTGCAGTTCCTTGCCGTCGTGAACACTTGCAAGCCCTTCAAGCTTATGAATGAGGGAAATGCTCTTTTTTTCGGTAATGAATTTTGAGCTTTGAATTGCGTCAACAAGAAGCTTCAACTCGGGCAGTTCAAATTCTCTGCTTGCAACATAATATTTAACGGTTGATGATTTGCTCTTGCAGATGTCCATTCCGAATTTTTCAAGCACCTGCAAATCATCGTAAAGACTTTTTCGCTCCGCAGTAATTCCGTACAACGCAAGCTCTGCCAGAATTTCACTTGAAGTCAGCCCGTGATTTTCATCGGTCTTTTCAAGAAGAATTTTTCGCAGATACAAAAGCTTCTGTTTTTGCATAGGATTTCTCGACATAATACAGTCCCCCTCAAAGGATTATATATTTTTATGTGTTCATTATATCAAATTTCAGCCAAGATTTCTATATATTTTTACGGTGAGCCACCGTTCCCAATTCGTGCAGACAGTTTGTAATATCCAAATCATATTATGCCCGAGCGTAGAATTGTAATTGTTTATTTAATCCGCCCACACGGCGAGCCGCCGTTCCCAATTCAAGCAGACAGTTTTATAATAATAAGACATATTATGAATTGGATTTAACATAAATTTTCTGACATTACTAACGGGAGAACTCGGTTTTCTCCTGCAATTAGACAGTTAAATTCATATAAAATAAAAATTGCATCAATGCCGTTTCGGGCATCAATGCAATTCATTTATCTCAACTATCTTCTCGAAAGGTCTGCGGTGGCACACCGCAGACCATAATTTTCCATTTTCAATTTTCCATTTTACATTAACTACTAAATCCGCTCATCATGCCCGTAAGCATTACGACAAGCGGCATTGTTGCAAGTGAAAATACTGTAGTTGCGGCAACAATACTAACCGACAGCTCAACATCCTTGTTGAACTTTGTTGCAAACATAGTTGTTGTTGCGGCAGTAGGGGCTGATGTGGCAATTACGCAAGCCATGGTAATTACGGGTGTGACACGGCACAATGACATTACAACCGCTGTAATCATCGGTAAAGCAATCAGACGAACTGCCGAAGAAAAATATACGCCCTTGTCAGTAAACGCCTTTTTAAAGTCAGCCTGTGAAAGGTAAAAACCGATAATAAGCATCGGGAGCGGAGTGTTCAGAGCTGCAAGATATTCAACCGGTTGACTGATTATGTACGGAAGCTTAAAACCTGTAATAAACAGGATAATTGCAAGAAGAACACCGATAAGACCGGGGTTGAGAACAAGCTTTTTGAATGAAAGCTGTTTTTTGTCACCGCTCATTGAAACAAGTCCGTGCGTCCATACAAAAATGTTGAATACGGCAACAAAAATTGAGCCGTAAAACCAACCGTCATCACCGAGAATTGCCTTCTGGAGGGGCAAAGACATAAATGCACAGTTTGAATAGATTGTTGCAAAGCGGATAACAGCCTTACGGCTTTCATCTTTATCATGAAAAATCAGGTTACAGATAAGTATTGACACAGCGAAAATAAGTGCAGAGCAGGCAACGCAAATTATAAGTCCGCTCAAAAGTTCAAACGAGAACTCCCGCTGAAAAGCAGAAATCATAACGCAGGGCGTCACAACATACAATACTATATCGGTCATGTGACGGGCGGAAAAATCGGTGATAATTTTCTTCTTACCGCAAATAAAACCGACTGCAATCAAAATGAACAGTACAAGCACCTGTTGTGCAATAATAATGAAATTCTCTCCCATAAATCATTCTTCTCTCTTAAATTAATCGCTATCATTTTAGCACAGTTGCAAGAGGTTTTCAAATGATGATGTGCTTTTTTTCGTTTTTTTTGACAGAAAAAACGACATAGTTCACAAATATGAGGTAATAACATTGTGCATTTCAACTAACAGGAATTTTATTTTTTCGCAAATATGTATTAACCGCCGAATTTTTGTACAGTTTATTGACATTTTTTACTCTGAAATGTATAATATTTACAAAAGATAAAACTTTTATTTCTGCAATATTTTATTACTTTGAAAGAAGGATTTATTATGGCAACAACAAAGAAAACAACTGCAAAAACAGCCCCTGCAAAAACTGCTCCCGTTAAGGAAGAGCCTGTAAAAAAGACTGTTGCAAAGGCTGAGCCTGCTAAGACTGTTGCTACAGCTGCAAAGAAGGCTGAACCCGCAAAGACAGAAAATGTAAAGGTTGAAACTGTTAAGAAAGCAGAGCCCGTTAAAAAGGCTCCTGTTAAGAAAGCAGCTCCAAAGAAGATTGCTCCAAAGAAGGTTGCTCCAAAGAAGCCCGTTCCGGTTGAAACAAAGGTTAATTTCTTCGTAGAATATGCAGGCGCACAGGTTCCTGTTGAAGAAGTAATCAAAAATGTTAAGGCTACATACGGCAAGGATGCAAAGGAAATTTCAATCTATCTCAAGCCCGAAGAAAGCAAGGCATACTTTGTTGCCGACGGCAACGCAGAAGAAATGGATGTATTCTTCTGCTGATTGTAATAAATTTTGAATTTAAAACACAAGCTTTAAAGACCGCTCAAAAGAGCGGTCTTTTGTTGTTTTAAGATGAATGTTGCGAAAAATCGTAGTGCGGATATTATCCGCCCCACGACCAAACAGTTAATTTCATATATAAAAACAGTCAGGCGACAATGATTTGCATTTTGCAAGCTGTCGCCCGACTTTAATTTTCAATTTTCAACTTTCAATTTTCCATACGCTCGGGCAATTTAACTCTCGCACTTGTAAAACTAACTTCTCGAACGGGGAACGGCGGCTCGCCGTATTATCTGTCTTTCAAATCAACATATTCCTTGTTTTCGGAAATGCTCATATATGCAGGACGGATAATCTTACCGCAGTTGATAAGCTCCTCAAGCCTGTGTGCGCTCCAACCCGTAATACGAGCTGTTGCAAAAAGCGGCGTATAAAGCTCACACGGAATATCAAGAAGGCTGTAAAGAAGTCCGCTGTAGAAATCGACATTTGCGGCAACGCCCTTATAGATTTTACGCTTTCTGCCGATAACCTTCGGAGCCAGTCTTTCAACTCTCTCATAAAGATCAAATTCATCATTGTGACCTTCGGCAAACGCAAGCTTTTTAACAGCACCGTGAAGAATCTGCTGACGGGGGTCGGAAATTGTATAAACTGCGTGTCCCATACCGTAGATAAGACCTTTTTTATCAAAAGCCTGCTTGTCAAGGAGCTTCTCAAGATAATCTTCAAGAGCGTCCTCGTCCTCCCAGTCCTTAACATGCTTTTTGAGATCCTCAAACATATAGTAAACCTTAACATTTGCACCGCCGTGCTTAGGACCTTTGAGTGATGCAAGTGCCGCAGCTACTGCCGAGTATGTATCAGTACCCGAAGATGTTACAACATGTGTTGTAAATGTTGAGTTGTTACCGCCGCCGTGTTCCATATGGAGAATGAGCGCCATATCAAGAACCTTTGCCTCAAGCGGAGTATAGTGTCTGTCGGGACGAAGAAGCGACAGAATAACCTCGGCTGTTGACATTGTAGGCTCTGCACGGTGGATATAAAGGCTGTTATCACGCTGATAGTGATTATATGCGTGATAGCCGTAAACCGACAAAAGAGGGAATACGGAGATAAGCTGTATACACTGTCTTAAAACATTGTCGATTGATGTATCGTTAGCGTTCTTATCATAGCAGAAAAGTGTGAGAACACTTCTTGCTATTGAATTCATCATATCGTTACTTGTGGCCTTGAGGATAACATCACGAACAAAGTGCTGAGGAAGGGTTCTGTACTGAACGAGAAGCTTCTTAAAATCTTTAAGCTGTTCTTCGTTAGGCATATCGCCAAAGAGAAGAAGATATGTAACCTCTTCAAAACCGAAACGGTCATCCTCAAGAATACCGTCAACGATATCCTTTACATTATAGCCCCTGTAACGAAGCTCACCCTCGCAAGGAACAAGCTTTCCGTCAACAAGCTTATTCTGTGTGATTGTAGAAATATATGTAAGACCTGTGAGAACACCCTTACCGTCAAGGTCACGCAGACCTCTTTTTACATTGTACTTACTGTATAAATCTGTATCAATAACGGAGTTATGCGTCATTTTCTGAGCCAGAGCATGAATCTGCGGTGTAACATCCGAATACTCGCTGTTTGTCATAAAAAACACTCCTTTTTAAAATTCACAATAAATTTAAACTATATTTTATATATTATAGCACATTTTTTAAAAAAAGAAAATGTACAATTCTTGCAGAAGTGTCATAACGATTTTAAACCTTATATGTAGAATTTGCATAATTTTCTGTCTTTTTATTCATCATTATGCAACTTTCGGGATGTTTATTTATAAATGAAGTATAATTTTGACGGATATAAATCTGCAATCCGTCATTTGAGGGTTTAGGGCAGAAAAATACGGAGCAGGAAAAACCTGCTCCGTAAAAAACAACATTATTTTATTACTTGAGATATGCGCCGTTAGTGCCGATCTGACCGTCAATTCCGGTGAAACCGTCTGCACAGCAAACATAAACTCTCATATTAGCCCTACCAACAGAAGATACTGTAAGTGTGCCGTCTGTGACATACTTAACATCGCCTGTAACTGCATCAATGTACTTGCCGTTAGGAAGGTTCTTGAATGTAGCACCGCCTGAGATAGTTACACAAGCAAGGCTGTCTGTAGCGCCCTGTGTGTAACGGCGAACGAATGCCATATTACCGTCAACATAAGTCTTGCTTCTTGTATACTGACCCTTCTGAAGTGCAGGAACTGCTCTTCTGATTCTGTTGAGCTGCTGAATATGAACAGCGAGAGGTGCTTCAAGTGTGCTTGCAACAGCACCGCTTGCGTTAGAATATGTACCAAAGTCTGTTGCTGTTACGTCGCCCTCGAGGTAGTCACCGAAGTATGCACGACCTGTTGTTGCAAGAGGTGCGTTAGGACCTACGTCCATAGGAACACCCTTCTGGAACTCAAGCTCAGAACCGTAGTAAAGACACGGAATACCACGGAAAGTAAAGAGTACATCAAGGTTCTCAGCCCATGACTGTGTACCGCCGTCGTAACGGCTGTCCATATCAGGACCGTAGTCGTGAGAATCAACATATGTTACATTCCATGATGAGTCATTGTAGTACGGATCTTCTTCACAAGCACGGGTAAATGCGTTGCTTGCATTTGAGAAGTTCCAATGCATCGGGAAGTCGATTACGCTTGTGCCGTTTGACTTGCTGTAATCAGGTGTGTGATACTTAAGACCGTCAAGATAAACATTATCAGATGTGGGCTGATTTGCTGTACTTGCGTTGCTGTCATAGTGCTTAAGTGTAAGATTAATGTTTGCAGCCTGATCATTTGTAAATGAATCGATGTACTGGCTGTCTGATTCAGCCCATGTATAGAACGGAGCTGAAATTGCAGGAATGTTGTGGTTCCAGAATTCACTTACACGAGTACAAACCTCACCAAAGATGAAGAAGTTTTTACCGCCTGTCTTGAGCCATGACGGGAAGTAATACTGGTTAAGTGTAAGTCTTGAAACGTGCTTTTCAGTATCAAGTCTGAAAGCGTCAACGCCCATGTTGATATAGTTGTTATAAACGTCGTTAAGGTAATTAGCAACTGTAGGATTCTCTGTGTTGATATCAACGCAGTCACCGGCAATCTGACCTGTCTGTACAGTCGGGCTTTCCCAGCTGAGGTCTTTGAAGTGGTGATAGTAGTTTTCAGTGTCGTGATTACCGGAGTCAAGCTCCTTAGTATCCTTCATGATATTAAGTCTTGCAGCATACTGATACTTAGGCTCAAGGTCATTGTAGTTCGGGAATGTTTTAGCAAAGTCGCTTCCCTCAATAACCTTCATGCAATCTACAGAAGCAAGATCCTGAATTGAGTCGTATTCCTTTGTAAACATAGGAGCAAGAGTTGCCTCACCGAAGTTACCTGAATGGTTAACTACGATATCCTGAACAATCTTGATGCCCTTTTCATGAGCGGCATCAATAAGATCCTGATATGTAGCGCCGTCGCTCTCATAACGAACATCAACTGTTGAGAAGTCCATTGCATGGTAGCCGTGGTAATCGTAGCCTGACGCATTTGTTACAACAGGAGTAATCCAGATTGCGCTGAATCCGAGAGCCTTGATGTAGTCAAGCTTGTCGATAAGGCCTTTGAAGTCACCACGCCATGCGGGATCGCTGTCGGGGTTGTTTGCCTGTGAGTCGTCCCAGCAATGAACATCGTTACCTGTGTCACCGTCATAGAAACGGGTTGTGATTACAAAATAAATTGTGTCTTCACGCATGTCAACACGGTCAAATTCCTGCATATCTTCAGGATTTTTGCTTGACCATCTCTTATTTTTGTACCACCACTCGCCTGTGTTTCTTGTGAGTTCCGCAGACTGCTTTCCGTTTGTAACAAACATCATATTGATTTTTGTTACATCGTTGAAAGTGTACTTGTAGTAGTTGTTTCCCTCGGAAGTCATCTTAACGCCGGGGTACTCCGTGCTGATGTTTTTCGGAAGACTGTTCCAATAATAGATTGTGGGCGTGCCTTCCTCACAGTAGTAATGTACTGTGATTGTGCTTGATGCCGAAGTGTCGTTATCGTCATCTGTATTAGCCGCACTTACGGACATAACAGATACCGTGCAAATTACGCAAATCGACAAAATCAAAGCAAGCAATTTTTTGATTTTTGCCATAGATTTTCCTCCTTTTGTTATACTTTGTACAACATAACATACAATTATATTATAATTTAGACAGCCTCATATATTTTTCTTTTAAAGAATTATTACAACTTTGATGCCGCCAAAGATTAAGCCCTCAATTTGGCTATTATATACAAAAAGGAGCGACAGATTCTGTTTTTTCAACTCTTTTAAAGGGTTAAGTCAAATCTGACGCTCCATTAAATTATATTTTATATTTTCAAGCTTATATTAGGTTTAAACTTTGTGCGACTATTGCTTTAAAACGAATTTATCAAGTGTGTTAGCAATACCGTCGTTATCATTTGATTCGCAGATGTAATCGGCAATCTTCTTTACATCGGTTTCGGCATTGCCCATTGCAACGCCGAAGCCTGCATAACCTATCATTGTCATATCGTTGTAGTTGTCGCCGAAAGCGGCAAGCTCTTCCCTTTTAATCTTGAGTTTATCAAGCAAAAGCGGAAGCATTGAGCCTTTTGTAACACCAAACGGCATAATCTCAAGAAAATAAGGTGCGCTTTTATATACATCGAGCAAGCCGTCATAACGGTCTGCAAGAATTTTCTGATACTTGTCAAGCTCATCGGGTTCGCCTGCAAGAAGAATTTTGTTGATATCAAATCTTACAGATGAGATAAAATCGTCAACAACAACCATTTCAGCCTTGATAACATCCCTTTCAACATAGGTATAGTCGTTCACCTTATTATCCGAGATGATTCGCCTGTCATCGTATGTGTTGATTGTAATGTTTGAATCCTTCAAAACATTCACGATGTCGGGAAGATATTCAAGCGGAAACAGCTTGCTCACCATCGTTTCGCCTGTTTCGCAATTGATAATCCTGCCGCCGTTGAAAGCCATAATAAAACCGCCGAAACGGTCAAGCATAAGGTCTTTTGCTATCGGCATAATTCCTACGGGATGTCTGCCTGACGCAAGAATAATTTTCTTGCCCTGCTTCTGCGCCTCCATAAGAGCATATCTTGTACGGGGAGTAATCTCCTTTTGGGAGTTTGTCAGCGTACCGTCAATGTCAAGCGCTATTAATTTGTAATCCATGAAACCACCCTTAACATATCAATTTCTAAACACAATCAGTATGTTACGGTCAAATTTGACCGTATAAAATATACCACAAATCGCCCAAAAATGCAACTAAAAAGCCGATTTTAGCCCATATAAAAGCTATTTTCACCATTTTTCCGCTTTGTCTTTTTCGCCAACAAAAAACGGACGAAAAGAGAATTTTCCTTTCGTCCGAAATTAAATATATTCAGCTTTTATTTATTCTTCCGATTTTGTATCGTTGTCGGATTCAGCCTTTTGTTGCAATTTTTCCTTTTGCAAACGTTCTATAATTTCGTTGATGTCGCCGTCCTTCGGTGATTTGTCATGTCCCGTAAGTATTCGTATTATAACGACAAGCTCATCAATGAATATCAGCAGCAGCGCCGCAATAAAAATCAGCAGTCCCCACGGTGAGAAGAAAAGGTTATACAGAGTGTCAATGAATCCGAGCTTGCACACCATAATATAAAGCACATCTTCGGTTGAAATTTCCGGGTCGGGAGTATCGTTTGCAATGCCCTTTGTCTGTAGCTTATATGTGCCGTCAGCTGTTTTATACGGTGCAACTACAACCTTATGAGTCACGAGAAGTCCCTCGGTCTGCCCACTGCCACGATAGGTGATAATATCGCCGACCTTGAGGGCGGTCGGATCGTCAACGCACTTTCCGAGAATAACATCGCCGATCATAAGCTCGGGCTGCATACTGCCCGTTGAAACTCGTAGCACGGAATATCCGAAAAGCGAAGGTGTTTTTCCGTTCACCTTTGAACCCATAAACACAATTACGGTCAGCACAAGTATTGCAAGCACTCCCCAGCAAATTATATTTTTAATTATCCGCAGGGTTTTGCGAAGCTTTGATTCATGCCTTTTCTTTATTCTATTTTTTGATTTGGGGTGTTCGGTTGTTACAGATGTCACTTCAACCGCATTTTCAAAATCGTTATTTTTATCCATAAATTCCTCCACGGCAAGTTGCCGTTCCCGGTTCGTGTAGATTGTTTGCAATGTGCGAAACATATCCGCCCGAGCGTTACTTTGTATCGGTCTTTACTTTCGTTCATATCGGTGTGCCACCGTTCTCAGTTCGTGAAGACAGTTTGTTAAATTCAAAACACATTTCGCCCGAGCGTAACATTGTAATTGTTCGTACAAACACAAGCTATCCGTTAATTAACATATTTTATATAACGAAAATGCGTATATATTCGTCAAAACGGGCGGATTTTATTCTCTGCTACCGATTATAAATTATAATAAAAAAGGGCTGTAAAAACAACCCTTTTGGAAATTTAAAAATCTAAAATTTTAAAGCGAGATGTAAACATCATCAAGCGTGTATGTTATTGTTGATGACGATTCATTCTTGATGTACCAATACACCTTTGAAACCGTAGGTCCGTCAGTAGCTTTCGGCTTGATTTCAAGGTTTGTCACAATAGGTGTGTCTATTGAATCTGTGCTTGCAGATGTAACACTGATTTCCGTGGTTACGGAATAGGTATCTCCATATGCACCGCCCTTAATTGTGGTTGTGAGCTTTGCATTACCCTCAGCCACAGGAGTAATTACACCGTTTTTATCGACTGTAAACACGCTGTTTGATGATGACGAATAGCTTATACTGCTACCTATATAGTCCGTTCCTGCAACAAGGCCTGCGTTAAATGTACGGCCCAGAGGAATACTTATACTGCTATAATAGTTGGCAAAGTTAGCCGCATCTGTCAAAGGTTCCTTAAAAGCACCCGTGTCACAGTTGTGATAGCCATTCTCCACACCCGCTCTTAATGTAAATACATAACAATTAGTTGGGGAAATTTCAGGGCAATATGATGCAACTCTTATGCAGGGGGTAGCATTCGCTCCTGAAGGGCTATTATTTACATATATCTGAATACGTTTAGCAGTAATCGGAATGTCAGCATACAAAATTTTATGACCGCCAACATATTTCACATATGTCATATTGATAACATCAGTCGTCCAACTTGGGTTATCTTTATCTTCAAGTGAATAGCGTATCTTGGTTGTTGTGTCGGAATCATTCCAACTTTGAACACCATTTGCATTAAAATAAATTCTGTACTTGCCAAGAGTAGTTTTCGTATATGTACTGTTACTACCGACAATATCATTATAAGACCTATATGTCTTGAGCGGTTTGTTGACACCGACATAAAGTCCCGACGCAGATGCCGTTTTCAGACCTTTTATGAAAAGCGAAACATTCTGTTCGGCATTGCCCGAGTTAGAAATTTCGGTGCAAAAATATCTTCTCTTTCCTGCCTCCAGAGAACCTCCGAAATTAGTAACTGCATTTTCACCGAAAGTAGAGCCGTCATCACTTGACTCAACGGTTTTGATGCTGATGTTCTGACCGTTGCTGATTTTGTACTGACCGCTCCACCTGAGAGAGTCGCCCGATTCGGTTCGAGGACGGCTGAACCATGAAAAAGTCGTGGTCACACCGCAAAGCAGACAAAGTACAAGCCCGAGTGCGATTACAATTGCAAATTTTGATTTCTTCATGGTTTCACCTCCGTTGATTTAACCTTTAATTTTACTTTGTTATCCAAGAACCACCATTTCCGTCACTATTAAGTTCATAACAATTTTTTCCGTCAGTCGGTAAACTTACATAGCCACTATATGAGGCAGGTACTTGTTGCAAACAATTCTCCCATTTATTTTCTTTAGGTGAGCCTTTCATTCTGCAGAAAATCACTTCATTATAACCGTCAGAAACCGTAAGTGTAAATGAATAACAACTTAAAGCCTCATCGTATGTCATGCTATACCACTCAGAAGTGTCATTACTTGAATTGTGAACATAGACAGCAAATCTTGCACCGTCCTTCTTCCAAGTATCGTTAGGCATAAAGTAGTAAGTTTTGGTCTCACTCTTAACAAACTTTGCATAATAATGAACCGAAGAATTTACTGACATACTGAGTTCGGCATTATCTGCAACCTTATGTATACAGTCGCTGTCGGAATACCAGCCGGCAAACTGATAACCTTCATTGCAAGCAGCTGTTGCTGTAACGGTTGTCGGGTCGGAATATGTATTTGTTACGGCACTTGTGTGCACAACACCGCCAACGTTGACTTTACCGCCTGTAAAGCCGTTTGTTTCCTTATCAACCGCTGACTTATAGCTTACGGCATCAAGAGTAACGGTAAATGTATCAAACGGATATTTTACCCATTTACCTATCGCTTTTCCGTCATCCTGTTTACCTGTAATCTTGAAACAATCCGTACCGGCTGACTGAGCCTGTATTTTTAAGTCCGCTGTCTGGGCATCAGAGTATTTCCACTCGTTATCTGTAGTGTTTGGTTTCATCTTTACAAAAATAACATTCGACCACGATTTAGCTTCTGCTGTCAATTCGACTCTGTAAACATCGCCGTCCTCCTGAGACAAATCAAACCACATTGGATCTTTACCATCTGTCCAAACATACGCCGCATAACGGGCATTTGATGTTTTCCAATCATTATTAATTTGCAAATACAGAACACGCTTTTGTTCAACTTCAAATTTAGCATAAACAGTTGTGTTAGCCTTGATAACCGTTGTCAAAGAATTGTTTTTGTAATCGTCTGTATACGGTTGTGTACAGCCAAGGTCTGTGTACCAACCGCTGAACGAATAACCCGACTTTGGAGTAGCTGTCAGTGCAACACTCTCGCCCCACTTTGCAACAGTAGAAACTGTGCTTGCGGCTGTTGTGTCGCCTGCCTGAACAGTACCGCATGCATTGCTGACTGCTCCGTTAAGTACGGCTGAGGCCTTTACCTCAAATTCTTTAAGCTTGAACCTTGCATGTAAAGTAAAGTCAGCTTTGATGTTTTCACAAACATAAGTTGCCTTGTTGCTGACCGGAGTAACGCTTGAATCGTTATACCAACCGTCAAAGTCATAACCCTCGGCAGGGGTTGCAACAAATGTTGCACTTCCGTCATAATCCACCGAAACTGTAACTGCAGTTGACGGTCCAACTTCTTTAGGTGCGGTAAACTTTACCGTACCTACTGAATCATCGTCAACAACTGCGTTGACTGAAAATGACTGCAGCTTAAACAATGCGTAGTATTCGCAATCGGCATCGACACTTGTAAGAACATACTGTTGATCTGGTGCTACAGAGTTTGTACATTCTCTGTCGGAATACCAACCCATAAACTTATAATTTGGCTTTGTATTTGCAACAAGAGTTACACCGTTTCCGTTGGTAACCACCGCAGTTGATGTTGCACCTTCCGGCGAATCGCCTGCCTTAACAGTACCTGCTGTATCAACAATATTTCCGCCGAACACAGCATTAGCGGTAACTTTGCGAGATGATACATCCGAAAACTCTGCATACAGAGTCAAATCCTTCTTTATTGCCGCAGTTTCCACTGTCTTATCTGTGTACTGACAATCATTAAGGATCTTGCTGTCTGCCTTTATATTGCATTGCGGATCGGTAAACCAACCTTTAAACTCATAGTTGGCATTTGCTTTAGCCGTGAGTGTGGCAAGCGTACCCCACTCAACAGTTGTCTCTATCTTTGCGGCAGGGGTATCAGCTCCAAGCTGAACCGTACCGCCCGCTCCGTTGATTTTTCCCTCTGTTACTGAATAAACTTTGAGATTAAGGTTGATAATCTTGAATTTTGCATACAGAGTATAGTCAGCCTTTATGCTGCTTACTTTGTACGGAGTCGTTTTACTGACAAGTGTCCGACAGTTTTCGTCCGAATACCAGCCGACAAACTCATAACCCTCGCCTGCATTCGCAACAAAAGTTGCAGAACCGTTGTAGTTTACCTTGACGGTAACGCTTGTATTAGACGCCTCGGATGACGGTGAAGAAAACTGTACTGTGCTGTTTTTCTTATCATTCGGATGATTTGCAACCGCTGTTACCGAGAACTGCTTAATCATAAATTTGGCATAATACAAATGATTTGCCTGAATATTCTTAATTGAAAGCGTAAGATCCTGACTTTCCAGTTTTGTGCATTTCTCGTCAGAATACCAACCATTGAAGTCATAGCCCTCTTTTGGTGTGGCTGTGATTGATGTGTTTTGCCCCTCAAGGTACGAACCGACAGTGTATGCGCCCTCTTCGCCGTCTAAAATCTTAACAGTACCACCTGTGCTGTTTGCAACAGCTCCGTCCGAAACAGCTTTTGCCTCAACTTTATACTGTCTTTGGAATTTCGCATAAAACTTATGCTCGGCTGATGTATCATTTGCTTGGTAAGCACCGTTGCTGAGGGTAACTGGAGCTTTAAATTCGGGGTCAGAGTACCAACCGATAAATCTGTATTTGTTGCTGTCGGTCGGTTTTGCATTAAGAGTGACGGTTGTACCCTCTGTAACCTTAACTCTTGTTGCGCCGTCCATACCGCCTGTTACGCTTACTGTGCCCATTGGTGCATTATTATCCTTTTCATCCTTACATGTAGAATAAACGGAAACAATAGCCGGAGGTGCCCAGTAACCTGTGTTTTGTGAAGTAATAACATAGTTCACCGAAGAATTTTTGTTCGGTGCGCTGATGCTGTAATCTTTGCCGTTGTAAGTAAATTTGAATGTAATCGAATGTGCGGCATCGCTGTTAGGATTGGGCAAATATGCAACCCAACCGCTGAGTGACGCATTTTCATTCGGTTCAAAAGTCATTGCTATCGGAGTTGAACTGCCCTGAACATACATATCAACCGCAAGATACTTTCCGTCAACCTGCGTCATCGGCAATGTACTTGAATCTTCACTTGAGAGGAGAATTTTCTGAACCTCTCCCCATGTGCCGTAGCCGTTATTTGACGAATCCTTATATCCGTAGGCTGTGAATGTCTGTGAATCGGCATCAACACCAGCTTGCAGAGTTGTTGTCCATTTTGCAACATAGCTGTTCTGCGGATTTGATGTTACTGTTGATTCACAGCTGTAGAAAGTAACTGTTGCGTTAGGATTATCTGTATAGTCTGAACCGAGCTTAATAAAATAGTTACCGCTCGAATCCTTTGAAAGCTTTTCATACTCGCTTTTGCCGGCCTGGTTAATCCAGATTGCACGATTGTTTTTGGTAGCCCAACCCGCACCGAGTGACGGATCGCCCGTTGTTTTATCGTAAAAAGTCAATTCTCCCGCCTGGGGACTCTGAGTGATAAGCTTGAAGTTGTCAATTGTAACAGTCTGTCCGGCATACTTTGTCTTTCTGCTGTCATCCTGTAACCACACACGCATTGTAACCTTATGCGGTTTTGAATCTGCCGGAACGGTAAAAAGAGGACTTTCTGCTGTTGAACCCGTGTATGAACCGAAAGATTTTACATTTTCCTGTTTTGTAGTATTCAGGTTTGTACCGGAAACAACCTCTGCCGTGCTGTCGCTCTTACCGCAGACAACCGTATTACTGCCGTCACAAACGAATGAAACACGGAGCTTTTCCTCATCTGCATCAGCATCGTTAACCTTGATTGTTGGAATCTTTTCAAAATAGAATGACGCCTTTGTTCCCTTTGCGGTAACATTGAAAGAAAAATCAATATAGTTGACATTCTTATCGTTTACAGTAGCCTTTCTGTATGTAGCAGACGGCTCGCCGTTTGCAGTTAAGGTCGGAAAATAAACATCTGTGCCGTTTGCGCTTGTTGCCGAGGCAAGGTGAACATCGCCTGCCTGACGAAAATATTTTGTAAGATCAATCGTATTTCCGTCATAGCCGTTACCGTAGCCGATATTAGCGTTGGTAAACACATAGTTATCAATTGTACCGTTGTTCAAATCAAGCTTAATGGTTGAAATCGTTTCCACCCATGCAGAAACCGACACGATAGCGATTGTCAACACTTCAACAAGTGCCACAATGCTTAAAATCAAGCTTTTTCTCTTTTCTTTGCCCGACTTTTTGCCGATTGCAAGCTTTTCTTTAAAATAAGCCGCCAAAAGAGCAAATCTCTCTTTCATTGTGACACCTCCTTTTTATATTTTGCATTATTTTGCATTATTATTAATACGATGCTCTATCATCGTTGTTCACGTGATAAGTAACATTGGACGATGTGGAGAAGATATATTCACTCGCTGCCGGAATAAGCTTTGGGGTTGAATCGGAATTGTTCACAAACTTAAATCCGATAACTCGTGATCCTTTCGGCGCCTCGCAGCCAACAAGTTCACACCTATCACCGTCTTTAGTAGTAACCTTCATCTCATGCGGTGTTTCTTTGCCGTCATACTTATAAATTACATAAGGTGTATAAGCTCCGGTTGCAAGATCATTTCTGAGCCACCCTTTACTCTCCGGAATGTTGAG
>UMAR01057074.1_pt1 | contig 48796 bp, 50 predicted proteins | sample 1963761 | NCBI WGS metagenome assembly UMAR01 (sample SAMEA4835921, study PRJEB28245) | human gut metagenome | biome: gut microbiome; material: fecal sample | place: Denmark | collected 2008 | reverse complement strand
CATCACTGTGGTCATACAGGGATTGCAAGTCGCCGTTGCTGAACGCGAGCAGCCGGGCGAACATGTGCCCCTGATAGCTCTGCTGCCCCTTTTTCTCCAAATCCATCTTGCCTTTCGCAGTGACCAACGATTTCACATAGTTCGTCTGTTTGAGCGCTTCCATACGCATATCGTCGTCAATCAGCAGATGAATGTGTTCCAAATCTGCACGGGCAAACTGACTCTCGGAAATCTTGCCGATGCTGCCATCTTTGGCGTTGATACCGAACAGCTTTTTCAGAACAGTGCCGATTTGAGATTTGTCCTCGCCGCCATTGCCCTTGATGATCATCATGCGCTGGGCTTTGTTGGCGTTGGCGCATCAGGATTGTAGACCACCGGGAGTCGTGTGCGGACAACATGACGAGCAGTGCTATCCAATGTGCCATCCAGAAACAGCGTGCCATTTTTCAGATGAATGCAATCTTCCGCCGGCGGAAATTCCGGAACATATGCGGTGATTTTCAGCACTTCAATGATGTTCTTGATTTTGTTGGGAACGCCGGAGCAAATGTAGGAGTGGATTTCTTGAAAGATGACTTCTTTCAGTGGTGTGCAGTCCTGCATTCGACCATTTGGCGTGAAGAACGAACCTTCGCTGTAAATCAGCTGATGGTTTCACAGAAACGCGGTACAGAATAGCGGCTCGCTGAGATTTGTGCCGTCAAACCATGCGGGGAAATTTGCAGACGAGCGGAATTGCTTCTTGGACATTCGGGTTCACTTCCTTGTGTTTCAAAAATGCGTTGATTCGTTGGATGGAACGCTTGTGGGAAGCTATCCAGCGATTCGCAGGTTTCTGAATTAGCCGTAGTGGTACAGCTGCCATTCATCTATGTAGGCTAATTCGAGTGTCTTGCTTGAAAATCATAATCATAGAAATCACCTCCTTTATCTTCGGATAGAGCAGAAATGCTTCTCCAATATAACTGGTAAAAAATTTGACGTTTTTTACGCGATTCGCCCAAATTCCAGAAAAATTTTTGATGCAACGGATTAAAATCTTTTTATCCTGAATCGTTAGGCGCTTGGTGGAAACATAGCAGCAGGTGCGAGCATTTCATTTTTGGTGGTTGCCCCTTTCCGTTCATGCGAAGGGAATTTTATATCCCCCTTCACTCTTGAACTGTAAAGAAAAGACCGTTTTGCGACACGATTTGAAGCGGATTGCAAAATTTTTTTCTGGAACTGCTGAAAACAAGAAATCTGGGGGGTGCTACAGCGCTAATCCATCAGCATCACCATGCGTAGAGTTGCTGCATTCACCGGCATTCTAAATTTGGACATACGAAAACCCTGCTGGCTAATTTTCTTCTCCGTGGTGGAAGAAGTAGTAGCAAGCAGGGTCATTTTGCTAAAAATGACAGTTTGCTTGTTGGGAACACATTTCCCAAACCCTGTGAAACAAAACAAGTTTGTGTCTGCGTGCAGTGACATAGCTGTGCTGGTTGCGATATGTTAAGATGCTTATTTGATGAACTTGGTTATCCACCGCATTTTATGAGGATTTTCAAGCGTTGTCTATGGAAGATGATTCTTTGTAAGCAACTAAATCACATACCCTTAGGTTGCTTAAAGCGAATATTCCGGACAAACCATTTTCAAATTTATTCGAGCAATAATGAGGAAACTTTACAATAACTACTTTCTCTCTTGCTCGGGTTATTGCAACATAATGATTATACTTGCTAGCTTCATCAGCAAGATTGTAGTCATTTGCAAACAATATCACCTGATCGAATTCCAATCCTTTTGATGAGTGCAACGTAATCGCAATATTGGGGTACATGGCGGTATCAAAAGCAGGGTGGAACTTCTCCTGACTGACTGTTGAGAACAACTTACTTAAATGATCAGAGCAGGTCTCATAGCCTAAGTAAAGGCATAAGTCGTTTGCTGCATTAATAAATTCTTGCTCGTTTTTAATATGTGCTCTGATGTTCTCGAGCTTTTTTCTAAGTGCATTGGCTTGCTTTTTTTCATCACTTCCCTCAGAGGGCATTTCAGAAATTAAATCATACACAGAGTATTTTGGCAAAATTATATACTTGGCAATGGCGGCATATAACCACGCTGTTGCTGTTGTGATGTCTGCAATCGGAGACTGCGGAATAAAAACAAAATTGCTTCCAGCCTGACGTAACTCGGCTGCATTGCTTTCGGCATCAGCATTTTTAAAACGGAGCAGGGCGGTGCGTTTTTGTGGGTCGATATATCGCAATACCTCATTGCACCATGATTGCGACGTTGGGGTTATCCAAATAATATTGTCAAGACTTTCGGTTGATGAATAAAGCGAGCGTGTTTCTGCGAAAAGCAAGTTGGAGTAATTTTGAATCTGCTGACATGAACGGAAGTTATCTCCCATGAAGATCTTGCGAAAATTAGGCTTGTCACAAATGCTTTTAAATGCTTGAGGATATGCTCCGCGCCAAGTATAGATTGACTGCTTTTCATCACCAACAACAAAAGTATCAATACCGAGACTATCGCAGATATACATGAATAAGGCATGCATAGACTGGTCACAATCTTGATACTCATCAATATAGACTTTAAAATACTTAGCCTGAAGATACAGTCGGCAGGCTGGTGACTTCTTGATTACATCAAGTGCAAGATCAAAAATGAAATTCTTTTTGTTATCGATATAGGAACAAAGTAAGTTATCCTGCTCTATTTTATCAAGACCAGCTTCAAATGTGTCAACATGGATGGAATAGTCTGTACTCATATCAACTTCAAATTCAGTACCGTATACATCTTTCAAAAAAGGTTTTATGATTTCTTCAATGACAAAGCTATTATTTGTACCAATAAAATGACGTGAAATATCTATTGGGAGACGATCTTTGATTTCTTGCGCAGCTTTGATTGTAAAGGTAATTGCTGCTATTGCTTTGTGCGAATGATTCCGATCAATTTCAGCGGCTATCTTTGCAACCATAGTATGAGTTTTTCCCGTTCCTGCGCTGGCGCGGACAATTAGATTGCCAGGGGTATCGATAATCTGCTGCTGTACAGATGTTAAACTCATTTCGTTATCTCCTTCAGGCAGGCAAAATTGTAATCATCAAAAATTTTCATACAGTCATCATTGGTTAACAACTTTATTAAGTCAACCATACGGAAGTGTTTTGCTTCTTGCAAATATGCAACAGGATTGCTTTCACTCAAATATTCGCACAATTTATTGTGTAAAATTTCGTTCAAGTCATTTTCTAAATCGACTTTGGAAAGGTAAATTCCATAGTCCGTGCGAATGCTATCGAGAGTTTCTTTGTGCTTTGCGTATAAAGTTGCCTTAGTCTCAACACGGTTGTCTTTATACGATTCTATTGGGAGGAGGTCTTTCCCGATGAGCTTGTTACAGCGCTGGAATCCGTATGCATCATAGGTCTGCTTAGTGGGTGAGAACCTCAAATCGTTATCAGTTTTTACAAGCCAGCCTATTTTTAATGCACTAAGCACTTCGCAGTACTTGGAAAAACCGACGCCTTCCACGGATAAAATATATATGCCATCCGCTTCATAAAAAGGCTTGACGGCAGACAAGACTTTTTCAAAAAGCAGCAGTTCCGAAGTGCCCTCGACCAGCAGCACTCTATTTGCGAAAATTGCTTCAGCTAAATATCTGTTTAGCATTTTTCGACTCTTTTCAAAATCGGAGGGAACTTGGTAGAAACAGCTCGCGCTATCGATGGCTGAACCATGAAATATTCTAATAAGGCTTACACCATCCATGTCGTACAGGACAAAAGGAGAGTGTGTTGTTACAAAGAGATAATGATACTTATTTTCTGCAAACAATATCTGGGATAATGCAATTTGCAAGGACTTGTGCAAGTGATTTTCAGGCTCTTCAATCAGGAATAGGTTAATTTGCAGTTCTTCACGTTCTGTTGAAAGCAAATCAAAAATGGAATACGCCAGTAATTTCTTACGCCCCTCCCCGGCAGTGGGGTATAGGTTCTCGTCATCGGTTCGCTTGATGTAAGGAACAATACTGGAATATAGACCTTTTACAGCAATTTCGGACTTGATGGCAATGGAGATATCTTCGCTGCGAAACTTCTGATACTCTGGAGTAATCTTTTGTTCAAAGTCTTTAACAGAAGGCAAATTCGCTATATTTGCATTTAGCGCGTCTATTGACGACTGGATATGCTTAAGGGCAGTGTCGTCTGATGCAGTACCATGCTTAATTAAAGAGCTGATATTCTTCTTAAATAGGCTGTATAAATCAACATAAGAATCAATATAAGTAACAGTAAAAATGAAATCTATATCGTAACGATAGCCTCTTTGCTTAATTTCATATAAATGTTCTAAATTACCGCCCCAATACATCAGTGGCATGGCAACTAATTCCTGAGCATCATACTGCGCGGTAAGTTTGATATAAACTTTGTTCTGATGGCTGAAGAGCGCCCCTTTTAGCTGCGCTCTTAATTTTTGACTATCGGGATCGGCGGTATCGCTTATGTCTATGACAACGGTAATTTCAATGGGTGATGCTACATTCTTTCGATGGAAGTCAGAATCTAAGAAACCATTTTTCCTTATATCTTTATCAAATACATAGCGCAAGGCATACAGAAAATTTGTTTTTCCAATATCGTTTAATCCGAAGAAAATATTTTTGTTTGAGATGCATATTTCAATGTTCTCGAAATTCCTGAAATTCTTAATTGCAATTTGCTCGAATTTCATAAACGCGCCCTCCACTTCGTATATACTAAAAAATTACACTATTAGTATATCACATCGTTGCTGCTTTGTCATCACAAAACTGAAAAGAATCAAAATACTTTTCGTTGTAAGATCTTACATGATAGCGACAAATGCACGATTGCTTATCTTACAATAAAATGATGAAAAATAATTTCACCCCGACTGCAACCGTTACTGCAAATTCTCCATGAAATAGCATGCGATATATTGACAAGAACGAAAGAAAGTGCTATACTGTTGTCAGCACTCGAAGCAAACGAGTGCTAATAACGAAAAGGAGGAATGCTTATGGGATTAAAACCCGGTCAGAAGGCACCTGCCTCTGGGCAATATGGTGTTATTGGCCCGCGTGGCGGTAAAACCAATCACGAAGTTACCGCTGTCAAGGGAAAGCCAATGCCGCCGACCCAAAAGCGTGGTCAGACTTATATCATGAACGACCCCACAAACAACAAGTCAGGTCGCCCCTAAAACTGAATATGTCTACCAGCTGAGCCATCTCCATCGAGGTGGCTTTTGCATTGCATGTGAACGAGCAGTCTCCTCACGAATTTCCATCTGGAAAAATCGCAAAAAATCGGCTATACTATTACCGTTGCTTCCAATGTGGCAGGGAGGTGCGGAAAATGCTCAGGGTGATGCTGGTGGATGATGAAATCTGGATGCTGCGGGATTTGGAAGTGCTGCTGGCGGACTTGTGGATGAACGTTTGCAACGAGCAGAACGTCGACTGCTCTTTTTCGGTTCATCACGGAATTGGGGGGAATGCAAGTCCAGAGCGACAACAGATTACATGGCTTCGCCATGAGAGAACGTGCAAAGAAGAAAATATGCGTGCTTAGCAGTGCAATCTTCCCTTCCATGCTGTTCGCATTTCTTTGCTGTGCCTTGCTTTCTCCCAACTTTCCGTGAAGAACCAAAAATGCGAAGGAAGTTACATCTCCTTTGCGTATTTTTTGCCGTATGCCGAATCGAATGTCTTATTCCGCCAGCAATTGACCGTCTCGAATGCGGACAATGCGTTTGCAGTGCTTGCTGATTTCTTCGTTATGCGTCACCATCAGGATGGTCACACCAGCATTGTTCAGCTTGATGAGGCTTTCCATCAGATGCGCAGACGTATTGCTGTCCAAAGATCCGGTTGGTTCATCCGCAAGAATGACGGGCGGGTTCATGGCCAGCGCTCGCGCCACAGCCACAAGCTGACTTTGACCGCCTGATAATTGATTGACTCTGCGCGCCTTGAGATGATCGATGTGCAGTTCCGTCAGCAGTTCCATTGCTCTGCTTTCAATATCATGCCATTTCATATGCGAGAACATCATGGGGAGGCAGACGTTTTCCACAACATTGCGATCACGCAGCAGACCATAATCTTGCAGAACATACCCAACCTTCTGGTTTCTGAAACGGGAGAGCTGGCTGTCCTTCATTGCGCTGACATCCATGCCGTCAAAGAAATAGGTGCCGCCCGTCGGTCGGAGCATTCCGCCGATGATTTGAAGCAGCGTCGTTTTGCCCGAACCAGATGCACCAACTAAACCGACAAAATCTCCTTGTTCAACGCTGAACGAAACTTGTTTCAGCGCGTGGACTTCATTTTCCTGCCCCTTGTTGTATTTCATATCAATTTGATTCAGTTCAATCAACATTCCGAAAACCTCCTTCTTAATCGCCTTTCCGCATCAGCTTAATGGGATTGATGCTGCCGTACTGCGTGAATACAACGGCAAATGCAAGCACAAACAGCAAAGCAACAATGCTGATGGAAAAAGGTAGACCGTTATATTGCGTATCCTCAACAGAAATCGGCAGACAAATGAGCGAAATGAGAAGGCTGATGATAAGCAGCATCAGCATCGCAAGCATAATAATGCCCAGCGCCTTCTTTCGGCTTAGACCGCAAATATAGTACATTGCAAAGTTTTCTCGCAGGCGGATGACGCTCACATACGCATAAGAACAAACGCTTGCCAGACAGAGCAGGGTCATCAAAGCGGCAGTGACGAAGGGAAGAGGATTGCTTGCAAGAATAGTATCGAGCGAGTTCTTTCGCATCACTGAGAGACTTTCCGCATGTCCCAGATGGCCGATAGAAGCGTTGATTTGGTTCAAGGTATCCGAATTTTCTGCTGCTACGAACAGAAGGGTGGAAGGCGCTATATCCACTACGGGTACAATGTCGAACGAACTTAGGGCAATCATGCAGGTCCCATCGTCCTTGTAGCCGATACTTTCCAGCGTTACAAAGGAAGCGCCGCCAACCAGACGGTAATAATAATTATTGTTTTTTAGCACTCCTGCAACTCGAAATTGGGCTGGCCGATTTTCAGAAGCAACAATGAAAGATATTCTCCCCTCATACGGGGTGATGAGATCGCCAATTTGATATTTCTGCGCCAGTGACTGGCTGATCAACACCGGAATCGCATCATCCTCCGCTTTGTAATCAGCTATTTGCAGTCCAAGGTGTTTGAGCAAAGCATCGTTATAGAAGTACACGGCAACACCTTCGTCGTCAATGGTGCAATTGGCGCTTGCAGTTTGTCCGACTTCCTGAACGACGTCGCAGTCTCGTATTTCATCAAAGAAGGCGCTGTACACCTCGGGATCCAGAAATTCTGGCATATAGTAATAGTTATCAGACTGAAAGAAGAACACCGAGCCATGAAGGTTCGTTGCCAGCTGATCAACGGACAGCAGATTGTCCAATTTTGACAGGATGGGCGTAAACAGCAAAACCATCAGCGCGACCTGCGCAACGACAACTATCTCTCGCAGGTAGAATCGACTATACTGCTTTTTCAGCATGTATAACAGTTTCATGCAATCAACCTCCCTGACGATAGTTGGTCTTGCAAACCGCCCACAGCGTTCGCAGCGAAGAAAGATAGGAGAACAGCAGACCCAGCGCAGCAATCGCAGCGCAATGACCGAATTGGATGCTGACGGAAACGTTGATGCAGTTCAGGACGGGTGTCACAGCCATCAGGGCGAGGTACGCCATGACGCAGGCCACGACGGTGAGAACGCCCCACTCCATCAGCAGCAGAAGGAAGACTTTCGTCCGCGTCGCGCCGCACAGCAGGTAGATTTGGTATTGCCGGGCATTCTGCCGAATCCAACCGTTGAAAAAGGTGAAAACGCTCAATGCAGACAGAAGAGAAACGCCAAGGAACAACGACTGCATTTGCTCATATGTTTTTGCCCGCGCCTTGGTCTGCGCGCTGCTTCCCACCAGATGAATATCGCAATTGGGGAAGTAGGCGGCAATCTGCTCGATGATGGCGGCATCGCTTCCGACAAGGGCTTCCTTCATGTCCAGCACAATCGCATCCGGAACGTAGCCGTCTGCAAAAAAGGTGCGATATGGAATAATAAGCTCGTCGTCGATTCCATATTCATCCACATAATAATCGAATTTATTCGGAAAACGCCGAAGCAACGTGCTGATGCTAAGACTGCCATGGTCAATGATGGAGTAGGTAATCCCATTGACCGTTTGTTCGCTGGGCCGTGCGCCCAGTGAAGTAACGCCCATGATGGCGATATGTTCAGTGCTTTCCACCTGACGCTCGTCAAAAAATGACATTCCAGCTTCCAATGCATGCCAGCGTGTAAAGGCAGTGCCTTTCCAGCCAACCATTTGAGGACGCTCTCCGGAGGTGTCAAGATCAACGACGAATGCGTTGCGCATCTCCCCCAAGGGGCTGGATTCAAAAAAGGCAAGCGTATCAGCAGCGATGCTTGAATCCGAAGGGGTAATGCAGATGCTGGTATAACTGCTGCTGGCCTGCTGTAATTGGCGCAGCGGATTCATCACGCCGACAAAGGTAAATTGCGAAAAGTAAACGAAGAAAAGACTGCAAAGAATCATGATGGAAGCTGCTGTTTCGCATCTGAACAAATGCGAAAGGCTGTTTTTCAGAAGCCGAATTGTTTTCATTGAATCACTCCTCAAAGGGGTGAGCAGGGGCAACTGCTCACCCCAGATCCTTTACGAGGCTTTACGGATAAACAGAAAACTCGTAGTACTTATAAGAAGAACCGCCGGTCACACATTGGTGACGGAAGTGTACAGTGCCCTGATTCACGGGACCGGCAGGGCTGGTAGTAGAAGACTTAAACGCAACGTTATTGCCGTAGGATTCAGTCCAGTATGTCCATACAAGTGCGCCGTCAGAGTTCTCATACTGTGCTCGCGTAGAGACATACAGATGATTGTTTCTGGGCGTGCAGCTGCAAGCATCAATACGACCGTACACCTTGGACTCATTTGCCCAATAAACGCGATTGCTGTATCCATTACAGGCGAAAGCAACAGAAACCGCAGAAACGCACAGCAGGGCAACCAGCATTACGGCAAAGAAACGAGTACTTTTTTTCATGGGTATAGCTCCTTTCACGTTCATATAGGTAGACAAATCAGCAATCTGGCAGTATAATTAGAGTGTCCTTGCTATATCTATCTTGACGGGATAGCAGCCACAACGTGGCTCACGTTATAGCAAGGACTTTGTTTTCTTCCTACGCATTTTGCCAATCACCTCCCAGCGCAAGTGTGTATTGATACTATTTCCGGACTCACCTGAGCCATCTGGAAATAGTATGAGGGAGTAAGCGACGCCCTGCTCGGACACCAGCTTACAAAATGAAGCAGCGGAATGAAGAATGGAACCGGCGCGATGTGAACAGCTTAATTATACGTCACTTCAGTAGACCAAGCGGATAATGTTTCTGTTGTTCCGTCTGCGGCGACAATGGTTCCACTCAGTTGAACCTTGTAAGTACCCGATGCAACATTACAGGTTTCGTTGATGAAGAAGTGATAGAGCTGGTCGCTTGCTGACCAACGTCTAACGAAAAACCATGATGCTCCAACTTTTCGATATAGCGTCAGGTTGGCACTGATGCTATCCGTCGAGTTTATTGCCCTGATATATCCAGAGCACCGCGCCGTGCCGTCCTCCGAAATCGTAATCATTGCGTTGCATGTACGGGCAAGATCATATAGGGGCTGAACCGAATTCCCCTCCGCAATCGCGTACCCCGCTGAACACAGCATAACAACGAACAGAAGGAAAAGAGTGACTGAACTTGAAATCGCCTTGCGCATGAAAACCCTCCTCATATTGGCGTCTTTGTGACCCCTTCACCCAATATAGCGACGCATTCGACGGAAGTGAAACAGCAAAATTAAAATTTTTTTGCAAATATTTCGGACTTAATGGAGAACACATATTTAAACAGCTAATTATTTAATCATTCGCACGCTTTCGGCTATCCTTATAGCTTCATCTCGCGTTCCGTTGTAGTCAATCATAAGAATGCGATTGTCGATGTTCCACAGAATAGCCGTCCATGGCCCTTTCTCACTGATCATTGCGATGTGTCCATTGATTGTGATATAGTCAATTGTAGCATTTTCAGTGTCCAGTGTTCCGCCTGCGCCGTCGCCCAAATCATCAGACCATAACTCCCTGCCATCGGGGTGCGTATAGAACACATTTCCGGGGATTAAACTACCGGCCAGCACCATGCCGTCTGGAATATACGCAGGGTAATAGTAGCCTTGCCAGTCAGCAGGGACGTTCATCATTTCGCCGGAATCTTCAAACCCGAAAGACGTGTAGCGCTCTTCGATGTTCATTATGAACTGCATTAGTCTGACTAGCACCGTAGAATCTGTGGCAATTGCGGCAGTCAGCCCTAAATAACAGACGAGCAGCAGACAGGCAGTTGCTTTTGCAACCTGCGGGAATGTTCTGAAAACCAAACGCTTGATTTCATCTTTTCGGCAGCTTCGGTCGATATATCGAAGCATTTTCTGTTCGCGGCTTTTTACAAGCGTCTGCAAGGCTTCGTCTGAATCGCTTTCCTGCTCTATGCGTTCCAACTCAGCCTCCTGCTTTTCCAGCAGCACGATTTTCAGCTTCAAGGCCGATAAGTCGCCCCGAAGCTCTTCTAACGCTTTCGGAACCCGATGGGAATCAGCCATCTTCTTCCACCTCCTTGAATAACGCCAGCAGATGCTTTCGAGCTCTGCTCAGATACATGCGGACACTATCCTGACCGATATGGAGAATTGCAGCGATTTCTTTGTCGGAACTTTCGTCTACATACTTCATCGTAAGCAGCAGACGCTCATTTTCCGGCAGCCGTGACAAGGCTTCCCGCAAAACATCCATTTCGGCATTTTGAAGAATTGTGTCATCCACCTCGCTTTCGGACGCAACGTTGTCAAAAAACGTTTCGTCCGTTGGAAGAAATGAATGCCGGTTGTGGCGATTCCGCTTGCGAACATAGTCGATGGAATCGTTCCGTATAATAGTAGCGACATAGAGCCTCATTCTGAAACACGAAATCTCTCGCAACATCTCAATATTGTCGATCATCTCAGCAATTGCGGCCATGACCATATCCTCAGCAACATGAGGATCCTGCACAATCTTCATGGCAATCGCGAACATCAGTTTTTTGTATTTCAGATAGATCTCCGTCACCAGCGCACGGTCATCGTCGTTTCCGATGAGCATGATCATAAGTGAAATGGCTGACATCATCTGTTTGTCCTCCTGCCGCAGTCAGACTGGAAAAACACACCCTCTTAATTTTACTATTTTCATTGTTAATTGTCTATCACTTGGGAAAATAAAATACGTTGTCAGATAATCTGGAATTAGAAATATCAAAATAGGTTACGCAGCGTGCCGAAGCAGGAACGTCTGGCTGGACATACTGGTGGAACTGTCTGATGAGGGCGCGACGCTGGTGCTCATGATGCACGATACGGGGGGTGAAGAGCTGTATGTGCTGGTCAGCATCTATGACATAGTCTGCTGCGTGCTGGCGCTGATGCTGGAGCAGGGTTTGTTCCGCAATCAGGCGCTTACCAATGAAAAGAATTTCCTTACCCAGCTGGTGCATATGCAGGAAGAGCAGTACCGCACGTCCAAAGCCAACGTGGAAATGGTAAACATCAAGTGCCACGACATGAAGCACCAGATTTCCCACATCACCAGCACGACCGACCCCGACGCCATTCGCGAGCTGGAACAGATTATTAGCGTCTACGACTCTTCCCTGCAAACAGGCAACGAAATCTTGGACGTCTGCCTGATGGAGAAAAAGCTTCTGTGCGAGAAGAACAGCATCAAGCTGGATTGCATTGCGAACGGGCAGTGCCTATCCTTCATGCAGCCGTCCGACCTATTCTCCTTGTTTGGCAATGCGCTGGACAACGCAATGGAGGCGGTGTGCAAGCTGGACGACGTAGAAAAGCGCATCATCTTCGTCAGCGTGAAGGAAGAACTCGGCATGGCGATTATTCATGTGGAGAACAACTACACAGGCGAACTCATCATGGCGGATGGCATTCCGCGCACATCCAAGGACGACGAGTTTTACCACGGCTACGGTGTCAAGAGCATTCGTATGGTGGTGGAAAAGTACGACGGCAACATGGCGCTCCTGCCGCAAAATGGGATTTTTAATCTGAATATTACGATTCCTGTGCCGGAGGAGTGAGAAGGGGAAAATAACGATTGCAGCAAAACAAGCCGAACCCGACCGCTTCAATCTGACCAATACCATTATCAGTACCATTAACCGGGTGGGATGCTATGGGATTCGGAGTGAAATTGTTGTGCTGGATGGTGCACTATGTATTCCGGATGGTACATGATGGGACGCAGGGGGAAGCAAGTGACGCGCTTCGAATCCGCTATGCTCCACGAGCCGAAATCCTTGGAGATGCAAGGGTTTCGACTTTTTTAGTGCTGCTGTATACCCACACCATACCCACAAACGCTTTCTTTTCCGTACCCACGAAAAACCGCTATGCGCGTGAGTCTGCGCTTTTTACAGCGAGCAAATGAATTTTTCCATCTTGGCTGCTGCGTTTTGCGACATATGGTTGCTGACGTGTCCGTAGGTGTCGAGCGTGAAGGCGACGGTTGCATGTCCGAGTGACAAGGAAAGCGTCTTGAAGTCAATTTCGCTTTGAATAGCGAGGGTGGCGTAGGTGTGGCGAATGTCGTGGAAGCGAACCTCCGGACGGTTGAGCCTGCTGACCAGTGCCTTGAAGTGGACATACAGTGTCTTGAAACGGATGAACATGCCGTTGTCACGAGTGAAAACCATGTCGTACACATTGTCCCATGATGAACCTGCGAGCAGACGCTGCCGGTTCTGCTTCTCTTTGGCTTGCCTCAATGCGTCCATCACGGATGGCGCGGGATGAATCGTGCGCTCTTTGTGGTTTTTCAGCGAAGTGAACATCATTTTGCCCTTGTCAGGCCCGGATGCAATGCGCACAAACTGACGGTACACACGGATAGTCCCCTTCGCAAAATCAATGCAATCCCACGTCAGACCAATCAGTTCGCTCTCCCGCAGACCTGTGAAGAAATCCACATAGTACATCAGATAGAACGGATCATCCTTGGCGATTGCCAGAAAACGCCGTAGTTCCACATCAGAGAGCGTGTGCATCTCGGTCTTTTCAACCACGGGGAGTTCGCAGTCCTCCGATACATTCTTGCGCACCATATCCAGACTTTGCGCTTTCGCCAGCATCCCGTGAATCAATCCGTGGATGTTGCGGATACTCTTGGGGGACAGCCCGTTCTGCTGCGCTTTTGCATAGGTGCGCTGAATGTGCAGCGTCGTGAGATCTTTCAGCTTGATGTGACCGATGTACGGCACGACGTGCATACGGAAATCGCTCTCGTAGTTGTCCATTGTCGAATGACGAACTTTCCCTTCCTTGAAGGTTTTGAGCCATTCCCAGCCCCATTCCTCCAAGGTCAGGTCGGTTCGCTCAATGCAAATGCCCTGCTCAATTTCTGTCATGCGGGCGGCTAACTTCGCTTTTGCCTCGGCTTTTGTCTGCCCATACACGGCGCACTGCTTGCCGTTCAGACGATAACGACCTTCCCATAGACCATTCTTGCGCTGGCGAATGTTTGTTGTTTTTGCCATATTTCCTCCTGCCTCAATCCGACTCAGAAGGAGTACAGGAGTACGCATCGTGTTGCAGTTGTCAAGGTACACACTGCTATTTTACGCCTCCTGCGCGGGAAATGCGAGATGAATTGGATGCTGTATCGATGTTTTTCGTGCTTCATATATTTATTAGGTGGGGCATAGCTTCGACGAAGCGTTCTGATTCAGCCATTCTTGAAGCATGGCGCGGTTGATGAGCAGTTGCCGACCAATCCGGAAAGACGGGAAATCCTTCTGGTCAGCCAACTGATAGGCGGTGTTGCGACTGATGTTGAGTTCTTCCGCAAGCTCCTTGACCGTCAAGGTCATCTTGCGATTGCTCTGATTGGGTTCGAGGGCGTGCTGACAGGTTTCGCCGAACAGCGTGAGGTTCATTTTCATCATATATAATAGCTCCTTGGTGCATGTATGTGAAAATAATTCGGACTTTGGAAGAGTGGAACATGGAACTGGAACAGAGGGCGACAAATGCTGAATAGGCGATATGCCTCTCCTTTCCAATGCACTTCTTTTTATGATGATATTTGTTCCATTGTTCCATGTGACTGGAATGCGGGATGGGACGAGAGTTTGCCGACGCTATACTTGGTTTGTTCTGGGTCGCAGTCACGCACCTCTGCTGTCTCCGGGTTAATGCGGATTGGCAAGAAACGCCGATTTCCGCTGCGGTCATGGGGCAGAAAATCCAGCTTGTTGGAAGTGCCTGCAAAGACACACTGTCGTGGTCTATCTGCCGGAAACTTGTCATAAGGCACTTTGTAAGTATCTTTCTGGCGGCTGAGAAAAGATTTGATTTCTTCCACGTTCTTGGCATTGCCCGTGGCCATCATCTCACTCATCTCGATAATCCAATGCCCCATTATCCGACGATAGACGTTTTCATCGTCGAGCTTTCGCAAATCATCTGAAAACCACTCGTCATTCCCTGCAAGAAAACGGAAGAAGCTGGACTTGCCAGCGCCTTGTCCACCGGTGAGGCAAAGCATCATATCGAACTTGCACCCCGGCTGAAAGATGCGCGGCACAGCGCCCAACATGAATAAACGCAGCAGCTCTTCATTCGGGTCGCAGATTTCCGCACCGAGAAAGTGATGCAGCGCAAATCGAACGCGGGGCGTTCTGTCCCAATCAAGATGATTCAGATATTTCCGCACAGGATGATAGCTGTTGCTGTTGGCTACTATCCGCAAGGCAGTGAGGATTTTCTTCTCGGACGTGATGCTGTAATGATTCTCAAAAAGCAACTCGATGAAGGCTAAATCGTCGTCAGTGAAGCAGCTGCCCGCCCGATGCCACGGCATATCACCGACAATGACCATGCAGCCGGTGAACAGGTTTTTGCGGATAGCACCCATCAGCACGGGATCGTTTTCCAGAATCAAGACGCAATTCTCGACGGAACAAGCGATACTGCCATCCTTGCTGTGCACAAGACGTGCGAGGAGCGCGGCGCGCTGCTGAGAAAGTAATGCCTCATTTTCCGCGCTTTTTCCAGCGCGTGCGCCTGTGACTGCTGTAAAGTTACGTTGCAAGGTTACGAACCTCCTTTATGTTTGGATGATGAAGAAATACATCTCCACATAACTGGTAAAAAGTTTGGCGTTTTTTACGCGATTCGTAAAAAATCAAGAAAAATTTTTGATAGGGCGGTTTGAAATCATTTCATCCTGAATCGTTAGGCGTTCGGTGGAAACATAGCGGCGGGTGTGAGCATTTCATTCTTGATAGCAACCTCCTTTCCGTTCATGCGAAGGGAAATTTATATACCCCTTCACTCTTGAACTGTAAAGAAAAGACCGTTTTGCGACACGATTTGAAGCGGATTGCAAAATTTTTTTCTGGAACTGCTGAAAACAAGAAATCTGGGGAGTGCTACAGCGCTAATTCATCACATTCCTAAGCTGAATATGACAGCATCAACAGGGATTCTAAATTTGGGCATACGAAAACCCTGCTTGCTAATTTTCTTCTCCATGCTGGAAGAAGTAGTAGCAAGCAGGGTCATTTTGCTAAAAATGACAGTTTGCTTGTTGGGAACACATTTCCCAAACCCAATGAATGCAGCGCAGGCGCTGCGGTTATATCGTCATGAGAAGGGCAGCTGGTGTGAGAAAATCATACAGTCATCACATTGTCTGCCCACATTTCGCACTGACTCATGACAGTCTGAACAGCATCGTCCATCCCTTCCGGCGGGTATTTGTATTTCTTCAAAAGGCGCTTTACCAGCCGGCGCATTCCAGCTCGTGCGCTCTCTTTCTTTTGCCAGTCAATCGTCCGGTTCTTTCGGAGCATATCTGTCAGTTCCTTCGTAATCGCTATCAGTTCATCGTGTTGATAGAAGTCTTTGATTGCTTGAGGCTTCGTGAGTGGGTCATAAAAGGCAAGCTCGTCTGCTGTCAATCCGAGTTTTTCTCCTTCGGCAGCAGCGGCAGCAATGTCCTTCGCCAGCTTGAGCAACTCTTGAATAACTTCCTCATTTGTCAACATTCCGTTCAGGTAACGGTTCATTGCGCTCTGAATGATTTCGGAGAATCGCTCCGACTTGACAATGTTTGTTCGGCGGTAAACGGAGACTTGCTCTGCAATCAGCTTTTTCAGAAGCTCGACAGCAAGGTTTTTCTCCTTCATATCTGCTACTTCTTCAAGGAATTTGGGATCGAACAGTGAAAACGAGGTCTGAACATCAGAGAAAAGATTGATAACGCCTTCGCTCTTGATGCTATGCTTCAAAAGCTCGTTGATACGCTCATTTACTTCTGGCAGCGTAAACTTCTTTCCACTGCCGCCTGAAACCAAGCGTACGGTCATTGTTCTGACGGACTCGAAGAAAGCCGCTTCCATGCGGGTTGGATCATCTACTAAACTGCTGCATAGGGAAAGTGCCTGTTTGAGCAGCAGTGCTTCCTTGATAAATACATTCTGCGTCTTCTCATTGTCGGGCAGCTCGTATTCTGCAACACTCTTGCCGAGTATGAAGTTCACACCACCGCTGATGAGCTTTGCGCGGTCGAGGTCATTTCCAGTCATGAATTTCTCATAACTAAATCCGTGGAACAAATCTCTGCAAATAGAGAGCTTTTCAAGGAATTTCGGATATGCAGCCTTGCTTACATCTGTATCACCATAGTTTTTCTTATCTCTGGCAGTGTAGTCGTTCATGGCCTGTTTCAGTGCGGCCGCAATGCCAACGTAATCAACAACCAAACCGCCTTCTTTATCTTTGAAAACACGATTGACGCGGGCAATCGCCTGCATCAAGTTATGCCCAGCCATTGGTTTATAAACGTACATCGTAGCGAGGGAGGGAACATCAAAGCCTGTCAGCCACATATCTACGACGATAGCGATTTTCAGCGGAGAATTATTGTCTTTGAATTTCCGCGCCATGTCGTCCTTATGGGCTTTGTTCCCGATAATCTCGCGCCATTCTTCGGGGTCGTTGTTGCCCTGCGTCATGACTACTGCAATCTTTTCTGTCCACGCTGGGCGTAACGCAAGAATACGCTTATAAATCTTCATCGCGATAGGGCGCGAATAGGCAACAATCATCGCCTTGCCGGTCAGAATATTTTCGCGGTAGTTTTCGTAATGGTCAAGAATATCATTCACCAAGGAATCTATGGTTTGGTCAGCACCAAGGATTGCCTCCATCTGCCCAAGTTCCTTCTTGCTTTTTTCAATAACATACGGATCGGCGTTGTCAGCCATGATGTCGTACTCGTTGTCAATCAGATGCAGGGTGTCCTCGTCGAGTTTTAGGTGAATAACGCGGCTTTCGTAATAGACAGGTCTTGTTGCACCGTCTTCAACCGCCTGTGTCATGTCATAGATGTCGATGTAATCACCGAAGACTTCGCGTGTGCTGCGATCTTTTGTCGAAATTGGTGTTCCGGTGAAGCCAATGTAGGTCGCGTTGGGAAGCGTATCCCTTATGATGCGGGCAGTGCCAATAACGGTTTTTGCCTCGATTTCGCCGTTGTCCTTCTGCTTGACCACAACCTTTTCATTGAGACCGTATTGCCCACGATGCGCTTCGTCAGCCATCACGATGATATTCCGGCGTTCTGAAAGCGCTTCATGGCTTTCTTCAAACTTCTGCATGGTTGTGAAGATAATGCCGTTTGCTTGTCTGTTTGCAAGCAGTTCTTTCAGATTCTTGCGGCTTTCGGCGTGCTGCGGCGTTTGCCGGAGAAAATCTTTGCAGCGGGCGAATTGCCCGTAAAGCTGGTCATCCAGATCGTTGCGGTCGGTGATGACAACGATGGTAGGGCTTTCTAACGCCTCTTGCAGATAATGCGCATAGAAGACCATAGACAGTGATTTCCCGCTACCTTGCGTATGCCAGAAAACGCCGCCCTTGCCGTCTGTCAAAGTTGCGTGTTTTGTAGACTCAACCGCCTTTTTGACTGCAAAATATTGATGATACCCAGCGAGTATCTTGAAAGTATTCTGCCCATCCACATTAAAGCAGATGAAGTTCTTCACGATGTCAAGGAATCGCGCCTTTTCAAACAGTCCGACAAAGAATGTGTCAAACGAAGCGTGCTGTGTATTTTCGTAGCTGCCGTCTGTTGTTTTCCACTCCATAAAGCGGTCTTCGCCGGAGGTGATGGTGCCAGCCTTTGAGGTGGTCAAGTCGCTCATGACGCATACCGCATTATAGATGAACATGGAGGGAATCTCATACATGTAGTTCCGAAGCTGACGATATGCGGCGGAAGCGTCGGTTTCTTCACGGGACGGCGACTTTAACTCCACAATGACAAGCGGGAGACCATTGACAAAGAGAATCACATCCGGTCGCTTTTCGGAGTTTTCAATGAAAGTCCACTGATTTGCGACGGTAAACTCATTGCTGGAAGGATGCTTGAAATCAACAAGGTAGACGAGGGTAGAACGTTCTTCGCCCTTATCGAAGTATTTTACAGGGATGCCATTTTGGAGATAGTCCATAAAGACCATGTTTTTCTGCAAGAGCGTTCCGGTTTCAAAGTTCTTGAGTTTATAGATGGCCTCCGTCAGCGCGTCCATAGGCAAGGTGCGGTTGATCCGTTGCAGAGAAGGAAGCAGAACATCCTCGTAGAGCGGCGAGTGATAATCGCGCGCCACGTCCGGCCCGTAGACATAGGTATATCCCAGTTCCTCGTTGAGAAGCTGCAAAACCGCATTCTCGTAATTTGATTCAGCAAAATATCCTGTCATGTCAGCAGACTCCTTTTTATGAAATCTTTGTTCAACTATTCGTAAACATCAAATCTTTCATGATTGAATTTGCCATTGCTTTGCTATTATGTACAGACAATTGAGACTGCAAGATTCTGGTAATATCGCGGATGATACGACTAATCACAGAGCTTTTCTGCCACCAATCTATGACAGATATGTTTTCCTTTATAGACGCAATAACGTCAGCTATCATGTCAGGATAATTCGAAAGATGGCTATTGACAATGTTATCCACATCGGGATGCGGTTCTTTGTTTGCGTATCCTGTATTTTCACTTGAGTCTATTGGGGCATGTTCTTCAAATTTTTCATATAACTCGACTGATCCAGGTTCTGGTAGCTTTCGATGCTGTAGGTATATCAATTGATGCTCCAGCTCAGGGAAAAGTGTGGCTTCATTAATATTGAGAAAATCCAATTCTTCGCGGATGATTTCTTTCTTATCGTATGGGATAATAAATGAATCCTTTTCAAAAGCTTCATCCAAATTACAGCGTGCTTTGCGGACAAGCAAATCTCCATTATTGCCAGAATCTTTAATAATTTTTATCGCAGTTGGAATTATAAACGCTCCGCTTTGGCGAGTTAGTCGTTCATTGCTATGCGCTGAAACAACAAAGCTGTTGCTCTGAATAACTTGAATGAACCTTTTATAGTCATTTTCTTTTAATGAATTCTCTTCATCTACTTTAACGATTCCCTTTCTGCAAAGCTTTTCTAATAGCCCGCCCACTGTGAGATCTTCGGTGAAATCAATAAACGGCAGTGCACATGCAATTCGAACCTCTAATTCTGTCAATCGGTGCCCATAACTATATTGGTATGCAATCTTTCCATCGCGAGGAATATACTTCCCACGACCATCTTTTCCTTGTATATATTCCTCACAGCTTTCGGTTGCAAAATACAGTGCGACCAATGGATTCAGTGTTACGTCGAGTAAGCGTGTCCCAAGTCCATAGTGCTGTAGCTTTGTGAGAATTTCAAAATCCGTTGTGCATTCCCGGAAATCGTATGGGCGCTGGCGAATAGCTGACTCTATAGAATCAAATTCATATGCCAAAGCGTCTTTTCTGAATACATTAGGGCACATTCCCCATGACGAGTTTTTTTGACCTCGAAAAAACCAATATGAGGATAGAGAGTATTCCGATATTTTTGCATTTCGCATATCAAAGATTGCTTTTATGTAACTACTGACGGAATTTATTTTATGAGGAATTGCGGTGTTTTCCACTTTTACTACCTCCGTACATAAAATGATGCTTTATAAACGATAATTTAGCGGCTTAAATGTCAAGGTTGGAAATGTCTATCTCACCAGACATCAGCTGCGGCAATAATGTATCTCGTAAATCTGCAAGATGGGCAGTCTCAGTTTGTTTCTGAGAGATCATTTCAAACATTGGAGTCACAATCTCATGGAAACGAGTGAGTATATCCTTTGGAGGAATCAAAACAGAGGTATTCTTGAAATCTGTCTTATTAAATTTGGGCTGAGCAGATCCTCCTTTTATTCCCTGTATGAGTGCTTGCCCTTGGTGATACTTAAACCAAATATAAAGATAGTAGCGTAAATGGGCATCTTCTGGTCTAAGCATAATAATGTTATTTCCGAGGGTCATGCGACCATTCAGCTTCGGGCAGAGGAATACACTTCCCACATCACCAACATTGGAAATGATAATCTCCCCGCCATATAGGGTGGATTTGGATAAGAACTCATAGGAATGCTGGTCAACAAAGACACCAAAGGAACCCGACTTCAAATCGGTGTTTCTGATGAAGTAAGCATAGTTTGGCTCTTGATATAAGCTGACATTAGCTTTTAAAGATGCAAAGCTGCCATTGGCCACATAGTCGGTTACAAGCATAGGCAAACTGCCGACCTTAACAACTGCGAAGTCCTCTGGTATTTCTCCAAACTCAGAGTTTACACGAGGGCTGTTAGGAGATAAGGAAAATGTAGAAAACCAAGAGCGAAATAACCCAACAGCTTGCTGCTCTAAATTATCGTTTATCTTATTGTTAAGCGCAATTTTTTCATCAAGCTCTGCAAGAAATGCCCCGATGCGTCTCTGCTCATCCAGACCCGGCACTGACAATTCAAGCTCTTCGAGGACACTTTGTTGAACTCGCTGCCTTCCAGAAGAGCCGACCATAGACTTTATTGCTACGTTGCGGAAAGTCGGGTTTATTGCTGTGTAATAAACAAATTGCGGATCGCTTATTCCTGCTTTTGCTCGCATCACAATGAACTCCGTTGAGCCAAAGCCAATTTCGCCATCATCAAGCATATCAACATAAGCGGTTTTTCCGTTTTCAAGGCATGGCGTGATTCTTGCCATAACGGTATCCCCGTTGCAAAACTTAGCGCCGCCGTTAAACTCAGCTTTTTCTGTCTCTGGAATTTTTTTCGTGAACGGCTTTAACTTATCCATTGCAACCTTTGTTGTAATAGCGCCCTTTTTGAGATTCAAGCGAGGATTAAAGTCAATAAAGTCGGCAGCGCGGATTGTCCTCCATTCAGACATCATACCCAATCGCCCCCAGTCGTTCCCTAATTTGCGCTTCCAGCTCATGCGACTTAGCGAAAAGCTCAGACAGTTCAGCGGTCAATCGCCCCATCTTCTCTTCAAACGGTTCTCCGTCATCTTCCTGCTCCTCAATTCCGACATAGCGTCCCGGCGTGAGAATGTAATCCTGCTTTGCAATGTCCTGCGTAGTAACAACCGCACAGAAACCCTTTTCGTCTTCAAGCGTTCCAGCAACGAAGGCATTGTAGGTGTCAGCGATTTTCTTGATGTCTTCATCTGTCAGCTCGCGCAGTTTCCGCGTGACCATCGTGCCGAGCTTTCGTGCGTCGATGAACAGCGTCTTGCCTTTTTGCTTTTTGTTCTTTGCAAGGAACCAGAGCGACACGGGAATTTGTGTCGTGTAGAAAAGCTGTGTCGGCATTGCGACGATGCAGTCCACAAGGTCAGCATTGATAATGTTCTTGCGGATTTCGCCTTCGCCGCCGGACTGCGAGGAAAGCGAACCGTTTGCAAGCACCATGCCGATACGACCATTCGGCGCAAGATGCCAAATCATGTGCTGCAACCACGCAAAGTTTGCATTGCCAGCAGGAGGTGTACCATACTGCCAGCGGACATCATCCACGAGCTTATCTGCACCCCAGCCAGAAAGATTGAAAGGGGGATTCGCCATAATGAAATCCGCTTTGAGCTGAGGGTGGCAGTCGTTGAAGAACGTATCGGCATTGAACTTGCCGAGGTCAGCCTCAATACCGCGAATGGCAAGGTTCATCTGCGCCATTTTCCATGTAGTCGGGTTGGAGTCCTGACCAAAGACGGAAATCTTGTTGATATTGCCACCGTGGTTTTCGATGAATTTTGCAGACTGGACGAACATGCCGCCGGAGCCGCAGCACGGGTCTAAAACCCTTACGGGATTGATACAAAAACACCCCGGAAATCCCTTAAAATCAAGGGCTTTCCGGGGTGTCTGATGCTTATGGAGTTGCCTGTGATGCCACTCATGCTGCGATGCCATTCAGGTGGTTGCACTCGCAAATGTTACTTTCGGTTTCGTTTGAGAATGGTCGAGCATTTGAGGGTGCAAGGGCACAAGCGGATAGGCAACCACTATTTACGGATGGAATACTGGTCATCATATAAAACAAGGAGCGATCATTGCTTTCGCGTAGAATAATTGTCCAGATGCTTTCCGACATGGCCAATAATGATTTTTTGTGATACGTCATCGTATGCAAAATAGACACGAACAAAATCTGGATCAGATTCCTTGTTACCATTTGCAACGTGCGGTTCAATTTTGATCTCATGACCTTGATAAGTATCGTCACGCAGCGTCATCAAATCCTTGTCTTTTCTGGTCATCTTTCCTTCGCCACGCTTAAGATCCCAGCTTGTCTTTTCTTTATATGCTGCCTCAATATCAGCGGTTCCTTCGCGATACAGATCCGGAAGATATGTCGCCATCAAATAAAAGCATTCCCAAAGAATACCAGTTTTTGTGGAGCAATTTTTGAGTGACTTTAGCCCCCGTTCTGTGAAATCCAACCTGTCTTGAAATACCGTTCTGAAATATTGGCCAATATCTATTGGTGACTGGGGCAAAGCTGCAATATTACGCACAGCATTGAGTGAATCCAATTGATCTTGCGCAGTTTTGTATATATGCTCGATGGATTCAACCTTGTTTACCAGTTTCCAGTTTTCCTGCTTTTGTTCATCAATCTGTGCCTGTAATTTATCGATTTGAGCCCGCTGATCATTATCGATTTCGTTTGCAATTCGTATAAGCTCATCCTGTTCCTGAAGTTGTTCCTGTAGTTCCGCGTTTGTAATGTCTTTCTCATCTGACTTAAGCTTTGCCGTTTCTATCCTCCTCTTTAGTTCTTCTATACGGCTTTTTCGATACATCTCCTTACAATCACTCATGCGGAACATTTCACGGACATCATAATATTTGATATCAGTAGAGAACGCCCGACGCAATATGTTAACAACTTCACTTTCGCCAAGTTGTTCTGCTTGATACGCAGAAATAAAGCGGCACTTAGTCGGTGCGCTTGTCGGCCAATAGATCATTATCTGTCCGGGACGGCAGCGTAAATCACTTGAGATAAAATAGTTTATCTCATCAAGGGCACCTATTGTGGTGGGGCAGTAGACTACGGCATTTCCCATAACATTTTTTGCTATGCTTTCGGGATTGACGGAGTATTCGATCTCCTCTTCTTCCGTAGAAAAAGGTGCAACGAGAATGAACGGTATTTCTCTTCCTTCTTTTTCAACTTTCTCAGCAAAGTTCATGCCAGAACCAACTTCAATCTTTTGAGAATGGGCAGATAGCTTTGCATTACCACAAAGGCAACTCACTTTTTTGCTAAAGAGCAGACTTTTAATAAAACCGGGAACATTAGCAGTGGGAGAATTAGCTATCGTGCCAATGAAGCCCGCTTTATCCCTATAATATAGAACGTAAGAAATAGTCGCTTTTGTCGCAGTTATCTGCTCAAAGCCTACCTCTGTTGTCCAAATACGAGGTGCTTCCTCAATGGCTCTTTCATCTGGAGTATCTTGAACTTGGTACTCGTCAATTTTGCATGCCCAGTAAAGGAGATTATTCTCGATGTAAGAAGTCGAGCTTGCTTCAACCTTGCAGTCATCGGTTTGAAATTCACCATATCTACGAAGCTGCTGCCAGTTCCATTTGGCTACAGATTGCCCATATTTATAATATAGCCAATTGTATAAACCCCGTATTATCTCTTCGAAAACTGATACCCCTTGATTCGACGCTTCGATGTCAAAATGAGCTTTGTAGAAAACGCGTGCAGAAAGGTCGAGCATAATGTTCCTCCTTACATCTTATAGTAGCAAGAGTTATTCATTTGCATATGCGCCACAAACGAAAGCTGATAATGGTCACATGCCATTGTACTGCATTGCCAATTGTCTGAACGAAGAGTTGACCATGACCTGTTTCGATGGGATAAATAGATATCGCCATTCCTTATAGCCGTTTGCTCTGCCCCAGCGGGAAGCTACCTCACAATACTGAATACCGCGTTTCTTCTTAGCTATGACGTCTGGGTCATTCAGCTTATCTTCGCCTTTGACCTCGACGAGATAGATGGTATCTTCGGTTTCAACCACAAAGTCCGGTTCATAGCTATGACCATGATTGTAGGTGATATTGAATTCTTGCGGGGCAGGTCGGAGCCAGTTCTGTACATCGGGATCGTATTCCAGCACACGCGCCAGAAGCAATTCAGGATGACTGTCAAACTTTGCTCTGTCGAACACCCCTTTTTTGATCCCGTCAAAAAGCACCGATGTGATTTTTTCCGAGTAGGCAGAAAATAGGTTTACACGCTCAACATAGCCATAAGATTGCTGCAGGTTGTAGTTTCGTGTGCCCACCACTTCTTCCTGGAGGAATCCATTCTCACAGTAGAAGTGTTGAAGCATTTGTTTGTAGATCTTGTTTCCAATGTCACGCTTGTACATCATAACGATATTCTGCATGCCATTTTCATCATATTTCGTTGCATAGTGGTCGCAAACCTGCGTGATCAACTTGAACAGCAGCTTGGAGCACTTTTCATAATCAATTTCTGGCTTTTTACGAAGCTGTTCCAGAATGACTTTTTTAGGATTATATCCATCGAAATCGATGGCTTCACCCTTAATGCGTTGTCTATCCTGCATATCCTCCAAATTCTGCAAAAGAAGCTCATTCTTGATAGGCACATGGGTGAATTCAGCCATATCGAGGTCGAAATCCAAGAATACATATTCTTCGACGCCTGCGTCAGTAACTTTGATGCGCGGGATTGGGATGAATTTACTGACGACGGCGCGATGGGTTTCTTCTGTCTGGTGCAACAACCACGCAGCCAGAGGTAGTTCGTTCTCCCTAAAGACTTCACCCAAATCACGATCTTCAGAAACCTTCTCCTTGACCGTTTCAACAATCTGCTGCGCCTGAACCGGCGTAACGGTATGGGCAGGCGTGCGTTGAATGTGGCGCGAAACTTCGTTGGTGATGATTTCAGATGCTTTCTTTAGCAAAGCATCCGCAGCATCACTTTTGGGTATTTGAGTTTGCTCGTATGCTTCCGCAAGATCAGGCTCAGATTCGGTTTCGATGGTCAACTGTGTATAGGTAATCTTTTCTGGAGCAATTTCCTCAACCTTAATTACATTACCGGCCTTGAAGATGGAGTCGCCCTTCTGTGCTTCGGCAAGAATATCATTGAATTTATCATGGGCAGTCAGCATGACTGCATCCACATCTCTGTCCCCAGTGCGCTCACCATACGGTAAACGCAAGCCTCTGCCGACCATCTGTTCACGCAGAATTTTGGATGCAGCGGTACGGAGCGGCACGATGGTATAGAGATTGTTGACATCCCAGCCCTCTTTCAGCATATTGACATGGATAACGATCTCGACCGGGTTATCCGGGTTCTCCACATCAAGGAGCAGACGGGTATTTGCCTCAGTTTCGGAACCTTTCTGCTTGGAATGGACAATGATAGTCTTATCACGATATGCGCCGTTGCGGAATTCATCGGATCTGATAAAACTTTCCACCCACGCTGCGTGGTCGGTATCCTTGCACACAACAAGCATAAACGGCTTCACGAGGTGTTTACCGTGATTGGTGGCATAGACCTCCAGCTTGCGTTTTGTGCTTTCGTGACAGGTGATGCCGTCCAAGAGCATCATTTTGTCGAGCTGTTCATCACCGAAATTATAAAAATCGATGTCGGAGCGGGTGACCGCAAACGGGGTGCGGGTATAGCCATCCTCGATAGCCTTGGACAGCGGATACTCAAATACCACATTTTTGAACGACACCTGCTTTGTACCCTTGGTTACAAGCGGCGTGGCTGTCAGTTCCAACCCCAGCAGCGGATTCAGTTCATTAAGGGCCTGCGCGCCTTTCTCTGCACGATAATGGTGCGACTCATCCATAATAAGCACCAGATCCGGCAGGTTGGAAAGGTACTGGTAGAACGAGTCGCCAATCAACTCGTTCACTTTTTTCATGTTCGCACCTTCCTTGTTGAACTTATCGATATTGTAGACAAAAATGCGAACATCTGATTCAAACATGGAAATTGTCTTTCCACGATAATCATCGTCTGTGACAATCTGCGGAGGCGTGCTAAAACAACCGAGTCCCCGGAACACATACTTCCCGCTATTGCAATCGCTCAAATCTTTCTTCAGCTTATCGTAAATCGTAGTGTTCGGAGCCACGACAAAGAAGTTCTTGATGCCATGCTGGGTATAAAGATAGGCAATGAATGCACCCATCAGTCTTGTCTTGCCAACGCCAGTAGCGAGAGCAAAGGTCAGCGACATGAAATCACGCTCAAAATCGGAACAAATCGGATACATTGCGTGGACAGCGCCCAGAGCTGCTTTCAAATTCATGCCCTTGCGGAGCTGCACAGTATTTGTGATTTCTTCCAGAATTTTGAGAGACCGCTCCTGCGGTTTGCGCAGGGACATTACGCCGCTGATATAATCAGTGGTGTATTGAGGAAAATAGTTATTCATAGCAATCCTCCTCACCGTACTCATCGTCATATACCGGCGGATGCACGATGTTCAGGTTGTAGTCCGTCTTACCGAACTCACAGCGAGTCAGAAGCATCTGCGGAATTTTCTTGATGGTGATATTGCCGTATGCCTTGTCCAGCCCGCTGTCAAAAGAACGACAGGCAATTATGAGGTATTCCCCATCTTCCATGGTATCCTTGATGGAGTCCAGATAGGCGCTGTTCAGATGGCGGGTGGTTACAAAGAGATAGCTGTTCTCGTTGCCCACAGACTGCTTCCAGAATAGGCTGCTGTCCGGCTGATAGCGGAAACCTTCATGCAGAGCCACAGCAGCCGCCAGCATATCCGCGTCATACGTTTCATTGATAACATACTCATCAAAGGGGTCTTTGTTGATGAGCGTAGGCGCAACCTCATAGAAGCGATAACCACCACCGCCCTGCCAGCTCTGTGCCTTCGTGATGCCGCCGGGATCTTGTCCGGCGATGACCTTGTCCAGACGCACCTTGCAGTGCGTGTAGGCATGGTCACCCATTTCCACACCAATCCAGCGCCGTCCCATTTTCTGTGCGACAGCGGCAGTGGTGCCGGAACCGAGGAAGGAGTCAAGTACAAGGTCATCAGGGTTGGTGGCAATGTGAATTATGCGTTGAATTAGGCGTTCAGGTTTTGGGGTGTCGAATACATTAGCAGTGCCAAAAATTGCAATAATCTCCTTCTTGGCTTCTTGATTATGACCGACTTCTTTGTTAGTCCACCAAGTCCACGGAATCACTCCTTCGTGTTCAGATAAAAATGTTTTACGCCGGGGCATTGCGCATCCATCAGCACCAAACCAAATACGGTTATCTGCAACCTGTTGCAAATATACTTCCTCAACATTTTTCCAGCACTTACCTTCAGGAGGAACAAATTTTACACCTCCAGGTGTTGTTATTTCGTACATCTGATTGGGTCGGTAACCTTGTGCAGTATAGTCAGCTGAAGTCCATGCCCCTCTGGGATCGTTGTCGGGATTCTTATAGTTTGATGCTTGCTCATCACTCAGAGGTAGTTTGTTTCGACTTTCCTTAAATTGTTCTTTACTTTTTACATAGAGAAGAATGTACTCGTGCCCATCACTTATCACTGCACGCATATCAGGTGAGGTGCGTTTTTGCCAGACCATAGAGGAAACAAAATGGTCTCTTCCAAACAACTCGTCACAAAGTACCTTCATATATGCCTGCTCATCATCATCAATACTAATCCAAAGGCTTCCATCTTCTGACAGCAGTCTCCACAGGATTTCCAGTCGTGGCCGCATCAGATTTAACCATTGGCTATGCTCCAGATTATCATCATAATGTTCAAACGCCGAACCAGTATTGTACGGCGGATCAATATAAATGCACTTCACCTGCCCGGCGTATTTGCTTTCCAGTGCTTTCAAGGCGAGCAGATTATCCCCATGAATCAGCATATTTCCGGTGTCCGGGTCGGCAGCAGTATTGGAGAGATCTGTGTTTTCAATCAGTAACCGGGGCTCGATGCGGATAGGCTCGTCCTTTCCGCACCATGTCAGTTCCAACTTGTTAGCCATCTTACGATATCCTTTCTCGCGTGCATCATGCGGTTATTGTAAGTTTTTGTGAAAGCACCTTATTCATCGACAGTTTCCATAATATCTTCAAGATGACAATCCATTGCTTCACATATCCGTAAAAGGACATCCGTAGTGATGTTGTCACCTTTACCCAGTTTTGCGATAGACGCTGAACTAATTCCAGCTTTTACCTTGAGGTCGCTTTTTTTCATGTTTTTGTCGATAAGCATCTTCCACAGTTTATTGTAGCTGATACGCATTTTTGTTACTCCTTTACTGATTTCCCATCATCATGTCATAGTGCTGCTTTTGCTCCATGGCATCAAATATCATTTCAAAAATTCTCCGGCACTCTTCGGCGTTTAGGCAATCTTCGACAAAGTCCATACCGTCGCTCATGCCAATGGAACTGGCATTGATGTAGGACAGCATTGCAGATGCAAGTTGGAATTTCTCTTCGTCATCATTGCCGTCAGCATCTTTGAAGCGCCCCTCGGCTTTACCTTGAACCAGAATCACCTCGCGTAGCTTAGATCCCTCATAGCCACAAAGCTGAAGGAAATAGTACTCGAGAATACGGCGGATCACATTCATTAGAGGAACAGCCGATTTGACCTCTTTATATTCGTCCCAAAGCGCCGCATAAGTGTTCTTTACAGGGTTTACATTCATTCGTTCAGTCGGGGCATTCGGATTAACATCATCACACAGTCTGATGGTGGACTTTGTTCCGATTTTTCGAATCAGATAGAATGATGCATAATCGTACTTTGACACATAGCTGTACGAAACTTCCCTGTGAAAGTAGGCATTATGGGTTAGTATGAAAATCTGCTTAATGAAGTTCCCTTCAGCCATGCGGTTCCGGTTGTCAGCATTGTTCCTGCAGATCTCAATCATCTGCCGGACGATGGTGCTAACAATAAACAGAGAACCGCTGTCCATGCTGGAAACGGGATCATCAATGACAACGATTTTCTCTCGGATTTCTCCTTCAGCAGAATCGCTGCCAAGCACCAAATGATAGAAGTACAAAAACGCAATAAAGTTTTTTTCGCCTTCACTCAAATTATCAGCTATGGAACCATCTGGGCGACGCACTTCGTATACATTATCAACACCGCGCTTAGGTTGTAGGCTGAAGCCACGCATGCCCGAATCCCGCAGCATCTGGTTGATACTGTCCTTGGCTGTATCAGTTTCAACGGTGCTACCGCGCAAGGCTTTCAGCTGCTTTTCAATATCAGCAAGCATACGGGTATAGGATTGGATTTCCTTTTCAAGGACATCCAGCTGATTCTGGATAACAGAATCGTTCCTTCTGTAGGCTACGATAACATCCTTCAGCAAGAAAGCCAACACGCCAAACACAGCATCTGTGCATTCCGTGCGTTTTGCAGGGCCAGCGGCCACAATAGCATTGTTGGCATCAATCATTGCATTGAATCCGCTAATAATGTCAGCCAGTTCTTCCAAAATAGGTTGAACTGCCTTAATCGATACAGTCGAAGCAGGGTTCTCTTCCTTTGATTTGATAACCTCAATATTCGCTTGAATGGCTGCTTTAAGCACAGCTATTTTATCCGTATAGGGCTTGGGGTCAATCTTCGGATATAGTTCCGCAGGAATCGCCTGCAGAGGAACAAACAAGTCATTTGCAGCTTTCTTATAGCGAGTCAAGAACCCACTCAAGAGACGCAAATTGTCCTGATATCGATTATCAAAGCTGGCAATAAAGGTTTGCTCAAAATCCACAGCCAATCTTTCACCGCAATACGGGCAACGGTCACCTGCTTCGTGGGCATACAAATCGTGGCCCTGTCTCATCCATTCCGTAGCGCCTATATCACGGAGGAAACCAGCCAATTCGGTATCTGCGCTGTTCACAATTGGTTTGGAGAGAATCTCACTGCCTGCGACTGTGTCCATAATCGCAGGATCGGGAATAGTTGTAAATCTCTGATAATGCCTTGCCGTTTCAGAAAACGCAGAATCATAAATTCGGCGCAGTTCATCAAGACTCATATCGGCAGGTGCATGCTTCAAAATTTCTCGGACAAAAGGATCGGACTTTCCTTTTTTGTCCATCGTTCCCGGAAATTCATCGCGGAACTCTTTGCCACGCTTCCAGCATTCCTGCAGGAATTCTTTATGAAGATTCGCTTTGCTATCAAGAAGTGTTTTTTGGCGTCCAGCGGCTTCGCTCGACATTCTCTTAATCCTTGTGCGTTCCTCAGTCACTTTCTCAATCTGAGCCTGCACCTCGGCATTTTTTGCGTTGAGCGTAAACACACCACGCATATTGCGATAGCTATGGAAATTCTCATCAATGAAGTCCTGATTATAGACCAGCGGCAAATAATCCGCAGATGTTCTGCCCGGAGTATAAATGATGCCTGCGCCACCTTTGATAGCCTTGGCAATCGTAGATTTTCCAGCGCCATTGTTTCCAAAGAAGAAGTTCACATAGGTAGGCTCAATATAGGCATGGCTGTCCTTATAGCTTGCATCTGACAGATCAATACGGATAATTTCGGATGGGATTTTACCAGCCATTGAGACACCTCCTTATATGGGCATTGGAATACCCAGAATACCTGCTTCCCTGAATGCTTCAAATACATTCACTTTGCGCACTGACCAAGCACTGTGGTTCAAATCCGTAATTGCGCAGTCTATATTTAGCCCGAAAAACATTGCATTACGTTTGTCGCACAGTTTGATCTGCTGGATCGGCGCAATCGGCTTGAATGCTATTTTTATGTTCTTACCAGCCTTCATCACTTTCTGGATATAGCACAGCATACAGTACTGGTCGGGAGAAGTTATACCTTTCATAGCTGTGTTTTCTCGACAAATGATTGCCGGAAAGCGTTTCAATTCTGCAATGCCTTCTTCTGTGAGAGTGGAGCATCTTTCATAGATCTCCGGTGGAACAATGTTCTGTATCAAAGCACTATTTGAGCTTACGCTTACGACACCTGTGCTAAATACATCTTCTTCGCAAGTAACAATTAACTGATAGTACTCCTTGCTAAAGGATTGTATGGCAATCATCATTTCTGCCGGAGAGTCAGTTACCTGGGGAAAGTTGATATTGTATGTGAAGTTTACTGTGGCTCCCGGCTGATTAGATACAGAAACATTGTTTGTGCCGGTCTGCTGCAATGAAGGCACAGTCGGGGAGTCGGTATTTCTAATAGACAGATTGTTGTTCATAGCATATCGCCTCAAAAGTTAAAGTTCATTGTTCCGTTATTCGTCAGATTGAAGTTTTTCTCCCCATTCTGGATGACGTTAATCTGCTGCTGAATAACTGTTACTTTTTGTTCGTTTGTAGCTGAACCTGATGGCATTTCGCCATCCACGACCTCTGCTTCTACAGGCTCGGTGTCATCATCGGATGACGCCGAGCTTTTCCTTTTTGACCCAGCGGCCTCGACAAGAATTGTGCGAAACAACTCTGCCAAAAGATGACCAGCATTGAAATTGTCAATACCAGGCAGATGCTCACTGAAGACATCGCACAAGTTATCAAGAGTTTCCTCCGGAAAATCTTCTATGTACTGAACAAAGTTTTCGGACTCTTTGCAAACATTCAGCTTTCTGGCTATCCGAGAAATCCCTGTGTGCCCATTGAAATAGGAACGATAGGTAGATTCGGACTGTTCTTCCAAAACGCTTTGTCCATCTTCCGTAGCAACGATATCAAAAAGCGTTTTCACAAATGCCGCCTGCGAACTGGCTCCACCGATAACTGGATAAAGTAACTGGACAAACTCCGTAAATACCATACAAATTCCATCTCCTCTGAAGCCTATCAAAACCTATCAATAGCTATCGAGTCCTATCAACCAGTTTTTCTATAATGAGGACGGAAGCTGATAGGAAAGTAACTTCCAGACAGGGCAAATGTCTGTGCAAGCAGCCTCAGTTGCAGTATATCACAAATTCGCAAACTTTTCCACTCCTTCTGCAAATTCTGTATTTGCTTTCGCGGATTTGAAGTCGCAATCGTGAATTTGCCCTTTCGCACCGCTTGATACCGCACCAATTGATCACTGGTGGCTCAACGGAGTCAAGCGGACAAGTGAACATCGTAGCTGCCTATTGAGCGGGTGTGCTGCATTCCGAAACGGAGAAATTCGTTTGGACTGCGGTTGGTTTCGCATACCCATATGCAGCTTTCAGCAATTCCTCCGTTTCGAGAAATCGACAATCGGAGGAATTCTTATGACAACCAATGGAAACCGCATTCCCTTCATCCCCAAGCAGACCCCCGACTTTAAGCCCATGCGGTACTACTACTGCGAAACCGACACCTCCGCGAAGTCTGTTACCCGCAGCACCTTCCTTCGCCTGCTGGAACCGCAGCCCTATCCTATGGCGCAGGTGAACATCGATCTCGATGGCGGATATGCCTACCTGTTCCCTTACTGCCCGGAGCGTGCGGAAAGCTTCATCCAGCTGAACCGGGAGGTGGCCGCTGTCTATAAGCGCCACTATCGTGAACAGCAGGCATTCCGTACCGGTAAGCGTCAGAATGATCTTCATCTTGACCAGCCGTTGAACGAGGACGGATTGACCTTTGGCGATACCCTTGCAGATGCCGATACCCCCGAAGACCTCCTCATGACCCGGGAGCGCTTCATCGGCCACCGTGCTGCCTTCGATGCGTTGACCGACGCAGACCGCGATGTGCTGCTGGGCTACCTGCGTGCAGGCTGTAACGCCCGTGAGCTGGCCCGCCGTCTGGGCAAAGATCACTCCGGCGTTATGAAGCTGGTGAAGCGTGCCGCTGCCCGGCTTCAGAAAAATATCGAAAGAAATTCCTGATTCCATGTCCACATCCCGCTGCGGTCTGTCCGAACAGGCAGATGTAAGGACGCAACAGCGCCGGAACGGAGGTGGAAATCATGGCCAAGCACAATCGCATTCCCGAACACCAGCGTCAACTTTTGAGAGGAGGTCACCCGTATGTCCCGCATGAACGAACTGTCCTGCTGCATAGCCAACCTTAAGGCAGCCGCCGCCGCGTTGCTGTCGGTCGCGGAAACCCTGACCACCCTGTACTCCGGCGAGGAAACCGCCGAGGAGAAGCCTGCGCCCAAGCCCATCACCAAAGAGGAGGTGCGGGCAGAACTGGCGTCCAAGACCGCCGCCGGTTACGGCGCACAGGTACGCGCCCTGCTCAAGCGGTTCGGTGCAGCGCAGCTGTCGGCTGTTGAACCCGATCACTATCCTGCGCTTCTCCTGCAGGCACAGGCCATCGGAAGCGAGGTGGACACAGATGGCTAATCACGCAACCCTGTCCGCCTCCTCCAGCCACCGCTGGATGAACTGTCCGCCCTCGGTCAGGCTGACGGAGCACATCGCCGACAACGGCAGTGTCTATGCTGCCGAGGGCAGTGAAGCCCATGCGCTGTGCGAGTACAAGCTCCGGCGGCTACTGGGCATAGATGCAGATAACCCGCTGGACGGCCCCGGCGGCCTGCAGTACTACGACAGCACCATGGAGGACGCCGCCAACGGCTATGCGGCCTACGTCATGGAGTTGCTCGAGGACATCAGGCAGACCTGTGCTGACCCCATCGTCATGGTGGAACAGAATCTGGACTACTCCCGCTGGGTGAAGGACGGCTACGGCACAGGCGACGCGGTCATCGTTGCGGACGGCACGCTCCATGTGGTTGATTTTAAGTACGGAACCGGGGTGCCCGTTTCGGCAGAAGGCAACAGTCAAATGCGCCTTTACGCCCTCGGCGCGCTCGATATGTTCGGCGAACTGTACGACATCGACACGGTGGTCATGACGATCTACCAGCCCCGACTCGCCAGCATCAGTACGGACACGATTTCCAAGACCGACTTGCTGGATTGGGCAGAGAACACGCTTCGCCCGCTGGCCGATCAAGCCTACAAGGGCGAAGGCGACCTGAACGCCGGAAGCTGGTGCCGATTCTGCAAGCTGCGCAATACCTGCCGGAAACGGGCAGAAGCCAACCTTGCCATGGCACAGCACGATTTCAAACTGCCACCCACGCTGTCCGACGAAGAGATCGCCGTGATCCTCGATAAGCTGGACGACCTGATCAGCTGGGCAGGCGACGTCAAGGAATACGCCCTGAACGCAGCCCTTCACGGCACACGCTTCCACGGTTGGAAGCTGGTCGAAGGCAGGTCGAACCGCAGGTATACCGACGAAACCGCCGTGGCACAGATCGTCAGCGGCACCGGCCACGACCCCTACGAGCACAAGCTGCTCGGCATCACCGCTATGGAAAAGCTGCTCGGAAAGAAGCAGTTTGCCACATTGCTCTCCGATCTGGTGGAGCGCCCGCAAGGTAAGCCTGTGCTCGTCCCCGCCAGCGACAAAAGACCCGAAATGACAAACGCGAAGAACGACTTCGCCAACAATTGATTGGAGGTACATCTGTATGGCTAAGAATATCAATCCCACCAAGGTTATCACCGGCAAGGACACCCGTTGGAGCTACTGCAACGTCTGGGACGCCAAGAGCATCAATGGCGGCACTCCGAAATTCTCCGTTTCCCTGATTATCCCCAAATCCGACGAAGCGACCGTTCGCAAGATCAAGGCTGCCATCGATGCCGCTTATCATGACGGCGAGAGCAAGCTGCGCGGTAACGGCAAGACCGTGCCCCCGCTGGTGGCCATCAAGACCCCCCTGCGCGACGGCGACACGGAGCGCCCCGACGATCTGGCCTACAAGAACGCTTACTTCGTCAACGCGAACTCTGCCACCGCGCCGGGTGTGGTAGATGCGGACTGCAATCCCATCCTGACCCGCAGCGAGGTTTACTCCGGCGTGTACGGTCGCGCCAGCATTTCCTTCTACGCCTTCAACTCAAACGGCAATCGCGGCATCGCCTGCGGGCTCAACAACCTGCAGAAGATTCGTGACGGCGAACCTCTGGGCGGCAGGGCTTCTGCGGAGAGCGACTTCGCGGATGATGACGAGGACTTCCTGTCCTAACGGAGGTGAGCGCCATGACGGAATTTGAACACATGATGCTGCTCGTGTGCTTCTCGGCGACGATTGGAACCTTTATCGGTACGTTCCTCGGTCTCCTGATCAACCTTATCGGCGATCTGGTCTCGAAGCACCGTGCCAAGAAGCGCAGGCTCAAGGAAAACAACGACAAGTAACCCATTGGGGCGGCGGTGCTACATCGCCGCCCTTTTCGTAGGAGGTGCCAAATGAAAACATTATCTCTCGACTTGGAAACATACAGCAGCGTCGATCTGGGAAAATCCTCGGTCTATCGCTATGTGGAAAGCCCCGACTTCGATATCCTGCTGCTTGGCTTCAGCGCTGACGGCAGCCCGGTACAGGTGGTCGATCTGGCACAGGGTGAGCAGATTCCGCCTGAGGTGGTCGATGCGCTGACGGACGATGCCGTAAGCAAGTGGGCTTTCAACGCGTCCTTTGAACGGGTCTGCCTGTCGGAATGGCTGCGTCGGCACGGATACCCGCTGCGCAATGACTATTATTCTGTTCCTGACGATCCCTGCATGGGCTACCTTGACCCGACTGGCTGGCATTGCACCATGATTTGGGCGGCCTACCTTGGCCTGCCGCTGTCCCTGAAGGACGCGGGCTCCGCACTGGGGCTGGATAAGCAGAAGCTCACGGAAGGCAAAGACCTCATCAAATATTTCTGTGTGCCGGGCAAGGACGGACAGCGGCATCTACCCGCCGACGCGCCCGACAAATGGGCGACGTTCAAAGCCTACAACCTACGCGACGTGGAAACCGAAATGTCCATTCAGGAGCGGCTGCGGAAATATCCTGTGCTGGACGCCGTGTGGGATCAATACCACCTCGACCAGCAGATCAACGACCGGGGTATCGCCGTGGACATGACCTTGGTACACAGCGCCATCGCCATCGACGAGCGCTCCCATGAAGAACTAACCGCCAAGCTGCAGGAATTGACCATGCTGGAAAACCCGAACTCCGTCCAGCAGATGAAGGACTGGCTTGCCGAGAACGGGCTGGAAACGGAAACGCTCGGCAAAAAGCAGGTCGCCGAACTGCTCAAGACCGCCCCGGAACCGCTGCAGCCTGTGCTTGTGCTCCGGCAGCAGCTGGCGAAGAGCTCCGTCAAAAAGTATCAAGCCATGGAAGCGACGGTCTGTGCTGACGGGCGTGTACGCGGGTGCTTTCAGTTTTACGGTGCTCGAACCGGGCGCTGGGCTGGCCGGAATATTCAGTTGCAAAACCTGCCCCAGAACAAGATGCCCGATCTGGAACAGGCGCGTGCCATTGTCCGCGCCGGAGACTATGACGCGGTGCGTATGCTCTACGATTCCACCCCGGATGTGCTTTCTCAGCTGATCCGCACGGCTTTTGTGGCGCGGCACGGCTGTACCTTTTTCGTCGCTGACTTCTCGGCTATCGAAGCCCGTGTGATCGCGTGGCTGGCCGGTGAGGACTGGCGGCAGCAGGTCTTTGCCGAGGGCAAGGATATCTACTGTGCCAGCGCAAGCCAGATGTTCGGCGTGCCGGTCGAAAAGCACGGCATCAATGGTCACCTGCGGCAAAAAGGAAAGATCGCTGAATTGGCGCTTGGCTACGGCGGCTCGGTCGGTGCGCTGAAAGCCATGGGCGCAATCGAAATGGGTTTGCAGGAAGAGAAACTGAAACCGCTGGTGGACGCTTGGCGCACATCAAACCCCATGATCGTAAAGCTCTGGTGGGCTATCGATGACGCGGTCATGACAGCGATCCGCATGAAGTCCTCCACTGAAACACACGGTATCCGATTCACTTGCCAGTCCGGGATGCTGTTTATCACGCTTCCCTCCGGGCGACAGCTGTCCTATGTGAAGCCGCGCATCGGCGAGAACCAATTTGGAAACCCCGCCGCGACTTATATGGGCTTGAGCGCTGCCCGGCAATGGGATCGGCTGGAAAGCTATGGCCCGAAATTCGTGGAGAACATCGTGCAGGCGATCAGCCGTGACATTCTGTGCTACGCCATGCAGACGCTCCGGCACTGCTTTATCGTAGCACACGTCCACGACGAACTGATCATCGAAGCAGACCCCCGTATGTCGCTGGAAGCCGTGTGCGAACAGATGGGCAGAACCCCGCCGTGGGCTCCGGGACTGCAGCTCCGGGCTGACGGTTACGCCACCGATTTCTATAAAAAAGATTGACCTCCCGTGTCCACATTCGCCCTTCGCTTGTCCGAACAGGAAAGCGAAGGGCATTTTGCTCTATCAAACGCACAGGGAGGTTTCCTCGATATGTTTTATGTCAAAACCCAGCTCGATGAGAGCACGACTCTGATGACCGAAATCACCGACGAGAATGTGTTCACCCGCTGCCCCGACTGCGGGCAGGAGGTCGCCGTTGACCTGAACGACATCGTTGACGACGAAGGCCAACTCGACCTGTTCGGTGTGGGTGTCTGCTGCACGGAATGCAGCCGCAAGCGCTGGAACGCCGCCGGTATGGGCGTCAAGCCTAATAGCGCAAAGCATGTGGAAGGTGTGTGAGAAATGAAGCAGTTGATTCCGATGGATGAACACGGCATGTTCGCCGATTACAACGATACCGCGCTGGTTGACAGCCGTTTCGTAGCAGATGCCTTTGAGAAAGGGCACAGAGAAGTGCTTCGCAGTATCGACCAGATTCTTTCCGAAGACTCCGGTTACAGCGCCGAATTCAATCGGTGCAATTTTGCACCGATTACCTATACCGATGTCCGAGGCAGAAAACAGCGCTGCTATGCCATGACCCGCGACGGCTTTACCGCTTTAGTCATGGGTTTCACCGGCAAAAAGGCCGCCAGATTTAAGGAATTCTACATCAAGCGCTTCAACGAAATGGAGCACTTCATCGGTACGCTGATTTCTGCTCGTGAACAGTTCCCCAAGCTGACAGCACAGATCCGGCTGCTTCACCCGGACGCGAAGCCTTACCACTATTCCAACGAGTGTGACATGCTCAACCGCATCGTGATCGGAATGTCGGCAAAGCAGTTCCGGGAAGCACACGGTTTGGAAAAAGGGCAAAGCATCCGCCCATACCTCCGCGACGACCAGATTGCTATGCTCGACCTTTTGCAAACGGTCGATATCGGTCTGCTGCTGGCTGTCCCTGATTATCAGCAGCGCAAGCGCCAGCTGGAATGGTACGCCATGGCCAACGCAGGAAGGTTCGGCACGAATCGGGAATCTGTGGCGCTTTTGATGGAAGGCGGTCTGGACGAATGAAGTTCAACAAGTACAACGAGGAGGGCTACCACGATCCGACCCCTTACGAAGCCTTCACCAGCATCGAAGCGGAGCGGCGTGCTGCACAGCCGCCGCCCTCTTCCGCAAAGCCGTTCCGGCCTATTGTGTTCATCTGCAGTCCCTACGCGGACGACCCGCTGAATAACGAGCGCCGGGCGATTCGGTACTGCCGGTTTGCTGTGCGTCAGGGATATATCCCTATCGCACCGCACATCTTCTTCACCCGATTTCTGGACGACCGAAACCCCAAGGATCGGGAGCTCGGCTTGTTCATGGGACACGTCATGCTGACCAAGTGTGTCGAGCTCTGGGTTTTCGGCGACCGCATCACACCCGGCATGGAACGCGAGATTGCCAAGGCCGGAGAACGCGCCATGCCGATCCGCTACTTCGATGAGGATATGAAGGAGGTTACAAACCAGTGATCACGATCTACTCCTCGGATTCCATAGGCGTCCGGGGCAACTGTTTATATCCGTACCGGCACGAGGTCATGGATGCTGCCGGTCTGCGGGAAGCGGTCAAACACGATTATGTATGCGCCGAGTATAAGAACAGCTACCGCAGCGGCGGCAATTTCATCACGAGCAACTGCCTCGGCATGGACTGCGATAACGACCATACCGACCACGAGCACGAATGGATCACCCCGGACGACGTGCGCCGCAACTTCCCGGATGTGCCGCTGGCGATTCACTTCAGCCGCCATCATATGAAGCCCAAGGATCAGAAATCCGCAAGGCCGCGATTCCATTGCCTGTTCGCCATTGAGCCGACCACGGATGTGAAAGCCTATGCCGATATGAAGGCTCGGCTCAACGCGCTGTTCCCGTACTTCGACGCGCAGGCGCTGGACGGGGCACGCTTCTTCTTCGGCACGGACGACCCGGAGGTCGATTTCTTTCCCGGCACCATCACGCTGAACGAGTGCCTTGAGCGCTACTACCCCGAAGAGGACAGCTTTGCCAATCTGCCGGATGGCACACCCCAAGGCCGCGCCGTGATTCAGGAAGGCAGCCGTAACCGGACGATGTCTGTGTTCGCGGGCAAGATTCTCAAGCGCTACGGTGATAGCGATCAGACCCACGACCTGTTCCTTCAGGAAGCCGCCAAGTGTGACCCGCCGCTGCCGGACGAGGAACTGGCGACGATCTGGCGCAGCGCCCGCAGCTTTTATCAGCGGATCAGAAGCCAGCCTGATTATGTCCCGCCGGAGAAATACAACGCCGATGCCCCGGACGATTTCGCCTTCCGGCCTGCCGACGATACGGACGTTGGCGAAGCCCGTATGCTGGCCGATGTGTTCTATGAGCGTCTGCGATATTCCAGAGCCACCGATTATCTGTGCTATGACGGCATCTGTTGGAACGAGGACATTCCCGGTGCGCACCGCATCGTGCATGAGCTGACCGACCTCCAACTGGCTGAAGCCGAGGAAGCCATGAACGCCGCGTGGCAGGTGCTCTTGAATAACGGCGGTGCGGAGCTGGTCGAAACGCTGTCTGCCAAGAAGGCGCTGGCTGCTATGAGCGAGGATCAGCAGAAGGCTTTCGCATGGTACAACGTGACGAAGCGCTATTACCAGCTCGCCATGTCCTACCGGGCATCCAAGAATATCCGCTATGTGCTGAACGAAGCTCCGGCGTTGCTCTTGATCTCCCCGCAGGAACTGGACGCAGATCCGTTCGCGCTGAATACCCCGGCTGGCACACTTGACCTGCGGCACGGCCTTACCTCCATACGAGACCATCGCCCGGAAGACTATGTAACCAAGGTCACGGCGGTCGCTCCCAGTGACGAAGGCACAGAACTTTGGCAGGACGCGCTGAACACGATCTTCTGCAAGAACCCGGAACTGATCGATTATGTCCAGCTGATTGCCGGTATGTCGCTGGTCGGCAGGGTGTTCTCCGAGACCCTGATCATCGCATACGGCGATGGGCGCAACGGCAAGAGCACATTCTGGAATGTGTTGGCTCGTGTGCTGGGGAGCTACGGCGGGAAGATCTCTGCGGACGCGCTGACGGTCGGCTGCAAGCGTAACGTCAAGCCAGAAATGGCCGAGGCCAAGGGCAAGCGCATGCTGATCGCGTCAGAGCTTGAGGAGGGTATGCGCCTGAACACATCCATTGTCAAACAGCTGTGTTCCACTGACCCCATCGAAGCCGAGAAAAAGTACAAAGACCCATTCCATTTTGAGCCGAGTCACACCCTGATCCTGTACACCAACCACCTGCCGCGTGTCGGCGCTATCGACGACGGCACATGGCGGCGTCTGATCGTGATCCCCTTCGCTGCCAAGATCGAGGGCAAAAGCGACATCAAAAACTATGCCGATTACCTGTTCACCAACGCCGGAGGCGCGATTCTGAAATGGATGATCGAGGGCGCTGTGCGTGTGATCGAGGCTGAATTCAGAATCGACCTGCCGGTATGTGTGCAGGAAGCCATCAAGGCATATCGCGGGGAAAACGACTGGCTGGGGCATTTTCTGACGGATCGCTGCGATATTGGGAAAGAACTGAACGAACAGTCGGGGGCACTTTATACGGCATACCGTCAGTATTGTGCGGAGTGCGGCGAGTATACCCGTTCCACAACCGATTTCTACACGGCGCTGGAGAACGAGGGCTTTGTACGGCAGCGGACGCGCAAGGGCAGTGTGATTCGTGGGCTTATGCTGCGCACCGATGACTTTCTGGATTGACCTATAAATAGGTAGTGTGACGGTCGTTACACTCTCTGCGGGAAGTTCCATATAGGGAAAAAACACAAGGTGAAATTTACCTATAAGGAACTCTTGCGGGAGACTGTCACCGACCGTCACACATGTGGAGGCTGCTATGCGACATAAAGAACATTTTCTCTCGTATCTCAAGAGAAATTACCTGAACGATCACGGTTACCGTGGCACACTAACCCGGTCATTGATGGAAGACCCGTATATAAAATGCAATCTTTGCAATCATACCCGGACACTGAAACGCCTTAAGGCAATAGGCGCATCTGACGGATGCATCAAAGCCTATTTGGAATGCTGGGAGGAATACCAGAAATGCGAGAACGAGATATAGAAAAACGACTGGTCGATGCTGTCCGAAAACGCCGTGGCCTGTGTCCCAAGTGGGTCAGTCCCGGTCTTGCCGGTGTGCCAGACCGCATCATCCTGATGCCCGGCGGGCATGTAGCCTTCGCAGAATTGAAAGCCCCCGGCAAAAAGCCGCGCCCGCTTCAACTGACGCGCAAGGCACAACTGGAACGGCTCGGCTTCCGAGTGTTCATCATCGACAATACAGAACAGATTGGAGGGATGCTGGATGAAGTATCAGCCCCATGATTATCAGAAATACGCCACACAATTTATTATCGACCACCCGACGGCAGCTGTGTTCCTTCAAATGGGTCTCGGCAAAAGTGTGATTACCCTGACCGCCATTCAGGAGCTGGCGCTGGAGCGCTTCGAAATCAGCCGGGTGCTGGTGATCGCGCCCCTGCGTGTGGCGCGTGACACATGGCCGGACGAGATTCAGAAGTGGGATCACCTGCACGGCCTGACTTATTCTGTCGCCATAGGCACAGAAGCCGAGCGCCGAGCCGCCCTCCGGCAGAACACCCTGATCCACATTATCAACCGGGAAAATGTGCAATGGCTGGTGGAACAGAGCGGCCTGCCCTTCGATTACGACATGATCGTGGTAGACGAGCTGTCCTCATTCAAGAGCTATCAGGCAAAGCGCTTCCGGGCGCTGATGAAGGTGCGCCCCAAGGTACAGCGGATCGTCGGCCTGACCGGCACACCCAGCAGCAACGGTCTGATGGACTTGTGGGCAGAGTTCCGGCTGCTGGATATGGGCAAGCGGCTGGGACGATTCATTACCAAGTACCGCGAGGTGTTCTTCCTCCCGGATCGTCGCAACGCACAGCAGGTGTTCTCGTGGAAGCCCCGCCCCGGCGCTGAAGACGAGATTTATGGACTGATCGGCGATATCACGATCTCCATGAAGAGCGTGGACTTCCTTAAAATGCCGGAGTGCATTTCAAACCGTGTGTCTGTCCGGCTGTCCCGATCCGAGCGCGATATCTACGACGAACTGAAGCGGGAACTGGTTACCTCCCTGCGCGGGGAACAGATCGATGCGGTCAACGCTGCGTCCCTGTCAAACAAGCTGTGCCAGATGGCGAACGGCGGCATCTACGTGGATCGCCCGTCAACCGCTGACGCGGTCGCCGGGTACAGCCCCTGCGGTACGTCTTCGACGTGTCCTCGCGGCTTAGTCGGGGCTGAAGCCCCTCCCTCCACCGAGCGCCGGGCACTGTTCTTCCACGAACGGAAGTTGGACGCCTTGGAGGACATCATCGAAGCCGCCAACGGGCACCCGCTGCTGGTGGCGTACTGGTTCAAGCACGACCTTGCCCGGATTCGAGAGCGCTTTTCTGTGCGGGAGATCAGGACGAGCGCGGACATTGCCGACTGGAATGCCGGAAGAATCCCTGTGGCCTGCATCCACCCGGCTTCTGCCGGGCACGGACTCAACCTGCAGGCCGGTGGCAACACGCTAGTGTGGTTTGGGCTGACGTGGTCGTTGGAGCTTTACCAGCAGACCAACGCCCGACTGTGGCGGCAGGGGCAGCAGGCTGACACCGTAGTGATTCACCACATCGTGTGCGAGAACACGATTGACGAACAGATCCTCTCCGCACTGGAACGGAAGGACATGACACAGGCGGCGCTGATGAACGCCGTAAAAGCACAACTGGAGGTGCAAAGATGACTGCTAAAGAATATCTCGGACAGGCGTATCGGCTGGATCAGCGAATTGACGCCAAGCTGGAACAGGTGTCCAACCTTCGGGCGCTGGCAACTAAGGCCACAGCAACCATCAGCGATATGCCGCGGAGCTCTTCGCCAAATCTCCAGCACATGGAGAGTACAATCCTGAAGATCATTGATCTGGAACAGGAAATCAACGAGGACATCGACAGGCTGGTGGATCTGAAAAAGGAAATTACCGTTGCAATCAAAGCCGTTACTGTTCCGGAGTATCAAATGGTACTGGAGCTACGGTATCTGTGCTATAAGCGCTGGGAAGAGATTGCGGTGTCCATGAACTACACCACGGCAAATGTGTTCCTGCTTCATGGCAAAGCACTGCGGGAAATTCATGTGCCTGCATAAACCCTATAGTGTTTTTGATAGAAATAGAGTAAGCACCTGTGCTATACTGTAAACTGTCGAAACACAATCAAAAGAGCCACGCACGGACACACAAGCACCGGCGTGGTTCTTGCTTTTGGAGGATGTATGTCGAAAGAGGAATTCCTGCGGCATTTGAAAGCGTACCGAAGCAAACTTCCCCGGCAGGCTGTCCTGACACTGCGCGGGCAGGCGCTTTCCGGAGACGTGGACGGTGCAATTCGTGGGCTGGCACAGATTCTCAAAAATAAAGCGCGATGTGTGCCGCTATGCGGTTGACTTTCTGGGGCATGAGAGCGTTAATGTCGTCACGCTGAATGCGACAAAAAATGAGGAGGTATCCCCCATGAGAGTAGAAACCACAACGAACAACCGCAAGGCAATGGCATACGCGCTGGCCGAACGTCTCGGAGCTGAGTGCCGGTACATGGGCACCCCGACATACGCCTACCGCGTAGGCAACCTGACCATCGAGCGCGACGGCGCGATCATCGGTGAGCACCTTGAACTGCTGACGGTCACGGGCTGGCTGCTGGAGCACGGCTACATTACGGAGCCGATCCCTATGATGGAACAGCCCGCAGCGGAGAGCATCGAAGAACAGCCTGCCGAAAAGACAACGCCTGATTTGGAAGCGGCTGCCGACGAGTCCATTACGCACACCTGCGTTTTCCTTCCACTTTCCTCCTTCACGCCCACGGGGCTCAAGAACCTGATTCGCACGCTGTACGCAAGGCAGCGCCTGATTTGCGAGATGACACGAAGCAGGGACATCGTGATCGAACCCGAGGTCATCACCACACTGCAGAGCGACGCCTTGACCGAGCTGCCGATTCTGGAGCGTGTCCTGCGCGAGAGCATTGACCACGGCTTCATCAAGGGCATTGATTTGGAAGATGGGCGCATCGGCTTGGTTTTCCCGCACGACGAGAACGACCCCACCCGCTGGCAGCATTATGCCAAGCTCCTGACGGCCATCGTCGATAAGGCCAAAGCCGCCACGCGGGTGAACACTGTGATGATTGAGCCGGAAGACAGCGAGATGAAGTATTTCTGCAGGGGTTTCCTCCTCCAGCTGGGGCTGGGCGGCGCGGAATACAAGGAACTGCGCAGCGTCCTGCTTGATCACTTGCATGGCTTCGCCGCCTTCCGTACCACTGCAAAGATGGATGCGCACAGGCAGAAATACGCCGAGATTCGCAGGCAGCAGCGCGAAAACGTACAGGCCGATTCAGGAACTGACGAAACACAGCAGAGCGAGGAGGATGCCAAATGAGGACGATTCAGGAGCGCATGGCAGAAATCAAGGCGGCACAGGAAGCGGGCACCTATACCCGCTGCCCGCGCTGCGGCGAACACACGATGAAGCTGGGCGACCGGCTGTACACCAACGCATTGAGCCGCAGCTATGACATCATGATTTGCGACCTTTGTGGCACAGACGAAGCGAAGATGGCCTTCATGGGAGCGCCCAAGCCTTTGGCGCATTGGGCTTGCCTTCAGCCACAGCACCAGAAGGATTTCAAAGCCCTGTCCGCCGAGCAGGCGATCCGGCAGATCGAAGCGGGCGCACAGCTTGACTACCTGATGGAACTGTACAGGCTGTGGCTGCAGTACCCGGTCAATACGGATTGGGAAGCATGTCGTTTGGACGCACACGAACACTGTCCGGGGCTGACCACCCTGTGGTATGAGCCCTTTGAAGCAAGGTACGATGTGTCGGACGGAACCGTAGTGATCCGCTTCCGAGTCAAGGAAAACACGCCGCAGTACGCCATCGACATACTGAAAAAGTAATAGGCAATCGCCAATTTAAAAGCCGTCCAGCCGGGCGGCTTTCGTTTGTCGCTGCGCTCCTCCCTCCGTTTGCCAACACGGGAGCACGTTGCCGCCTGTCGCTGCGTATTCCCCGGCAGCCGGGTATTCTCAGCCCCGCAGACTTATAGTGCGGAACGGGGGCAAACGTGGCGGCCTGTCGCGCAAGCCCGGAGACACAGAAAAGCCGCCCTCGATTTGAGAGCGGCTTCCAGCGTTTTGGGGCGGGCGCTTACATCCGGTGGTACATATTGCTGAAGAGCAGCCCCCGGTCGTTGATGAAGGAGCCGACCGTAGCAATATAGCCGGAGGCATCCAGTATCGCCATCTTTGACTGTATCAGGCGGCCAATCGCATTCAGGAGCTCATCCCGGTGCAGGTCGGAAGGCCGCAGGATGTATTGGCTCAGATAGTCGGTAATGAAAATGGCTGTGTCGCTGTACTCCTTCTCGGTAGGGTCTGTGGTCAGCCGGATGACGCCGTTGTGTGCTATCCCGCAGCCGCAGATTACATCCAGCGCTTTCATGTCCTCGCGTTGATTTGAGAGCGGGAACGGGTGTGTCATTTTCGGGTTGACCCCGGCCTGTGTGCTGATGCGGAAGTGGTAGACCACGCTGTCCGCCGCCGTGAAGTGTTCTGATTTGAGTGCGGCGAGGAAGTCGCCGAGGTTCATGAAGCCCTTGTGAATGACTACCTTGCCGTCCCGAGCGTACATATAGCCCGCACCGTGGGGATTGCGGTAGAACATCCGCTTGATTTCGGAGAGGCTGGGTTGACGGGTTCCTTTGGGTGATGCGCAGATTACGCACATGGCTGTGTTCCTCCTTTGTGATTTCGGAGCGTGTGCCCCGGCGGCTTCCCGCGACCCCTTTCGGGGTTTCGGTCGGTAGCCAGCCGACCATCGTCAGGCGAGAAAGGTCATCTGTGCCAGCGGGTATTCCTGTTTCTCCTCCCAGTTGTGTTCTACCAACTCAATCCGGCTGTAGATTTCAAAGCTGTCCGGCTCGGCAAAGCAGCGGAATGCCTCCCAAGCGGCTGCCGCTGTGGTGTGCTCCTGTTCCTCGATTTCGGAGCTGTCATAGTGCGTAAAGCGAAGGATGAATGTGCTTTCAGGCATGGTGTGTTCCTTTCTGCGGTTTGTGCCGCGTCGATTTGGTTGCTGTGCTTCAGCGCTCCTGCTTGACGGTAATCTGGAAGACCGAGCCGTCGGGAGTGCGGATGACGAAGCCTTCGTCGTGGGTCAGGTAACCGCCGTCGCTGTAGGTTTCTGTGCGGCTGCCGTCCAGCAGGGTGTCTTCGAGGGACTCGCCGTAGAGCAGCGCCCGCAAGCCATCGACGACCTCGGTTTCGGTGATGCGTTCTTCGTTTTCGTACATGGTGTGTCTCCTTCCGGGCTATGCGCCCTGTTGATTTAGGAGCTATGGCTCCCGCGACCGGGTTGCCCCGGTTTCGACCTGTGCCGAAGGTCATCGTCAAACGGGGTTACGCTGTGCCTTGAGGAAGCGACGGTACTCGATTTCAATCCTCTCGGTAACCCGGCGCTCCTGTTCTTCTTCGCCAGCCTCGTTGAGCTTGCGGAAAGGATAGTAGCTGGTGTGTTCGGTGAGCTCCCAGCGACTCCGCGCCCAGCCGGGCAGGTCGCCATCGTTGAAGTAGCGGTAATAGCTGTGCATGCTCCTGTAGGTAGCCTGCGTGTATTCAAAACCTGCGGCTTCCATTTCGTCGTAGTGTGCCTGCCCGGCTCCGTTCTGGTTCCAGTACCTGTTTTCCATGGTGTGTCCTCCTTGGCGGCTGTGCCGCGTTGATTTAGGAGCTGTGACTCCTACGGGCTTCCCGCGACTGGCGATGTGCCAGTTTCGCCCGGTAGCCAGCCGGGTCTCGTCAGGCGGGTGTGCCCCGTTGCTGGAGCGGCAGGTTAGGCCACCTGCCGCCAAGCGCTGTTCCCTGGCAGGAGCTTGATGAGCACTTCGCGGGCAGTTTTGAACTCGTCGCCAATGAAGCCCAGCTTCAGAAGCCAGCATCGGAAGGCGTATTTGGGGTTATCGGTAACCGGGCGAGTCGGGCTGGCGGCCTTGCTGGTCAGCGCCTGTGCGCTGATGGCGAGGCACAGCTGGATGTAGGCCAGTATCTTGTCCGGGTCGAGTGTGCCGTTGAAGGCACGGAACTCGATGGTGTGCGCGGGGCGCTCCGTCGAGAAGGCGGCGTGGAGGTTGAGCAGGTGGTAGCGGCTGTGGTCGTAGTGCTGTGCCGCGCAGCGCCGCCAATCGGAGCTGCTTCCGCCGCTGCGGGCATACCAGATTCGCGCAAAGTCCTCCATCGTTGTAGGCTTGCGCCGGTTCAGCTCGGTAAGAAACACTTGGTTTACCGGTGCGCACCATTGGGAGCGTCTCGCCGGGGAAATCCCCAGTGCCATGGTCAGCAGGTCTTCTTTGGCGTTTACGATATTCACCAGCCGCCGCAGGCTTTGCGGGGTGTGCTCGCCGAAGCCGATGTGGATGTGGATGCCGCAGGAACCGTCGGCCTTTGCGCCCGCCGCCCGAATGGCTCGGACGACCTCCTGCACCATCTCGATGTCCTCGTAGCGGCACACCGGGCTGACCACCTCCGCCGAGGGGTCGGTGACCGAGCCGTCGCGCTCGACCGTCCAGTGCCGCCCGTCGGGCATGGGCACCTTCCAGTCGTCAAGGTGGCGGCCAACATACCGCGCCGTCGTGCCGAAGTACGCGGCGATGGCCTTGGCCGTGCGTTCCCGGCCTATACCGGTGGTTTCAATCTCGATGCCGAAAGTCTGGTTTTTCATGGGGTATGCTCCTTTC